>OHRP01000307.1_pt1 | contig 18265 bp, 19 predicted proteins | sample 1578451 | NCBI WGS metagenome assembly OHRP01 (sample SAMEA3879588, study PRJEB24766) | human gut metagenome | biome: human-associated habitat; feature: feces | place: USA | collected 1985/1987
CAGTATTACTCGTCGGCAATGGATTTGGCGCATTTTTAATTGGAAATAGTATCAGGCAAAGGAAAAGGCGGAAAAGCTGCACCTGACGAACGTAAAGTTCCAGCAGGGGGATGTCGGCGCGCTGCCATTCGCGGACGGCGAATTTGATTTGGTGCTGTCGCTCAACGGCTTCCATGCGTTCCCGGATAAGGAAGCGGCGTACCGCGAGACATTCCGCGTGCTGAAACCCGGCGGAACATTCTGCGGCTGCTTCTATGTATCGGGCGAACACAAGCGCACGGACTGGATGATTCGCCACGTTTACGAGCCGACAAAGTTCTTCACGCCGCCCTACGAGACGGTGGACAGCCTGCGGAAACGCTTGCAGAGCATGTACGCGCAGGTGGACATCGGCAGCTTGAAGAGCATTGCGTGGTTTATCTGCCGCAAGGCGGATTGATAGGGACAGGAGATGCAGGAAGAATGCGTGAAACCAGCAGCAAAGTCACCCTTTCCGGGGTTCCGGAAACCATGCTGCAAACCGTCTACGCCCGCGCGAAGGAAACCCAAAACCGCGGGGCAGTTCGCGACGAGAAAGCCGTTGAAATCATCCGCCGGCTCGACTACGATTTCTCCTTGGCGGATAAGGACAGCGCCATGTCCAGCGGCGTCATTGCCCGCACCATCGTGCTGGATAAGCTCGTAAAGACCTATCTGTCGGCACATCCGGGCGCGGTGGCGGTCAATATCGCCTGCGGGCTGGATACGCGCTGCTATCGGATGCAGGGCTATCAGCACTGGTATAACCTTGATTTGCCGGAGACCATCGCCGTGCGCGAAAAGCTGCTGCCGGAAAACGGAAAAATCTTGCAAATCGCCATGTCCGCGATGGACGACTGGGGCGGTATGGTTCGCGAATCAGGCGACGCGCTGGTCATCATCGAGGGTCTGACGATGTACCTGAGCGAAGCGGACGTGCAGCGCATTTTCGACGTAATCGCTCGGCGCTTTCCGCGCGTCACCGTGCTGGTGGAAGTGATGAACCCGCTGGTCGTGCGCAACTTCAAGGAAAAATCAATTGAGGGCAGCCACGCGAAGTTCACATGGGGCGTTCGCGATGGGCAGGCACTGGCGGCGCTGCTGCCGGGCTTCCAGCTGGTGGAAGAGCACAGCCTGACCGAAGGCATGGCGGAGTTCCTGCCGATTTACAAGGTGCTGGACAAGATTCCTCTGGTGCGCAATATCTCAAACCGCATCGTCGTGCTGCAAAAATAAAGGGGATGCAATCATGGTCTGGTCGATTGTCGCGCTGGAAGCCGTCAGCTTTACGGCGCTGCTGACGCTCGGCGCAATCTGGGCGGGCGCTGACATGGTGATGATTGTGTCGCTGGTGAAATAAGGAGGAATCCATATGGCGTTTTTCGAGAACACCCGCAAGCCGACAGGCTTCGGCGGCCGCCTCATGGTCGCCATGATGAACATCGGGCATCGGGCGCTTGCGGACTGGGGGCTTCGCTTCCTGCCGCTGGCGGAGAATGCGAATGTGCTGGACTGTGGGTGCGGCGGCGGCGCGAATCTGCGTCTGATGCTGAAAAAGTGCCCGACGGGAAAAGTGTGCGGTATCGACTATTCTCCCGTCAGCGTAGAGAAGTCGCGAAAGCTCAACCAAACCGCCGTAAGCGCTGGCCGCTGCGAAGTGCTGCAGGCAAGCGTGCAGGCATTGCCGTTTGATGACGCGCAGTTTGACGTGGCAACAGCATTCGAGACGGTGTATTTCTGGGTGGATTTGCCCGCGTGCTTCCGTGAAGTTGGGCGCGTGCTGAAGCCCGGCGGGACGTTCTTCCTCTGCAACGAGTCCGATGGCGATCATGCGCAGGACGAGAAGTGGACGGAGAAGATTCCCGGCATGACGATTTACAAGGACACACAGCTCAAAGCCATGCTGGAACAGGTGGGTTTCCGCCAAGTGGAGACGCACAAGAACGGCAAAGGCTGGCTGTGCGTGACGGCACGAAAATAACGGAAAGGAGGAGCACCATGTTCTGGGACAACATCGCATGGGTCTACGATATTTTCGCGGATGGCATCAACCGCAAAGCGAATCGCAAGCTGTGCAAGGTGGTTGCGGGGCTGATTTCGCCGACGGACGACGTACTGGAATGCGCGTGCGGCACAGGGCTGCTCAGCGGTGTAATTGCAAAGCGCTGCAAGTCCCTGACGGCGACGGACTTCTCCGCAAAGATGCTTGCGCGCGCCCGGAAGAAGTACGGGCATTATCCGCATGTGCGGTTTGAGCAGGCGGATATCCTGCATCTCCCCTACCCTGATGCGCGCTTTGATGCCGTCGTCGCCGCGAACGTGATTCACCTGCTGGATAATCCGCATCAGGCGCTGCGGGAGCTTGACCGCGTGTGCAAGCCGGGTGGAAAACTTATCATCCCCACCTACATGAACCGGACGGACAAAGGCAAAACAAACCGCGTTTCCGGCGTCATCGGCAAGGCGGGCGCGGATTTCAAGCGCGAATTTACGCTGGAAACGTACCGGCAGTTTTTCGCCGACGCGGGCTATTCCGACATGCGCTTCGAACTGTGCGAGGGGCGGATTCCCTGCGCGGTGGCACTGATTCGCATGGGCGCATCTGCGGACGCAAGGAGAAAATCATCATGACGATTGTGATTCAGTTGGTTCTGTACTGCTTCCTACTGTGGCTGATTGTGAAGGTCGCGGTCGGGAATAACGCCATCAATGGGCTGTACTTCTACCCGAAGGCATTTCAGGAGTGCGCGATTTCGCGGGGGCTGATTGACCGCGCAACGGTGCAGAAGAAGCGCCGGAACTGCATGATTGCGCTGTATGTGCTGCTGCTTGTTGCGCCGGTGCTGATGATTGGCGTGTGGAATCGCGTCACGGACTTCTGGACAGCATACGGACAGGGCGTGCTGTTTCTGGAGGTCATGAACTGGTTTGATGGGCTGGTGATTGACATGCTCTGGGTCGGTCACAGCAAGTTCTGGGCGATTCCGAAGATGGAAGACGTACCGTATACGCAGACGTGGGGGCAGATGCTCAAAAAGCGCCTGACGCTGACGGTGATTTGGCTCGTCGGTGCGTTCATCATTGCGGGGCTGGTCATGCTGATGCCGCACTGATTCTGTTTTCAGACGGTACGGATGAATTTGAAAACAATATACAAGGAGAAAACTGACATGCGTCTAACAACCCTCGATGAAGCATCCATTCAAGCCATCGGCCATGCCTTTGGCTACTACGATTACGGCAAGGAAACCGGAATGGGGGCGGCATGTTCTTCCCCCGACAAAACAGCACTGTATATTTGCGGTTTTGTCCGTGCGATGCTCGCTGCCGGACTGCTCTACACCACCAGTGAACGCGGCGAAGCGTTCATTGCCTATCGTCTACCGGGCGAAAGGGCGAAGCTGACGGCGTTTTTCCCACTGCTCAAAGGCGTGTTTCAGGCGATGACCTTCCGGGAACTGTGCCGATTCGCGCGGCTGATGAAGCGCGCCGGGGCAAGCCTGAATGACCGCTACGACAAGGAAAAAAAGCCGCACATCTACGTCGGGCTGGTGTGCGTGACGGAGAAGTATCAGGGGCAGGGGTACATGCGGAAGGTGCTGGAGATGGCGTTCGCTGACGGCAACCGCCTGCAAGTGCCGGTTATTCTGGAAACGGACGCAAAGTCGAAATGCGACAAGTATGTGCATTTGGGGATGGAACTGGCTGGCACACGCGACGCGGGCGAACTCGGCACACTCTACGACCTCATCAAATATCCGGATAAATAAAATTCGCCGCAGACACGGGCTGAAAGCAGCGCGTCTGCGGCGTTTTGTATGATGGCGGATTTTCGGTGCTGAACCTCCATCATGCGCCATTGTCATGTGGCAGCGCCGTCCGCCTTGTCCTTTAGCGTGTATTTCTCTTTGAACCCGGATTTTCCCGGATAGCGCTCATATTCGATGCCCATCGAGGTCAGCATCTTCGCCACTTCCCGCTCGTGGTCGCTGATATCGCAGAATTTCTCGTGCGCCGTTGTGGCAATCCAGCATTCGCCCTGATAGAAGAACGAAATATCCTCCGGGCGGTTCGGGTAGTTCCACGCAAATATATCATCGACGGACAGCACAATTTCCTTCACTTCGGGGGATAAGCGGTACGTTTCCGCGCAAATCAGCGCCTTTGTCCTTGAAATCGTGTTCGGCCACTCAAATTCAGGTTTGCCCTTTTTGAGGCTTTTGCTGTTGTCTCTGGAGGCGACGCGGAAGGGACGTAGCATCCGCCGAATGTCTCGAATCCGCCGCTTGAGCGGATAGCCATAGTCGCAGTATATCAGCATCATGGCGTCGCTGTGTTCCATTGCGAACGAAACAAACGTCTTGTAGTTCTCGCCCTTCAAGTCGCCGTAGACGGAAATCATGGTGCACCTCCTGTTCTTTTCACCCGTCCTTCGGCATAGATGCCCAGAACCGCTCGAACGTGTACTTTTCCGCTTCCTCCGCCGTCAGCCGATGCACATACGCCGCGCGCTGACCTTGGCTGCCCGCGCCGGTGGATGCGAACTCCGCGTAGTAGCCCGTCGCGGGGAAGTAAGGCTTGTTCCAGTCGTGCCACCCCTCCGGACGGATATGCGCACCCAGTTCGCAGTGCAGCAGGACGGTTTTCGCGAACTCGCGCCACGGTCTGCCGAGGTAAATCGCGCCGTCCGGGATGCCCTCGCCCTGAAAGCGGCATTTCATGAACACATAGCCGAATTCCTGCCCTTCCGGTGTGGATGCTGCCGTGCAGAAGCCGAGCGCGGGTTCTTTTTTATCGCCGTGGTCGCGCAGGCCGTCGATGCTCACGATGTCGCAGTCTTCGAACCACGCCGCCGCGCCGCCGAAGATGAAGTCGATATCGCCCTCGATGCGGCAATGACGGTAGACCTGCCTTTGCGGGATGCGCGGCAGGAACTGCGTCGGGCCAATGAAGCCGTCCTTCTGGATTTCGCGTGGCGGCAAGGGCGCGGTGAACAGCGTATCCTGGCAGGATTTAAGCGTGCAGTCCTCGCAGCAGAAGCCGTCGCCGTCCACATAGAGGGCAAGTGCCTGACCGACCTGCTCGCGCGGATATGCGCTGTTCTCCACTGTCACGTTGCGGAGTGCGCAGTCGCGGGCATTGACGAGCAGCGTTGCCGTGCGGAACGTGCCGCGTTTTTTGCCGTCGGGGAGGATTTCCGCTGCGCCGTCGTGCCAAGTGATGCGGGTCGTTTCGGCGCTTTCGCCCTCAATGCGGGTGTGCGGGCGGCGAAGCGCGATTTTTTCCTCGTACACGCCGGGCGCAAGATGAATCGTCACAGGCTGGTCGTCCGCCGGAAGCGCATCAATCACCGTTTGCAGGGATTGCCCTGGTGCCACCTGAATCAGCATCATTTATTCCTCCTGTTTTGCCGCGTGGATGGGCGCGCCGTGCCCCGCCATCGCCTGATGCTCGCGTGTCAGTTCCTGATACAGCTGGGCGGGCGTCCATGCGAGGTTCGTTTCGGTCATAACGCCCTTGAGCCGCACCGGGGGAACGCGCATTTGCTTCATCGTCGTCAGGAAGCGTTCCACCAGCGGCAGTTCCGAGAACGCGAAGTAGAGCATTTCGCCGCCGACGGCATTCTCCGGCGCGGCTGCATCCGCTTGACGCTCCGCCTTTCCGCACAGTGCCCCCAGCGTCTGCCCGCAGTCCGCCAGCGGCACGTCCATCACGCGCATCCCCATTTTCATCGCGCAGAACCGGATTTTCCCCAGTTTCTGCGGTGCCACATGAAACGCCAAAATCAACTTACTTTCCATATCAAAAGACCTCCCCAGAGGCGCTGCCTCTGGACTCCGGCAGGGACTTTGTCCCTGCACCCTTTCGCGCGATTGAGTCGGTGACACGCTCATACAACGCCCGCGTGTTGATTGGGGGAAACCCAAGGGGCGTTGCCCCTTGACCCCACAAGGGAGTTCCTCCCTTGACCCTTTCGCGCGATTGAATTGGTGACTTCTTCATACAACTTCCGCGTGTTGATTGGGGGAACCCAAGGAGCGCTGCCACTTGACCCTTTCGCGCGATTGAGTTGGTGACACGCTCATACAACGCCCGCGTGTTGATTGGGGGAACGTTAGACTTTCTTCGCGAAGATCATCCGTCCGGCACTGGTTTGCAAGACGCTGCTCACCTGCACATGCAGCACCTGTCCCACCGCATCGCGCCCGCCTTCAACAACGACCATCGTCCCATCCGGCGTATACCCTACGCCCTGCGTGGCTTCACGCCCTGCCTTGACGATGCGCACATCCAGCAAGTCGCCCATTTGCACCATCGGGCGAAGCGCGCAGGCAAGGTCATTCAGGTTCAGCGCCGCCACGCCCGCCTTTTCCGCCGCCCGGCTCATTGCCGCGTCGCATGTCACAATCACCATATGGTGCTTCTTCGCGTCCGCCAGCAGCACCTGCGCGAGTTCGCCGCCCGCCGCGCTGTCTACACGCTTGACGCGCCCCAATGCTTCGAGCTGCGAAAGCGTTTCTCGTCCCTTTTCGCCGCGGATTCGGCACGTCTCCTCCTCCGATGCGCTCAGGCGCTGCAATTCCTTCTCCACCGAGCGTGGAATCAGCAGCGTCCCCTCCAGAAATCCCGCGCGGCAGACGGCAGCAATGCGCCCGTCAATCAGCACGGTTTCGTCCAGCAGTTTCGGTTTCGCCGTCTTGATTTTCCTGTGCGACAAAGCAACCTGCTTGTTCCCTTTGGGGCTGAAGCGCTGGAACATCCGCTTGAAATCCGCCGCGCGGCGAATCCCCAGCGTCACACCCAAAACGCCGAACACCACGAACAGAATCGCGCACATCGCCACAGTAAACATGCTCGCGCCCATGAGCATCACCAGCTGTGACAGCAGCGCGGCGATAATGAAACCGCCGACAAGCCCGCTGATGCTGCCAGCCTGCTGCTCGAACGTCATTTTGTCCATGCAGCGCTCGACCAGCGCGATGAGGCGGGTAATGCTGTCAATCGTGCGCGGCGCAATCAGGTATCCGCCCAGCCCCAGCAGCAGCGCAAACGCCGCATACAGCGCCAGCAGCGCGCCGACGCTCATTGCGGGGTTGCCCGCCATTGCGTTCAGCTGCACGATGACGAACGCCAGCACCGACCCCAGCCCGATGCCCAGCGCCGTCACCAGTGCCCGCAGCAGTTTCTTCACAAGATCCGATTTCATAGCTGTTGCAAAACTCCTTACAATAGAACAACACCATTAGAATAAAACGCTGATTGCCTGCATTACCGTATCGACGCCCACCAGCTTCATGCCTTCCGGCGCTTTCAGCCGCCGCATATTTTCCTTCGGCAGCAGGATGGTCGTAAATCCCAGCCGCTGGCATTCGGAGATGCGTCGGTCGCACTGCGGAATCGCGCGGACTTCGCCCGCCAAGCCGACTTCGCCCATCACAGCGACTTCCGCGCCAATCGCGGCATCCTTCAGCGACGACACGACCGCCATGCACAGCGCCAAATCCGCCGCCGGCTCAGACAGCTCCAATCCGCCCGCGACGTTGATATACACATCCTGATTATATGTTTTCTGATTCGCGCGCTTCTCCAGCACTGCCAGCAGCAGCGCCACGCGCCCGGTATCCGCACCGCCGACCGTCCGCCGCGGCGTGCCGAAGTAGGAGGTGCTTGCCAGCGCCTGCACGTCGCACAGCAGCGGGCGTGAGCCTTCCAGTCCGCAGAACACGACCGAGCCGCTTGCGCCCTTCGCGCGATGGCTCAGCAGCTGCTCCGACGGGTTCGGCACAATCTGCATTCCGGCTTCCGTCATCTGGAAAACGCCCAGCTCATTGACCGACCCGAAGCGGTTTTTGACCGCGCGCAGCAGCCGATATTCCTGCTGACGGTCGCCCTCGAAGTACAGCACGACGTCCACCATGTGCTCCAGCATTCGAGGCCCGGCAATCGCGCCGTCCTTCGTCACATGCCCGACAAGGAAAATCGCCGTGCCGCTCTCCTTGCACAGGCGCATGATTTGGCTCGTGCATTCGCGAATCTGGCTGACTGAACCCGGCGCAGACGCCATATCAGGGCGATACATTGTCTGAATGGAGTCGATGACGGCGACGTCCGGCGATAAGCCGCGCAGTTTTTCTTCCACATTGTCCAGCGCGTTTTCCGCCAGCACATAAAGCGTCTCCGACGTGATGCCGAGGCGGTTCGCGCGGAGTTTCAGCTGCTTGGCGGATTCCTCGCCGCTGACATACAGCACACACTTGCCCGTTTTGCACAAATTCGCGCACACTTGCAGCAGCAGCGTGGATTTGCCGATGCCGGGGTCGCCGCCGATGAGCATCAGCGCCCCTTCGACAATGCCGCCGCCTAACACACGGTCAAGCTCGCTGATGCCCGTAGACGAGCGAACCGCCACATCTTCCGGGATTTCGCGGAGGAGCATGGCTGAAGCGCCTGTGCCCGGCCGCTGTTTCGGGGCTTTCGCGGGCGCACCCGTCACAATAGGCGCGGACTCCACCATCGTGTTCCACGCGCCGCACCCCGGACAGCGCCCCACCCAGCGGGATGTTTCATACCCGCACGCGGTGCAGGCAAACAGGGTCTTTTCCTTCGCCATAAGCGACCTCCGAAAATCATATGTGTCTCCATTATAGCACATCTTTTCGCGGCATGGAAGCACCTTTCGCGGGGATTACCAATCTGCAAGCCACTATGGCAGCGGTGTCGTCGTAGGCTCTTCGGCGCGCGTCATCAGCATGTTCAGCGTCCCGCCGGACAGGGAGATACTCAGCGTCAAGTCACCGCGCGCAAGCAAAACGCCGCTGGCGATATCCTCCGCCGTCCCCATCAGGCGCGTGAACCCCTTGTCCAGCAGCGCATTCAGGTACACTTCCGCCGCCTCCGCTGATACGCCCTCCCATACAATCTGGTAATGCCCCGATGCGGAATAATCGCGGATGTACAAAAGGCGGCCGTCGATTTTCTCCGGCAGCTCCGCCGTGAAGGTATTGTCGGGTAGCACGTCCACCATTTCCGGCTCGGCGGAGGACAGCCACGCATCCTGCCGGTGCAGCACTGTTGGCCGCGGCGTTTGCCAAATCCGCCATACCGCTATGCCCACCATTATCAGCAAAACTGCCAGCAGCACCAATTTGCGGCGCCGATGCATTCCTTTGCGCTTCATGCTTTGCCTCCTTATGATATTACAAAAAAAGCCGACTCCATGCGGAATCGGCAAGCGCTCCCCAGGTAGGGCTCGAACCTACAACAACTCGGTTAACAGCCGAGTGCTCTGCCATTGAGCTACTGAGGATTATGGAATCCGGCAGCGACTTATCCTCCCGGGCCGTGTCCAGCCAAGTACTTTCAGCACTGGAGAGCTTAACTGCTGTGTTCGGGATGGGAACAGGTGGAGCCTCTCCGTCATAACCACCGGAAAAAGGTTGGTTTTCACCAACGACTGCATTCTATCACGATTCTATTGTGCTGTCAAGAGGGGATGAATGTATTTTTGCTGCATCTCCGCGGAAAGTGAATTCCAAAAACAACTGCCACAGTAACAGTAAGCGCTGGTTTGCTGCTGACGGCTATCGACCGAATTTGGGGAAACTGCTATCGTCGTGCTCGACGTTATTCCCTCGTTTCCGGGATGACTGCTGAGAAGTCTATTCCTCTGAGCCGCATCTCCAGAATGATTTCCAGAACAGCTTGGCGTTGTTCCCTTTCGGCGAAGGCCTTCCAAGATTCTTCATCGGAATAATCCTTTTGAGCATCAGACCGCACAGCCAGAAGAGCACGTCTGAGATGCGTAATATTCATCATCAGATCAGTTCCCTCCATATCATCTTGATGGACTGTAAACCATGCTTTATAAAAAGCCTCTGGATAGTATATCTTAAACCAGGCAAGCTGCAGACTTGCTGTCACATAGGCAGCCGCATGTGCCCGCGGGAAAAGATACTTGATTTTTCGGCATGCTTCGATATACCATTCAGGAATTCCATGCTTTCTCATGGTGTCTGCCGTTTCTTGGCTCAGTCCTCTCCCACGCCGCACCGATTCCATGATCCTGTATGCTGCTTCTCGTTCCATACCGGCGTGTATGAGATCCTTCATAATGTCATCACGCAGCGCCGGAACATCTGCACAGACTGCGGTTTTTGAAGCGATCAACTCCCGGGCGTTGCCAATCCAGATATCCATCCCATGGGAAAGCCCCGAAATACGAATCAGTTCTTCCACCGTGGAGGGACGCAGCTCAATCAGCATGTGACGAACAAAAGCGGCTGAAAACTCCGGAATTCCGTAACTTCCTGTTTCTGAAAGGATCTGCTGCGCTGTCACGCCTAATGTCCCCGGAGAAGTGAAAAGGCTGATCACCCGCGCATCATTCAGTGGTATGTCTGACAGTTTAACGCCTGTGGATTCAGTCAGCAGATGCAGCAATGTAGGCGAATCATGTCCTAACAAATCCATTTTAAGGAGAGTACCATGCATCTGAAAGAAATCATAATGCGTAGTGGCAAAAGGGGCAGAAAAATCATTTGCGGGAAATTGAACAGGGGTGAACTCATTGATGTCCCTGTTTTCCGGCACGATGACCAACCCGGCCGTGTGTTGACCGGTCGTGGTTTTCACAGCGTAAGAGAGTTTCTCTTTGACGCTTTCTGCCTCACCGGATTCCGGACCAAGATGGTGATCCAGGAAATACTGACAGGTGTACTTTTCCGCATTCCGTTCTGATAACATACCGATGGTTCCAGCACGAAAAACATGATCGTCGCCAAACTTTTCTCGAACGAATTCATGCGCCTTCCATTGTTCTTCACTTGAGAAGTTCAGATCAATGTCCGGCTCTTTTTCACCGTTCAAACCAAAGAAGGTTTCAAACGGGATTGCAAATCCGTCTTTGTCCATGATCCTTCCACAGATCGGGCAACTCCTTGCAGGCAAGTCGGCACCAATACGATACTGGGCTGCATTGACAGCAAAGTCGGCGTACCGGCAGGCTGTACAGCGATAATGAGGGGGCAATGGATTGATCTCGGAAATGCCTGTCAACCAGGCAACGAGTGAAGAGCCAACTGCCCCGCGGGTACCAACTGGATACCCATCTCTTCGGGATTGCTCTACAGTAAGCCTGGCTATCTCGAAGATTGTCCATGATTCCTGTCGGTCTATTATCGCCAGTTCATCTCTCAGGCGCTCCTCAACCTGCGGCGGAAGAGAATCCCCATAAAACGAATGCGCTTGTATCATGGCTTCCCCAGAGATGTGTTCTTCCGCGCCCGGTAAAACAGGATAGGATTTGCCTTCAGCCGGAAATAATGCCAGATGATTGTCAACAAGATTCGCAATCCGCCTTGGCGCATCAATCACAATTTCCTTAGCGACGTCTTTGCCAAGGAAGCGGAAAGCTTCGAGCATTTCAGCCGTTGTTCTAAAATGGTATAACGGCTGAGGTTCTGTGTCCAGAATGCCGGTATTGTATCTGATCACGGCCCTGCAAACAGCATCCTCCGGATCAAGGTAGCGGGCATTGCTGACAGCAACGACCGGGATTCCGGTCTCATTTCCGAGCAGTATGGTGTCCGATACTTCTTGGCGGAGTTGAATTTGTTCCACCGGATCATCTGTCACATTTTCAACAGGTTCAATCTCCAGATAATCGTAAAAGGCAGCAATGCGCGTGAGCGCTTCATCAGAAACGCCCTCATAAATGCTTCGGGCGATTTCGCCCCCATCACATGCACTGCCAATTAGCAGTCCCTCACGATGTGTCTGGATCCACTTTCTCGGAATGCAGGGGAATCCTTTATAGCAGTATATATGACTGAGTGATATCAGTTGATTCAAGTGGATAATGCCGATCCTGTTCGTCGCCAGAAGCATGACAGGATACCCATCTTCCACCGGGCTATCTTCTGAGGGGAGCATAAAGCCTTCGCAGCCGGGGAGAAGTTTGATCTGCTTCTTGGCTGCTTCCTGAAATGCAGCCGGGATGGACTGAACAACGCCAAAATCCGTAACAGCGATAGCCGTATGCCCCCATTCAGCCGCCCGGCTGATGTATTGAGCTGCCGAAGCAACGCCATCAGCCGGTGACATTCCGGTTCTTAAATGCAACTCAATTCGCTTTTCTAACTCCGAATCCTGTCTTCCCATAATCCTTTTCTCTTCCCGCATCAATACCGCCTCCGTATTATCTTCGGGCGATTCCATCTGTGTTCTCCTCGCATAACCAGCAGCGGATAGAAGCTCATCCAAGGAAACGCCCAGAATATCTGCCAGGCGGCAGCAAGTTGCAATCCTCGGCTTTGCGTTGCCGTTTTCCCATTTGGAGACAGCCTTGTCAGAAACGCCGATCAGCTTACCGAGTTGAAACTGCGAAAAGCCCAGTTCTGTCCTCAGTTTTGTAACCAGATTTCCAAACGCATAATCCCGCATTGCCTCACCTCCTGACGTGAAAAGCATATCATAAGAAAAAGGTAAAAACCAGTAGGCAAGTATCGAAGGAAAGTAGAGCTTCAACCTTCGGACGCACAGTACGGGCAGACAGGGCTCACCCTGTCTGGATTCACACGCATCGGAACAATATTCTTATATTGGAAAAGGCTATCGTGCCGGAAGAAGCTGCTTTCATCATTTGAGTTTTTTCCATCAAGCTCATTGCACATTGTCGAGTCTCAGCTGACAGTCCATAGCTGAGATATTTATAGGATGAACCGCCTTTTGAACAGATAGTGTTGATTACCTGCGCCAGCTTAGCCTGTATCGTTCCAGCTTCAATCCACATGACTTTTCTTTCAATTCCCACATTGTTCTTGATCACAATTCCCGCTCCTTTGAGCGCCAGCGTGTAATTGTACATTGATAACAACATATTATAGCATAATACAGCGTGAATTACCAGTCTATATTGAGTTTTTATATACCAGACAAACAAAAAATCCTGCAAGCCGGCTCCGTAGAACCACCCTGCAAGCCCGTTACATGATTCAAATGCTGCCACGGGCGGCGTTCGCCGCGGTACCATCCCCAGTGCAGCAAAAACCGCTCATGCTGGAATCGTCCTTCCACGCATGAGCGGCTTTCTTGCGGTTGTAGATTTTCTTGCTCTCGACTTTCTTCGTCACCGGGGAAAACGCCCATGTTGTGCGCTTCTTGGCGTCCAGTTCTTTGCGGGCTTTCTTGCTGAGCTTGGTGCGGGGGATAAATCGTGTCATAGCAGTTCGTCCTTTCGTTGCATTTTATTAGAATCGTCTTATCTAAAAATGTCAAAAACAATACTAACAGCTTCTTTAATTGTAAAGACCTTTCCCAGAAAACTCACAGTTCCGCCGAGCACCGCCCATATGCCGCTACCAAATATAAGGCGCAGCAGCAAAATTGGCGACAGTACAAGAAGAATTATTACCACTATAACGAATATCAGGCACCCATGCCCTTTCCGTTTCCCACCGTTGCCATTATCGTTGCCGCTGTAATAATTATTATTATTGCAGCGTTCCTCTGCCTTTGTTCTATAATGAACTGTGCGACCGCAGCATGGACATGTTGCAGTTCGCGAAGCTGGATCTTTTTCCATCGTCGTGTTACATTTTTTACATTTCATTTGTTTATCCCCTACGCATCAGCATGGCATATATCAGAAAATTCTTTTATTTTCTGCGCTGTGATAGGTAATGATAACTTTTGCGTCCGGCGGGTACTTTTTCCCTGACTCCATAGACTTACCGCCAATTGTTATTTGTTCCACCATATCTTGGTTTTGCATATTACCAGAATTTTTCAGGTCATACAGCGGTAAAGATTCAATATTGCTAAAGCCTGCCGCGCGTAAAGCCGTTTCAACTGTAGCATATGATGTTTTTTTAATTTTTTTCAAAGATGGCGCTGCCATCCAGCCATAGTCAGGCTGTCTTACAAAGATTAGCACCAGTGATATGATAAACAAGAGAACATTTGTGAAAAAAGCAACTGCCGCAGCATTGCTATCCATATGCTTATTATTTACCACAAACGGCAAGATTATTGCAACAATCCATAGAATTGTTCCACAGACGATGCGGACTTTCTTTGTTCCTTCAACAAAGCCAATCTGTCTTGCTTCATTTTCCATCTTCTTAAGCAAGATTTGTTCCTCTATTCCCGACTGTCCATTTAGAAGACTATCGGGAACTACCGCCACTGCATCATGATGCGCATTCAGCCGCTCACCGCAGTTAGAGCAAAAAGTCGGTTCATTACCTCCTTCAAAGGTCATCGTTTTCCCGCATTTCGGACAATTACGGCTTTGCATTTTCTTTTTCCTCTCTTCTGGCGTTCGTCAGTAAACATGCATCAAAAGTATTCCTTGTGATTTCAAAAAATCCCCGACCTTTGCAGATCGAGGATTGCGTGGTCTGTACTGGACTCGAACCAGTGACCCCATCGATGTGAACGATGTGCTCTACCAACTGAGCCAACAGACCACATGCACCAGACGATTCATCCGGCGACAGGAAATAGTATACCATACCTTTGCCCCACTGTCAAGGGGTGTTGGGCAAGTTTTTGATTTTTTCCGCGGCGCAATGTCTGTTCTCGCCACGGGAAAGCGCGCGGCTGGAGGCCCGGACGGCGCGTGCTGCTGGTAGAGGACAATCAGCTCAATGCCGAGATTGCCGCAGAACTGCTGAAAATGAGCGGGCTGACGGTCGATTGCGCTTGGGACGGCATTGAGGCGGTTGACTGCCTATCCTCCTGCCCCGACGGATATTACGACATGGTGTTCATGGACATTCAGATGCCGCGGATGAATGGCTACGACGCGACCCGCGCCATCCGCAGCAGCGCGCGCAATTACTGCAAGCGTGTGCCGATTGTCGCCATAACCGCCAGCGCCTTTGCCGAGGATGTGCAGGCCGCCAAGACGGTCGGCATGAATGAGCACATCGCCAAGCCGCTGGAGCTGGCGACGCTGGCTGCTGTCCTCCGGCGGTATCTGGGCGGCGGCGATGCCTGATGCCTTTCCTCCACTCACGCTCCATTGACTGGTCGGCGCTGACGGCGGTGTGAGCGATACGGAAGGATACAGCGGCGCTGGCAGAAGGGGGAAGGGATGCCCTTTCCCGAATCCAGTCTGCATTCCATATGTCTGTTTCTCACACGCATGGATGTTTTGTTTCAGTGGTTTCGCCTCTGCGGACGCGACAAGGGTGGGCTTTCCAATTGTCACCTTGACCCCTTCGGCATCGTCATCCCTTCCACACATTTCAAAAGCATAATTGTAAATTCACCCAACCATCACGCAAAAGAATGCGCGAACGATTGACATTTTCCGCCCAAATCGGTACAATGAAGCTGGGGAGTTCTGCCCCGGCTTTTTTGATGGACAAACGCAATTTGCAACCGAAATACATGCCGGAAATAGTCTTACTTTCAGGAGGAACGGGCTCATGACCAAATCTACCACACGCCGATTCCTGTGCTGCCTGCTGGCGCTCTGCTGTCTGCTGGGCAGCCTGACCGCCTTCTCGCTGGCGGCGGGGACAAGCTATCCTTACAGCGCGTCCGTGAATGCGGATACCAACCTGCGCCGCAGCCCCTCGTCGGCGGAGAGCAACATCATCGCCCGTATCCCGAAGGGAACGATTCTGACCGTCACGGGCGCAAGCGGCAATTTCCTCTGCGTCACCTATGACGGGCAGGTCGGCTATATCTTCAAGCAATACGCCGAGCAGGTGACGACGAACACGTCCGAATCCGGCAGCGTCGCGTATGGCTTCCCGTACTACACGACAACGAAATCCTCCGTCAATCTGCGCACGACCCGCTCCACCACCAGCGCGCGCGTGACCACCATCCCCAAGGGCGCGACCGTCATCATCCACGGCGTCAGCGGCGACTGGGCGCAGGTGACGTATCAGGAGAAAACGGGCTACTGCATGACGGCGTATTTGAAGCTGCTGACGGTGGTGGAACCGACCGCCGCCCCGACGGCTGTGCCGACCAGCGCGCCTATTTTAGAAGACAGCACCTACAAAGTGCTGCAAAACGGCTCGACAGGCAATCAGGTGCTTGCACTCCAGCAAGCGCTGGCGGAACTGGGCTACCTGACCAGCACGCCCGACGGCACTTACAGTACCACCACCACGCAGGCGATTATCGCTTTGCAGAAGATGAACGGTCTGCCCATGAACGGCATTGCGGACGCGAACCTGCAAGCGCTGATTTTCCACGGTCAGCCCAAGAATTCCTCCGGCACGAAGGTTTCCATCAAGACGCTTCCCGCCCTCTCCGGCATCACCATCCGCCTGCATGACCAGGGCGTGCTCGTCTCTACCGTGCAGACGCGGCTGACCCAGTTGGGCTACTATGACGGCGAAATCAGCGGCGTGTACGATGTAGCGACGCAAGCTGCGGTCAAGGCATTCCAGAAAGCAAACGGCTTAAAGGCCGACGGTGCGTGCGGCACGGCGACGCAGGAAAAGCTGATGAGCGCTGCCGCCGCCCCCGGTACGCTGCCGACCATGGAAGTGACTGTGACCGCAACCCCTGCGCCGACCGACCTGCCCCCGCTGACCACCCCTGCCGCGACCGTCCGCAAGGGTTCAACCGGCAATGACGCGCGCCTTGTGCAGCAGCGGCTGATTGATTTAGGCTATCTCTCCGGCGTCGCGGACAGCATTTTCGGCACGGCGAGCGTGAACGCGCTGAAGGAGTTCCAAGCCAAGAACGGTTTGAGCGCCGATGGCATTGCAGGTGCAAGCACTTATCAGGTGCTGTTCAGCTATCTGGCGATTTCGGCGGATTACATCGTTACCCCCGCGCCAACCGCCACCCCGCTGGCGACAGCGACTCCGACCCCCGCGCCCATCACGAAGGACAACGTCGTTACCATCCGCCAAGGCACGAGCGGCGACGCGGTGCTGCGTTTGCAGGAGCGGCTGACGGCGCTGGGCTACTACAATTCCCGCCGCGACGGGGTCTGCATGGCGGACGACGCAGCGGCTATCCGCGCTTTCCAGCGCATGAACGGGCTGTCGGTGGACGGCGTCGCGGGCTATGACACGCAGGTGCTGCTCTACTCCGCAACCGCAATCGGCAGCGACGGCATCATGGCGGGCGCATCGGTGGATGTGAGCGTCACCCTCCGCCGCGGCATGACGGGCGAAGCCGTCCGCGCGCTCCAGCAGCGGCTGATTACCCTTGGCTACCTCTCCGGCACGGCAGACGGCATTTACGGCACAGCGACCGCCGAAGCCGTCTACAACTTCCAGAAGCGAAATGGACTCACCCGCGACGGCGTGGCGGGCAACAAAACGCTGATTGCCCTCTACTCCGCCTCTGCCGCCACCCCGACCCCCGCGCCGACGATTGCGCCTGTGAATACACCCTCCGCCGCATCGGTGATTGCCAGCGCCTCCGCGCTCCACCGGGGCGACAACGGCACGGCGGTCAAGGCAATGCAGCAGCGGCTGATTGACCTTGGCTACCTCACGTCGGGTTCTGCGGACGGCATCTTCGGCGTCAAGACGTATCAGGCGCTGCGTGACTTCCAGCTGGCGAACGCCCTGTATGTGGATGGCGTTGCGGGCAAGAACACAATTGCGTCGCTCAACAGCAGCAGCGCCACTGGCAAGAACACCGCGCGCCCGAACACCACCGCAACCCCCACCCCGAACATCTCCAACGACATTGGCACAACCACGAAGGTCAGCGCGGAGAACGTCGTCTACGAATACTGGTACTCGACGGTGCGCAGCGCCTGCCGCCAGTACCCCTACGCAACGGTCTACGACTACTCCACGGGCATCTCGTGGCAGGTTCACATGTTCTCCTACGGCAAGCACGCCGAAGCCGAACCGCTGACCGCGGCAGACACGGCGAAGCTGGAGCAGGCATTCGGCGGCAACACATGGACGCCCAAAGCTGTCTGGGTCATCTTCGCTGACGGCACGGTTCGTATGGCGACGACCCACTCCATGCCGCACGAGGTGCAGCACATCACAGACAACAACTTCCCCGGTCACCTGTGCATCCACTTCCCGCGCACGCAGGCGCAGGTAACGGCGATCGGCCCCTACGCCATGAGCCACCAGCAGACGGTGGAAAAGGGCTGGGCGGAAACGCAGGCGATGATTGCGAACTAATTTGGATATATAAAATGCCGCCGGGAGGATGGGGAATGTCCTTCCGGCGGCGAAATTTTGCGTTATACTATTTCCAGATAAGAATGCGCCAAGATGCGCCGCGAATTTTTCATTCT
>OHRP01000309.1_pt1 | contig 18151 bp, 9 predicted proteins | sample 1578451 | NCBI WGS metagenome assembly OHRP01 (sample SAMEA3879588, study PRJEB24766) | human gut metagenome | biome: human-associated habitat; feature: feces | place: USA | collected 1985/1987
CTTAGTGCTAATTAAGGTAGATAAAGCTAAAAGGGTGCGAGGCCCTTTTAGCTTTACCTGTTTTCCGATTCCCGCTCCGTTCGCAGGGCGGGATGTGTCGGATCGTCGGGAAGGAGAGGACGATGTGTTTGTGAACGTATCACCGTATATCGAATCCGCTCCCGAAAAGCCAAAAGAGGCTTTTTGCGAAGGGAATGTGCCGCAATATCGTCCTCTACGGACCAGGCGAGTTGAAAACAATGGAAGCCGGGCTGTGCTTCCCGAACGCCGAACAGCCGCAAACCCCATAATGTCAGAATCGTCGCCGCGGTCTGCGGGACGAAAATATATATGAACCGAGAATTAATAGTCAATGTAAACCCGACCGAGATTTCGATCGCCCTGTGCGAGGACAAGGTGCTGGTCGAGCTCAACAAGGAGCAGTGCCAGACGGGATTCGCCGTAGGGGATATTTATCTGGGCAAGGTGCGCAAGATCATGCCGGGGCTGAACGCCGCGTTCGTCAATATCGGCCATGAGAAGGATGCCTTTATCCACTATCTCGACCTGGGCTCCCAGTTCTCTTCGTTGCAGAAGCTGGTGGCGAGTTACCAGCCCGGCAAACGGGGAATCCGCCTGGACGCGATGAAGCTGGAGCCGCCGATCGAAAAGTCGGGCAAGATCGGCTCCTACCTGCAGGTGGGGCAGACCGTTATGGTGCAGGTGGCCAAGGAGGCGATTTCCACCAAGGGACCGCGCTTGACGGCCGATATTTCACTGGCCGGACGCAACGTGGTGCTGGTCCCTTTTTCGTCGAAGGTGTTCTTGTCGCAGAAGATCCGCTCGGCGGAGGAGAAGAAGCGGCTCAAGGGCATTGCAGCCGCCGTTTTGCCGAAGAATTTCGGCGTTATTATCCGCACGGCGGCTGTCGAGGCCAAGGACAGCGATATCGAACAGGATATCCGTTCCCTGTTGGACAAGTGGCAGAAGACCCTGCAAAATATTCGTAAGAACCCCGCTCCGGCCCAGTTGATGAGCGAGATGAACCGGGCAAACACCATTATCCGGGATTCGTTGGGTGGCGCCTTTTCGCAGATCGTCGTGGACGACGAGGCAATGTACCATGAGATTCAGAACTACATCCGTCAGATCGAACCGCAGAGCGAGAAACTCGTAAAACTTTATAGGGGCAACGTCCCCATCTTCGACAATTTCGACATTTCGAAGCAGATCAAGTCGCTTTTCGCCAAGTATGTGTCGCTGCGCCGGGGCGCTTACCTGATTATCGAGCACACGGAAGCGATGAACGTCATCGACGTCAACTCGGGCAACCGCACCAAAGCGGAGGACGATCAGGAGCAGACTGCTTTCGATGTCAATCTGGCCGCTGCGCGCGAAATCGCCCGGCAGCTGCGTCTGCGCGATTTGGGCGGTATCGTCATCATCGACTTTATCGATATGCACAAGGCTGCGAACCGTCAGTTGCTCTATGAGGAGATGAACAAGCTGATGGCCACCGACAAGGCCAAGCATACGGTGCTGCCGCTGACCAAGTTCGGGCTGATGCAGATCACCCGCCAGCGGGTGCGTCCGGTCGCCGTGCAGGATGTTACGGACGTCTGTCCCACGTGCAACGGCACGGGGCGTATCGAGCCGACCGTTCTGCTCGACAAGAAGATCGAGAACAAGATCTCCTATCTGGCCCAGGATGCGGGGCACAAATATATCAAGTTGCGCGTCAGCCCTTACGTTTCGACCTACTTGAATCACGGCCTGTGGTCGTTGCGCCGCCGCTGGATGTGGAAGTATAAGATCCAGTTGAAGATCGTGGCGGACCAGAGCGTCGGTATCGTCGATGTCCACTACTACGACAAGGAGGGCAAAGACCTGTATAAGGATTAGAGATACCGGATGCCGCAGGGGCGGAGGCATGGACTCGGTCGATGTGCCGGATGGGATTCGGCCCCTTTTACTGGCCGGAAGGCGGACGAAGTCCGGAGCCGGACAGAGGCGGAAAGTGGATAGACTTACATGTTCGGTCGCAGGTACGATCTGCGGCCGATACGAATACACGGAGTTGAATAATCGTTTGACCGCCTTGCGGAATCGGTTTCTGCAGGGCATCTTTTAGCTGGTTAGCTGGGCGGAATATGGGTCCCGGAAATAAACCGAATATCTTGCAGTTGATCGCCGGAGCGGAGCCTCTCGGCGCGATGCGTCGTGCGTACGATTCGGCAGGGCGGACCGTTCTTCTGCGCGATATGGTCGGCGGGGCTCTCTCGGTTTATGCCGCTGCCCTGATCGTCCGGACGGGCGGTACGCACGTCTTCGTGGCGGAAGACCGCGATGCGGCGGCCTACCTGCTCAACGACTTTTATGCCCTGCTCGACGAAAAACAGGTTTACTTTTTTCCGGGCTCCTACAAGCGTTCGATCGTTTACGGTACGGAGGATGCGCAGGGGGTCGTGCAGCGGACGGCGGCGTTGAGTGCCCTGCGGCGGGAAATGGCTGCGGGCGAATACCGGATTATCTGCACCTATCCGGAAGCTCTGGCCGAACGGGTGACCGACCCCGACTCGATGCGGCGCGAAACCGTGCGGGTGAAGGTCGGCGACCGGCTGGCGATCGGAGAGCTGGAGGAGTTGCTGGCCGATTCGGGATTCACGAAGGTGGATTTCGTTTACGAACCCGGACAGTATTCGCTGCGTGGCGGTATCTTCGACGTGTTTTCCTTTTCCGAGAGCAAACCTTACCGGTTGGACTTTTTCGGGGAAGAGGTGGATTCGATCCGCCGATTCGAGATTTCCAGTCAGCTTTCCGCCGACCGGCTGAACGAGGTGGAGATCGTTCCGAACCTGAACGGTTTTGCCGGGGATCGGATTTCGCTGCCTGCATTTGCAGGAGAGGTGATTTACTGGTTTTTCGATCCCGACTACGTACTGCGGCGCGTGAACGATCTGCGTCGCAAGGTTCTGGGGGAGATGGAGGAACCTGCGGAGATCGACACCCATCTGGTGAGCCGGAAGGTGTTGTTGCAGGACATGGCCGGGATGCGTTTGTTCGAATTGCGTGATAGCCTGAAGGAGCGGCCGGCCGATGCGATGGTCGCGTTCCGCACGGCTCCCCAGCCCAAGTTCAACAAGAATTTCGAATTGCTGGCCGACGACATCATTTCCAATGGACAGCGCGGTTATAAAACCTATATCCTGTCGGAAAACCGGGCGCAGCTCGAACGGCTGGAGAACATTTTCTACCAGTCGGGGCGTAAGGAGGCGCAGATCAACCCCCTGCCGATCACGCTGCACGAGGGTTTCGTCGATCACGACCTGAAACTTTGTTTCTATACCGACCATCAGATTTTCGACCGCTACCAGCGCTATCGGATCAACGGCGAGATCAAGCGCGACGAGCAGATGACCGTCGCAGAGTTGAATCAGCTCCGCATGGGCGATTATGTGGTGCATATCGATCACGGCGTGGGGCGTTTCGGCGGTCTGGTCAAGATCAACGAGAACGGCAAGGTGCACGAGGCTATTAAATTGATTTATAAGGATAACGACGTGCTGTTCGTGCATGTGCACGCCTTGCACCGTATTTCGCGCTACAAGAGCGGCGAAGGCGAAGCGCCCAAAATCTACAAATTGGGCAGCGGAGCCTGGCAGAAGCTCAAGACCGCGACCAAGAAGGCCGTCAAGGACATCTCGCGCGAACTGATCGCCCTCTATGCCAAGCGCAAAGCCAGCAAGGGATTTGCCTTTTCGCCGGATACCTATTTGCAGCAGGAGCTGGAAGCTTCGTTCATGTGGGAGGATACGCCCGATCAGCAGACCGCGACGCAGGCCGTCAAGCGGGACATGGAGTCCAATCAGCCGATGGATCGTTTGATTTGCGGCGATGTGGGCTTCGGCAAGACCGAAGTGGCGATCCGAGCGGCGTTCAAGGCCGCGACCGACGGCAAGCAGGTGGCCGTGCTGGTGCCTACGACGATTCTGGCCCTGCAACATTACCGCTCCTTCGTACATCGGCTCCGGGATTTTCCCGTGAAGGTCGAATATCTCAACCGGACCAAGTCTTCGAAAGAGACGTCCCGCATCCTATCTGAGCTGGCCGAGGGTCGCATCGACATCCTGATCGGTACGCACAAGATCCTGGGCAAGCAGGTGAAATTCCACGACCTGGGATTGCTTATTATCGACGAGGAGCAGAAGTTCGGCGTGGCGGCCAAGGAGAAGCTGACGCAGATGAGCGTCAATGTCGATACGCTGACCCTCACCGCGACGCCGATTCCCCGCACGCTGCAATTCTCGCTCATGGGGTCGCGCGACCTCTCCGTCATCTCGACGCCGCCGCCCAACCGACAGCCGATCATTACCGAGTCGCATCTCTTTTCGGAGGAGATTATCCGCGACGCTGTCAATGCCGAGCTGGATCGGGGTGGACAGGTCTATTTCGTCCACAACCGGGTGGAGGATCTGATGACGCTTCAGGGTATGGTAACTCGGCTCTGCCCCCGGGCACGAGTGGGGATCGGTCACGGCAAGATGCCGGCCGAACAGCTCGAAAAGCTGATTATGGATTTTATCTACGGGGAGTTCGACGTGTTGATTTCGACCACGATCGTCGAAAACGGCATCGACATTCCCAACGCCAATACGATCATCGTCAATAATGCCCAGAATTTCGGCTTGAGCGATCTTCATCAGTTGCGCGGACGTGTGGGACGCGGCAGCCAGCGGGGGTATTGCTACCTGCTTTCGCCCGGCGACGAGCTGCTGACTCCGGATGCCCGGCGGCGCCTGCGGGCCATCGAGGAGTTCTCAGATCTGGGTTCGGGATTCAATATCGCCATGCAGGATCTCGACATTCGGGGCGCCGGCAATCTGTTGGGCGCCGAGCAGAGCGGCTTTATCGCCGACATCGGTTTCGAAACCTACCAGAAGATCATGCAGGAGGCGATCGCCGAACTCCGCTCGGAGGGACTCGAGATGCCCGGCATGAGCGATGCCGAGCAGGGCGTGGTCGATAAGATGAGCTATATTTCGGATAGCGTGATCGAGATCGACGTCGAGGCCGAGCTGCCCGACTCCTACGTGCAGCAGCCCGCCGAGAAACTGCGCTTGTACCGGGAGCTGGATACGGCCCGCAACGAGGAGATGCTCAAGAGTTTCGAGGCCAAGATGATCGACCGCTTCGGTCCGTTGCCCCGGCCCGCTGCCGAGCTGCTCAATGTGGTTCGCCTGCGGTGGGAGGCCGTGCGGCTGGGTATGGAGCGCGTGAAGGTCAAAAACGGCTTGATGATCGTCCATTTCGTAGGCGACGACGATTCTCCTTACTACAAGAGCGATACGTTCATGGAGCTTTTGCGCAAAGTGACGCAGCGCCCCGACCGATTTGTTCTCAAGCAACACAATAATCGCCTGGCGATGACCGTTAGGGGGATTAAGGATGTCGCAGCGGGATACGAGGTGCTTAAATCTTTGTAGAAAGAGCTGGGGAGTATTTTTGATGTATGGACTTGCCCGAACGCGACCGATATGCCTCGTCTTTTTCCCGAAGTTCCTCCCTCGGGAGAAGGCCGGAGGACGGCATAACGCTCCGCAGGGTTGTGGGGTGCCGCCGAAATCGGTAAGAGAACGGTCGTGGTAACCGAAAAGTATATAACTGCTATAAAAACTGAATCCGGACGGTTGTGAACGATTCGTGCCGCAGTGAACTTGGAGAGCGGCCGTGCCGGACGGAAAGAACGAAGCAAAAAATTCAACGATGAACCTGACGATCGACATGGGTAACACGCGGGTCAAGTACGCTGTATTTGACGGCGGTACCGTCGTTTCCGACGGATGTTCGGAAGAGTTCGACGAGGCGGTGATAGATCGGATTCTTGCTGCTCATCCCGGTATTACGCAGGCTATTGTTGCGACTACGCGCGGTCCGGTCGATGACACCGTCGCGCTGGTGCGTCGCCGCATCGGGCGCTGTCTGCGGCTCTCACCGCAACTTCCTCTTCCCATTCGTAACGGTTACACTACGCCCGAAACTCTGGGTGAGGACCGTCTTGCGGCTGCCGTCGGCGCTGCGTCGCTCTACCCGGGCCGCAATCTGTTGATCGTGGATTTCGGGACGGCCATTACCATCGATCAGGTTTCTGCCGACGGGGTTTTCCGGGGCGGTAATATTTCTCCCGGCGTACAGATGCGCTTCCGGGCCTTGCACGATTATACGGCGGCGCTTCCCCTGTGTGAATCCTGTGAGGACCAGACGCTTTTGGGGCGTTCGACCGTCGAGGCGATCCGGCAGGGCGTGATGAACGGCATTGCCTTCGAAATCGAGGGGTATATCGCCCGGCTGTTTCCGGAAATCGATGCGTTGTCGATAATTTTTACCGGCGGGGATGCAAAATTCTTTGTTAAACGAATTAAAAATACGATATTTGCACATTGTGATTTGGTCTTTCTGGGGCTGAACCGAATTTTAGAGTATAATGCAAGTGAAGAAAGCCGCCGTTAAACTGTGCCTCGCGCTGGCCGTCATTGTACCGTGCATGGCATGGGGACAAACCAGCAGTATCAACGCTTTTTCACCGTATTCGATGTACGGTCTGGGTGAACTGCGGACCCCGGGAACGCTTCAGACACGTTCGATGGGCGGTGTCGGCGTCGGTATGCGTAATGCGGCTGCTGTCAATTTGCTCAATCCGGCGGCTTACAGTGCCGTGCGCCCCAAGTCGTTCCTTTTCGATTTCGGTCTTGAAGGGCAGTGCTTTTACAATTCCCAGAAATATTACGGGCAGACGCTCAATACAAGTTATTATACGGTCAATTTCCACGACATTGCGTTTCAGTTGCCGATTGCCAAGCATTTGGGGTTGGGCTTCAGCCTGACGCCTTACAGCAGCGTCGGTTACCGGATGAAACAGGAGGTGGACGACGATGAAATCTGGGGTAATATCGGCCGCGTGCAGTACCAGTGGGACGGCGACGGCGACGTGACGGAGGTGAAGCTCGGTCTGGGCTGGGAGATCTTCCGCGGATTCTCGATCGGAATAGCTGCCCAGTACTATTGGGGCGACATTCAGCGGATTTATAAAACCGCTATTTTGGAGAATATAACCGGAGGAGGTCTTATCGCAGACGCGACGGGAACCGAAACCTACAGCGTTTCCCGTTTTAAGGGACAGTTCGGCGTACAGTGGTCCCCGATCAGCAACCGTCGGCGTATTCTGACGATCGGTGCGACCTACGATATCGGCGGCGACTTGAATCCGAATGTGACGACGAAGGTGCAGACCGGCGATATTTTCAATACGGTCGCTATGGATATGGGAAATCGTCTGGGGCTCAAGCTGCCCCAGCAGGTTGCCGTAGGTATTTATTACAACACGCCTAAAATAGCTGTGGGGGCGGATTACGTCTATCAGGACTGGCGAAGCGGCAATTCTCGGTTGGTCGAGAAATCCGCAGCCGGTTTCGATGTGGCTTACCGGAACACGAATACGGTTAAACTCGGGGTCGAATACACCCCCAATAAAGCGGATGTACGCAGCGCATTGAAACGCTGGTCCTACCGGGCCGGAGTTCGTTATGGTACCTATAACCAGACTTTCGGCGGAGTGGATGTCAATGAATACGCCGTGACGCTGGGCGTCGGTATTCCCCTGACGGTGTTGGGCGGCATATTGGGTGCGTCGTCGGTCGATCTGGGTGTCGAAGTCGGCGGACGCGGCAGTTTCAAGGCGATCAACGAACAGGTGAGTCTGGTTAAACAGACCTATTGCAAATTTTCGCTGGGTGTGACATTGTTCGGTGATTATTGGTTCGTTCGTCCGAAATACGATTAAACCACACATAAAAAATAAATTATAAAGAAGAATATGAATCGCATGAAAATTTTGCTGTCGGCAGTATTGGTGTTCGCTGCGACAGCTTCGATCGCCCAGGATTTCAGTGACCCTCGGTACGCTCCGTGGGGAGATACGCCCGAACAGCGTAAGCAAAACATTCTGACGAGCAACCTGCTGAAGGAAGCTGTCGATACCCGCGATTACGACGCAGCCGCTGTTTATTTCCGTACGCTTGCACAGGAGGCTCCTTCGGCTTCCGAAGCGACCTTTATTCGGGGGGCACAGGTTTATTCGAACAAGGTGCAACGCGCACAGGACCTGAATGAGAAAAAATCTCTGCTCGATTCGCTGATGATGATTTACGACCTGCGTGTACAGTATTTTCCTTCCAGTCCCAATTACGGTACGGCTTATGTCCTTGACCGTAAAGCTCGTGAATATCTGACTTTCAATCCTTCCGACAGGGAAGGCGTGCGCAAGTTGTATAAGGAGGCGATCGAAGCCGGTTTGCAGAGCGGTTATGCTGCGCTGCCGGATGTCGCATTGGTATATTTCAGCAATTTGTGCGATGATTATAAGATGGGCGAGGTCTATCCGGATGCCGTTTTGGATGAGTACGCTCGTCTGGCCCCGATTTTCGAGAGTGATGCTCCTGGAGTAAAGGAGGCGAAAACACAGTTCGATACCTGTTTTGCGGGTAGCGGTGCTGCCGATTGCGAGAACCTGGAGAAGATGTTCCGTCCGCGTATCGAAGCGGCTCCGGAGGATATGGAGTTGCTCAAGCAGACGGTTTCGCTGATGTCCCGTTCGCAGTGCAGTTCCGAATTTTTCCTTCAGATCGCCGAAAAATATTATGCGATGGAACCTTCTGCCCAGACGGCCATGATGCTGGCTCAAGGATTTCAAGAGCGGGGCGACTTCGCCAAATCGACTACTTACCTGCGTGAGGCGATTGCTGCCGAACAAGACGCCGTTCAGAAAGAATTGCTTCTGGTGCGTTTGAGTATGACCGAACTGGCAGCCAAGAATCCTACGGCGGCTGCAGTTGCGGCTAATGAGGCCAAGGCGCTGAATCCCAATAACGGTATGGCTTATTTCGCCCTGGCGCAGGCTTATGCGGCTTCGGCTGCATCTTGCTCCGGACTGGAGGGTCAGGCTATTTTCTGGGTCGCTTACGATACGATGACGCAGGCAGCCAACCTGCTTGCCAACGACGCCGATGCCGGCAATTTCGCTCAGACGGCGCGTGATGCGGCAGCAAACTACCGTCGCGGATTCCCGACTGCCGAGGAATGCTTCTTCAACGAATTGATGGAGGGTGCACGTTATACGATTACCTGCGGTCCGGCCCGCGGTATCGTGACGACCGTACGCCCCCGGTAGCGACATAGTTTGTACGAACGATGCTCCGAAGCATTCAACGATATGCACAGGTAGCACTTCTCATCGCGGGAAGTGCTATCTTGCTATATTCGTGCGACAAGGAGTCGGTGGCCGAAGAGCCTAACGATGAGGCTTTGATGACCGAGTACAGCGAGCATTTGACGATGACCAATACGGAGAACGGCCGGAAATCCTATGTTTTTACGGCTCCTTTGGTGGAAGGTTACTCTTTGGCAAAAGAGCCTTATCAGGAATTTCGCAAGGGCGTGGATATCGTGACATATCAGAAGGACAGTACCGGAGCGGTCGATGCTACGCTAACGGCTAACTATGCGATTCATTACGGGAATCGGAAATTATGGGAAGCCAAAGGAAATGTCGTAGTGAAAAAATCCAACGGACAGGAGCTCTACACCCAGCAGTTGTTCTGGAACGAGAAAACGCGCCGGATCTGGTCTAACGTCGATTCCAAGATCGTGGAAGAGAGCGGAAATTCCTACATCGTCGAAGGATTCGAGTCGGACGATCAGTTGAAAGACTGGAAATTTCGCCGAATCAAAGGGCGTATGTGGGTCAATATCGAGCCGACACGGGACGCGGATTCTACGTCGGTGAAACCCGTTGCGGACAATGTTTCCGCTGCGAAGGAGGCAGTTTCCGAACAGCCTGTCAAACCGGCCCGGCCGATACGGGGGAACGACCGGAAAATTCAACTGACTCCCGTAGAAAGTAACGATCGTTCCTTATGATAACTTCGGTGTTTATAATTCTGCTGATGTTGTTGCTTTCGGCTTTTTTTTCGGGGATGGAGATCGCTTTTACGAGCAAGAACCGCCTGAAACTGGAGATCGACCGGAAGCAGAGTCGGCTGTTCAATTTCATCGCCGACATTTTTGCCCGTCACCCCGGGCAGTACATCACGACGATCCTGGTCGGGAATAATATCGCCCTGGTTATCTATTCGCTCTATATGTCGCTGTTGTTGCGCTCGCTCGCGGCGGCAGTGGGTTGGACGGAGATCGCTCGCGGCGGGTCCGTCGTTCTGGAAACGGCGGTTTCGACAATCATCATCATCTTCGTCGCCGAATTTCTCCCGAAATCCGTTTTCCGGAACAGCCCGAATTTTTATTACCGCCTGTTTGCTCCTGCGATCTATTTCTTTTATCTGCTGCTTTTTCCGATCGCCAAGCTGACGACCTGGATTTCCCAGGGGATTTTGTGGCTGATGGGGCGTAAGCCGAAGGTTGCGATGATGGAGCCCATTTTCGACCGGACCGATCTGGCCAGCTTGTTCGAATCGGGGAAGCCGGAGGCGCAGCATGAACCGGATAATGAGATCAAACTCTTTCAGAATGCCCTGGATTTTGCCGATTTGCGCGTGAGGGATTGCATGGTTCCCCGTATCGATATGGAGGCGGTCGATATCGATGATACCTCGATCAAAGCGCTTACGGCGCGTTTTGTCGAGAGTAAGTATTCCCGTATTTTCGTCTGGAAAGAGAGTGTCGATAATATCGTCGGCTATGTCAATTCGAAGTCGCTGTTCCGGCATCCGACGTCGATCGATGAGGTGCTGATGGAGGTGCAATACGTCCCGGAGACGATGCCGTTGCAAGCACTCATGCAGCGGCTCATCCGTCATAAGAGCAATATTGCGGTCGTGATCGACGAGTTCGGCGGTACGGCCGGTATTATCTCTTTGGAGGATGTTCTGGAGCAGATTTTCGGCGAAATCGAAGACGAGCACGATGTGCCCGACCTTACGGAGAAACAGGTCGGCGATTCGGAATTTGTCCTTTCGTGCCGATTGGAAGTGGAATATCTCAATGAAAAATACGGGCTTGCCATACCCGAGAGTGACGAGTACGAAACGCTGGCCGGGTATATCATTTTCCGGTATGAAGGGCTGCCGGCGGCCGGAGAAACCGTGCGTTTCGAGCATCTTGAGATCAAGATTCTGCGCAGGACCCGTTCCCGGTTGGAGTTGGCGCGCGTGAAACGGTTGTAGTTTACGGGATATTTTCGACCGGTGAGGGGCAAGTGCGTTTTTTCGATATGCCGGATGCGGAAAATGACGAAAGAATTTGGTCGTTTATCATGGTTTTCAGAATATATTTATTATCTTTGAACACTCATTTTGAAACAATAAATTAAAATAGTTTATATGGCAAGTTTAAACACGTTACGGACCAGATTCGGTGTGGTTTTGTCGATTATCATCGCGTTTGCACTGCTGGCATTCATTCTCTCGCTTAAAACGGATATGGGACTTTCGGGTAACGACCCCAAGGTCGGTGTGATCGACGGTTCGAAGATCAGATATTCGGAATATATTGAGGTATACAACAACCTGAAAGACCAGAGCAACATCTCCGAAAGTAATGAAGAGCAGATGGATCAGTTGGCTGAAATGGCTTGGCAGACTCTGATTGCCAACCACGTGTACTTGCCCGGTTTCGAGAAGATGGGAATCTCGGTGACCGATGCCGAGCGTGAGGGACTTATCAGCGGCGAGTATTATTCCGGGACGATGGCTGCGGCTTTCACCGACCCCCGTACAGGACAGTACAGTGTGGAGGGTGTGAGTGATTTTATCGCCCAGGCAACCGGAAATCCCCAGATGCAATATATGTGGGGGGCTTTGGTCGGACAGGCTATGCGGGAGCGCGAAATCAATAAGTATAACGGCTTGGTCAAAGGCGGTGTATATGTCAATCGGCTGGAAGCGGAAGAAGGCGTCGATGCGCAGAATAAGACTTTCAGCGGTTCTTGGGTCGGCAAGCGTTATCACGATATGCCTGATTCTCTGTTCTCGGTTTCCGATTCCGAAATCAAGGCTTATTACAATAGCCATAAGGCCCGTTATGAGCAGAAACCTTCGCGCACGCTCTCTTATGTGGTGTTCGAAGTGGCTCCGAGTGCAGAGGATATGGCGACTTTGGAGAAGACCGTTCGGGAAGTCGGCGATGAATTTGCCGCGTCGGACGATCCGAAAGCATTTGCCAAGAATAACCGTTTCGGTAAAATTACAGACAATTATCGGTCGGTTGCCCAGCTTCTGGACGATGAGGCCGAAGCGCTGGCCAACGGCAAGCAGTATGGTCCCGTCCTGAAGAACGATACCTGGACGATGACCCGTGTCGTTGAAACTTTGAACGCTCCGGATTCCGTGGGCGTCCGCCATATTGTACTCACCTACGACCAACGCGACCTGGCCGACAGTCTGATGACGGCTTTGCGGCAAGGTGCGGATTTCGCACAGGCGGCTCGTACCCATTCGCTCTATATGCAGGATGCCGGAAATGGAGGCGATGCGGGCGTGATGCCTTTCTCTGCATTCCCGGACGAGCTTTCGGGACTTCTTTCGACGGCTAAGCAGGGGGATATTCTCCGTGTCGAAGTGGGTGACGTTATTCAGATTTTACAGGTTTATCGTCTGGACAAACCTTCGAAGCACATGCGCCTTGCGACGATCACTTATCCTGTTGAGGCTTCGTCGGCGACCCGTCGCAATGTGCATAGTCAGGCAAGTCTTTTCTCTGTCGAGGGCAAGGGTTCTGTCGATGCGTTCAACGAGGCAGCGAATAAGGGAAACCTCACTCCTCGTGAAGCGAAACTCACGCAGGGTGACCGTCTGCTGCAGGGACTGGCTGATTCGCGTGAATTGGTGCGCTGGGCATACGATGCCAAGGTGGGCGCGATTTCCGAGATTTTCCCTGTGGGTGATGACTATGTGGTCGCAGTGGTAACTGAGATCGACAATGAGGATTATACGCCGATCGAGAAAGTAGCGAACAATATTCGCCAGACGCTTATAACCGATAAGAAGTTTGAAAAGATCGTCAGCGAAATGAAGGGTTCGACTATCGAAGAGGTCGCCCAAAACCTTGGTACCGAAGTCGTTCCTTTCGAAGATGTCCGTTACGGATCGTTCTTTATCCGTAACATGGGTGTCGAGCCTCGTGTGATCGGAGCGATTACCGCAACGGAGCAGACGAATACGCTGTCCGAGCCGGTCAAGGGAAATGTAGGTGCTTATGTTTTCGTGGTGACGGATATTCAGGAGGCGGAAACTCCGCAGAGTATCGAAGCTGAAAAGGTACGTGCCGAGGCGTCGTCGCAGGGGATGATTCAGCGTCGTCTGTTCGATTTCCTGGAGCAGATGTCGAATGTGGAGGACTTGCGCGGCAAGTATTTTTAACCGTTACCGGTAGATTTTTTCCGGAATAGTTCCGGCCGAAAAAGAGGGATGTAGCTTATACATTCCTCTTTTTTATTGTCGTTATTGCGATGGCATAGGGGGATGACTTCTCTTCTTAAAAGCGATAAGAGCCGGTTTCCTGAATTCTCTTCTGTGAGGTGCTCGGAGTGGTAGTCCGGCCAATCCGCCATTCTCTTTTTCCGCATCTTCGAAATGTCCGTGATTTTATCGTATATTCCGGAAGTCTTTGGGGCTGGGGGAGGAGAACGACGGTCTCGGCAGTCGAGTTTCTTTCCGGATAGGTGTTTGCGGTATGAAATCGGCTGTTTTCGAGAGTCGGGGAGGGAGGATATTCGCTGTCTGTCTAACGGGAAATATGGCCTACAAACATAATTTGTAGGGTTTGTGGAAATGGCACTGTGACAGCATGTATTCGGTCGTTGTTTGAGATCCGCCGCTGTATTTGCGCGGACTCTGGAGGTGAGGCCGGCGATGGAATTATGAAGGTCGATGGCAAAGTTCTTTTTCGGTCGGCCGGTTCGCTTACCCCATTAAAAAGCCCCGCATCTTTTGATGCGGGGCTTTGATAATAACAGAGGAGTGATCCGGATTATTTCTGCTCGTCGAGCAGGATCTCCATGATCTTGATCGCTGCGGTCGCAATCGGGGTACCGGGGCCGAAGATGGCGGCGGCACCGTCACGATACAGCTCATCGTAATCCTGTGCCGGGATCACACCGCCGACGATGACGATGATATCCTCGCGGCCCAGTTTCTTGAGTTCGGCGATGATCTGCGGAACGAGCGTCAGGTGGCCGGCGGCCAGCGACGATACGCCCACTACGTGAACATCGTTCTCGACAGCCTGTTTGGCTGCCTCCTCGGGAGTCTGGAACAACGGACCCATATCGACATCGAAGCCGATGTCGGCGTAACCGGTCGCAACGACTTTGGCGCCACGATCGTGTCCGTCCTGACCGAGTTTGGCGATCATGATGCGCGGCTGGCGGCCCTCCTTCTTCGCGAATTTGGCAACCAGTTCCTTCGCGTGTTCGAATGCGGGATCTGATTTCACTTCTGAACTATATACACCTGAAATGGAACGAATAACTGCTTTGTAACGTCCTACGACCACCTCGCAGGCATCCGAAATCTCGCCCAGCGAAGCGCGTACCTTGGCGGCCTCGATAGCGAGTTCCAGCAGGTTGCCCTTGCCGGTCTTGACGCATTCGGTGATGGCCTCGAGCGCCTTCTTCACGGCTGCTTCGTCGCGGTTTGCACGCAACTCCTTCAGACGTTTGATCTGGCTCTCGCGTACGGCCGTGTTGTCCACAGCCAGAATATCGATCGGTGCTTCGTGATCCAGACGGTATTCGTTTACGCCGATGATCTTCTCGATGCCCGAGTCGATGCGGGCCTGCTTGCGGGCTGCCGCCTCCTCGATACGCATCTTCGGAATACCGGTTTCGATGGCCTTGGCCATACCGCCCAGTTTCTCGACCTCCTCGATACGCTCCCAAGCCTTGTGAGCGATCTCGTTGGTGAGGGTTTCGATGTAATAGGAACCTGCCCAGGGATCCACTTCGCGGCAGACGTTGGTTTCCTCCTGAATGTAGATCTGGGTGTTACGGGCGATACGTGCCGAGAAGTCCGTCGGCAAGGCGATCGCCTCGTCCAGTGCGTTGGTGTGCAGCGACTGGGTGTGGCCCAGAGCGGCACCCATCGCCTCGATAGCCGTGCGGGCTACGTTGTTGAACGGATCCTGCTCGGTGAGCGACCAGCCCGAGGTCTGGCTATGCGTACGCAGGGCCAACGATTTCGGGTTCTTGGGGTTGAATTTTTTGACGATTTTCGCCCAGAGCATACGTGCCGCACGCATCTTGGCGATCTCCATGAAGTGGTTCATACCGATCGCCCAGAAGAACGACAGGCGCGGTGCGAAGGCGTCGATCGACATGCCTGCGTTGACGCCGGCGCGGAGGTACTCCAGACCGTCGGCCAGCGTGTAGGCCAGCTCGATGTCGTTCGTGGCGCCTGCTTCCTGCATGTGGTAACCCGAAATCGAGATCGAGTTGAACTTGGGCATGTTCTTCGAGGTGTACTCGAAGATGTCGGCAATGATGCGCATCGAGAACTCGGGAGGATAAATATAGGTGTTACGCACCATGAACTCCTTAAGGATGTCGTTCTGGATCGTACCGGCCAGCTGGTCGAGTGTGCAGCCCTGCTCCAGACCCGTCACGATGTAGAATGCCAGGATGGGCAGCACGGCGCCGTTCATGGTCATCGACACCGACATCTTGTCGAGCGGAATGCCGTTGAACAGTACCTTCATGTCCTCGACCGAGCAGATCGACACGCCGGCTTTGCCCACGTCGCCCACCACGCGCGGGTGGTCGGCGTCGTAGCCGCGGTGCGTAGCAAGGTCGAATGCCACCGACAGACCCTTCTGCCCGGCGGCCAGGTTGCGGCGGTAGAATGCGTTGGACTCCTCGGCGGTCGAGAAACCCGCATACTGGCGGATCGTCCACGGGCGCATCACGTACATCGTCGAGTAGGGGCCGCGCAGGAACGGGGCGATACCTGCCGCATAGTTCAGGTGCTCCATGCCTTCGAGGTCTTGGGCCGTATAGGCGCCCTTGACGGGAATACCCTCGGCCGTCAGCCACGGCTCGACCTGTCCGCAGCCTTTCGAGGCGCAGCAACTTTTCTGCTGGCCTGCGTCGTATGTCAGTTCTGAAAATTTAGCTCTCATGATTAGATTCCCATCTCTTTAAGGTAGAACTTAAGTGTTTCAAGCACGTTCGACTTCACGTTGATGAAGTTCGTGATGCCCTGTGCCTCCAGCTCGGGTGCGCAGGCCGGTGCCCCGGCAACCACCAGGATCGCCTTGCCGCCGAGCAGCTCCTTGACTTTCGGGGCTGCCTCCGCATAGTCGTCGTCGCTTGCGCAGACCACGACGATCTGCGCCTTGGATTCGAGCGCGGCCTTCGCGCCCTCTTCGATCGACTTGAAATAAGTGTTGTCGATCACCTTGATGCCGGCGCATGCGAAGAAATTGCACGAGAACTGCGAGCGGGCGCGGGCCATGCCCAGGTTGCCGCACGTCAGCATGAATGCCTTGGGCTCCTTGCCGCTGCGATCCACCTGCAGGCGCATCTCTTCGAACGCCATGGCACCGCGGTAGGGGACGAGTACATTGCCCTCGGCCTGCTTGCGCGTAACGGACTCGGCGGTGATCTCCTTGCCGGCGACCTCCGTAAAGTTGGGATATTGGTTGGCGCCGAGCAGCGTCTGGCGGCGCGTAGCGATGTTCTTGTCCTTGGCTGCGGCCGACGCTTTGATACGCTCGACGATCAGGCCGGCCTTGTAAGCCTCGGTGTAGCCTCCCTTCTGCTCGATTTCGAGGAAAAGCTTCCAGGCTTCGGCTGCGATCGACTGCGTGAGGTTCTCGACATAGTACGAGCCTCCTGCCGGGTCGACGACCTGGTCGAAATGCGACTCGTTCTTGAGCAGCAGCTCGACGTTGCGGGCGATGCGCTTCGAGAACTCGGTCGGGTTTTCGAACGAGGTGTCGAACGGCGTTACTTCCAGCGAATGTACGCCGGCGATCGTGGCCGACATGGCCTCGGTCGTGCCGCGAAGCATGTTCACATAGGGGTCGTAGACGGTCTGGTTCCACCGCGAGGTCTCGGCGTGGATGTGCATCTTGCAGGCGCAGTTCTTCGCCGGGCCGTAGCCCTTGACGATGTTGGCCCACAGCATACGTGCCGCGCGGAATTTGGCGATCTCCATGAAATAGTTGGAGCTTACCGAGAACGAGAAGCGCAGTTTGCGTGCGGCCGCGTCGACGTCCAGCCCTGCGTCCATCAGGCGTACGAGGTAGTCGTGGCCTGCCGAAAGGGTGAATGCCAGCTCCTCGACGATGGTCGAACCCGAGTTGCCGAACGTTTGCCCCGCAACGGTTACGATGCGCACGTGCTTGTACTCCTTGGTCTTGTGGATCAGCTCGACGATGCGGGCGATGCACTTTTCACCGTTGGGTGAGCAGAAATCGCCTTTCGACGAAAGCCCTTTTACCAGCGGGTCGATGCAGAATGCGATGCGGACATCCTCCTTGGCGATGCCCTCCTTTTCGACTTTGGCCAGGACGAGCTCGGCGACATGGGCCGTCTTCTCTCCGCAGAAGGTGATCTCGACAGCCGGAATGCAGATGTCCTTGAGCAGCGTGTCGAGGTCTGCGGCCGAGAAATCCGCCGACGCGATGCAGAAGCCGAGCGAGTCGACGCCTGCGTTGAGGATTTTCAGTGCCTCGGCGTTTGCCTCCTTGGGGCATACGACGCTCACGGTCTGGTGTACGCGCCAGCGGTTGTGCGCATGCGTACCGCGTACGTAAGGGAACTCGCCTGCCTGCGAGCCCAGGAACTTGATGCCCTCGAGGTTCTCGGCGCGGTAGTAGGGCCGGACGTTGAAACCTTCGCCCGTTTTCCATACCAGCTTGCGCTCGTAATCAGCACCTTTCAGGTCGGCCGTAATCACCTCCTCCCACTTCTCGGTCGGAACCGGCGGGAATTCAGTGAACAGCTTTTCACTTTTGGTATTTGCCATAACTATTTAGAGATTAGTATAAGTGTAGTTTCAAAATTGCACGTAAAGGTACAAAATTATTAGTGATTGAAACAAGAAATTGTTAATAAAATAACACTGTATAATTTCTTTTTATAATGTGGTGCATTTCGTTTACTTTC
>OHRP01000340.1_pt1 | contig 17129 bp, 10 predicted proteins | sample 1578451 | NCBI WGS metagenome assembly OHRP01 (sample SAMEA3879588, study PRJEB24766) | human gut metagenome | biome: human-associated habitat; feature: feces | place: USA | collected 1985/1987
CGAGCGCGCCATTCGGGACGCCTTCTTTGAACTGCTGGAGGAGAGCGATTTTGACAAGGTATCCGTTACGGATATTACCCAGCGAGCCCAGATCAACCGAAACACGTTTTACCTGCATTACAGCGATAAATTCAATTTGGTCAATTCTATTTTAATTGACTTTGTGCAAGAGCTGTCCCAGCAGGCATTAAAGGTGATCGACCAGGCGGAGAAGCCGGACACAGCCACCTTTAACCAGTATTTCTTAACGATTTTTGTCAGCGCCAATCGGATCAAGAAAAAATATCGAATCTTGTTTCGCAGCCGAAATATTGAGCCGTATTTGGATATTGCTGCCATTACGGATGTGATTGCGGATCATATCGGCAAAAACAAATTTTTGGATTTTCGCAGTCAGCGCTCCTCCGTGAGCAAGAGCTTTTTGGCTTTTGGCTTTTTCGGTGCGCTTAACGATTATTGCAGCAATGATTATACCAAGGAAGAGACGGTGCGCATGATCTCCGCCATGTCTGCCGGCTTGGCCGAGATTGCCCAGCAGCTACACGCTGCCGGGAACAAAGCCGGTAATGGAAACAAGAGCAATAAATAACAGACGATACAAAGCAAAAGGGACCTGAATCCAGGTCCCTTTTTGTATAGATATTTGTCATTTGCTCAGCAGACCATACCGCCTTCCACCCAGCGCATAACAGCCGGGTATTCCTCTTTATAGTTGTCCAGCTGGTCCGCGTTGGAGTCCACAAAGGCCTGAAATTCGTCCGTGTCCTCAAACTCGTAGGTAAAGTCTTGCTCAAAGTCATAAGTGGCGGTAAACAGGTAGTCAAACAGATCATCGGCAGAGAATTCCTCTAACAGCTTGTCCGCTGTGCGCTCCGTGATGGTGTCCAGCGCGTTCTTTACCGTTAACTCGAAATCCTCCGGCTCTACCAGAATTTCCGGGTCGTTCTCGCAGTATTGCAGAATATCGTCCTCGCCGATAGCCAGGGTGCCCAGGTACTCCAGTACATCCTCATATCCGGTTTCGTTGACTGTATCATACAACCGGTAGGCAAACTCGCCTACCAGATTTTGCAGTGCCACCGCCTTGAACACACTGTCAATCTCATAGCCGCTCTCATCGGTGATTACATAGCCCACCTCCTGCAGGTTCTCCCACATCAGGTAGTAAAAAATGCGGTGCTGTTCTTTCTCGCCAAAAATGGCTTCGTGAATAAAGGTATCAATATCCATTGCCGTTCTCCTCTGTCTGTCGCATTTGCGCAAGGCTACTCATATTCTATACTATATGCAGGGGATTTGCAACATTTTGCAGGTAGATTTTGGCTTTTTTGTAAACTCTGAAAACCCCGCCTGTTTTTATTGCAATGCCGGTAGGGATAAGCTATAATAAAGGGGACTGGAGGGTTCTTATGGAACTGACATTAAAAAATGAACACTGTGCCGTCACCGTTACGGACGCGGGGGCGATGCTCCGCTCCCTGGTGCGGGACGGCCGAGAATATCTTTGGCAGGGGGACCCGGCTTACTGGGCCGGTCAAGCGCCGGTTTGCTTTCCCATTGTGGGGGTGCTGCCCAAGGGGGCGTCTACCGCATTTGGCAAGCCCTGCCGGATGAAGCGCCACGGCGTGGCCCGCATTAACCCCTTTACACTGACGGAGCACCACCGCAACGGCGCCACCTTTACCCAAGTGGCAGATGACAACACCTTGGCGGCGTACCCCTTTGATTATCGGCTGGAGATTCGCTATGAGCTGGTAGACAGCACCGTTGCCGTGACTTATCATATTATTAACAGCGGCGGGGAGCCTATGCCCTTTGTGATCGGCGGCCATCCGGCCTTTAACTGCCCGCTGGCAGCAGGGGAGCAGTTTGAGGATTACAAGGTGCGCTTTGATCGCCCTGTGACGAAGGCGCCTTTGCGCCCGGATCACCAAACCGGGATCGTGGATCCGGCGCGTCGGTACAATGTGCTGGTGAATGGGCAGGAGCTGCCCCTGCGGCATGATCTGTTCTATGACGACGCATTGATTTTTGATCAGGTGGAGGCCAAAGCGGCGACCCTGCTGGGTCCGATGGGCTACGGCGTGCAGGTGGAGTACCAAGATATGGCCAACTTGCTGGTTTGGTCCGCAGAGAATGACGCCCCCTTTGTGGCATTGGAGCCATGGAGCGGCATTTCTCATTGTACGGACGAGGACGGCACCCTGGAACACCGTCGGGGCGTGACCGTTTTGCAGCCGGGGGAGACAGCCACCTTTGGTTATAAAATTACCATGCTGAGCGGAGAGATGAAATGAATTACGGATTTTTCAGAGTGGCGGCGGCAGCGCCCCGTTTGCGCGTGGCAGACCCGGATTATAACGCCGGGCAGCTGGAGACAGTAATCGACCGGGCTGTGGCGCAGCAGGTACGCCTGCTGGTGACCCCGGAGCTGTCCGTCACCGGCTACACCTGCGCCGATTTGTTCTTTACCGCTGCGCTCCAGCAGGCGGCGGATCGGGCGGTGCAGCGGCTGGCTGCCTATACGGCGGGCAAGGACATTGCGGTGCTGATCGGCGCCCCGGTGCCCTATAAGAATAGCCTTTATAATTGTGCCCTATTGCTCCGGGACGGGCAGGTGCAGGGCATGGTGCCCAAGGTGCATCTGGCCAATTATAATGAGTTTTACGAAAAGCGCTGGTTCGCCTCCGGCGCGGATTTCGATACGGTACAGATGGTGAACGGCGTTCCCATGGGCAGCCAACTGTTTGACCTGGGCAGCGGCGTGCTGCTGGGTGTGGAGCTGTGCGAGGACTTGTGGGTGCCTCAGCCTCCCAGCGGTGCTTTGGCGCTGCAAGGCGCCAATTTGATCGCCAATTTGTCTGCCAGCGACGAGTATGTGTCCAAGGCGGCCTATCGTCGGGACCTGGTGGCCGGCCAGTCCGCCCGCTGCGTGGCCGGGTATGTGTATGCCGGCGCCGGGGTGCATGAGAGCACCACGGACCTGGTGTTCAGCGGTGCCACCTTAGTGGCGGAGAACGGCGGCATTTTGGCAGAGGGGGAGCGATTTGCCCAAGAAAGCGTGCTCACCGTTGCCGATGTGGATGTGGAGAAGTTGAATGCCCAGCGGCGGCAAAATATGTCCTTTGAGAACCGGCCCGGCGCGGTGGTACAGTCTTGCCCGGTGCCCAATGCAGAGAATGATTTGGCGTACCGCATGGTGGACCCTCACCCCTTTGTGCCGGCCGCGGACGCCCAGCGCCGAGAGCGGTGCAAGGAGATTTTCCTGCTCCAGGCCAGCGGTTTGGCCGGGCGGCTGGAGCATGTAGGCTCCAAGGGTTGTGTGCTGGGGATCAGCGGCGGTCTGGACTCCACCTTGGCGCTGCTGGTGGCTGTGCGCGCCATGGAGCTGCTGGGTAAACCGGCCAGCGCCGTGCTGGGTGTGACCATGCCCGGGTTTGGCACCACGGACCGCACCTATCGCAACGCGCTGGATCTTATGGAAGCGCTGGGGGTCACCCGGCGAGAGATCTCCATTGCAGACGCCTGTGTGCAGCACATGGCGGACATTGGTCACGATCCGTCGGTGCATGACATTACTTATGAGAACACCCAGGCCAGAGAGCGCACCCAAATCCTCTTTGACCTGGCCAATAAAGAAGGCTGTTTGCTGGTGGGCACCGGCGATCTGAGCGAGCTGGCCATGGGCTGGTGTACCTACAACGGCGACCACATGAGTATGTACGGCGTGAATGCCTCCGTGCCCAAGACGCTGGTGCGATACCTGGTGGATTATGTGGCCGGGGAGTTAGGTGGCCGCACGGAAGAGATCTTGCGGGATGTGCTGGACACGCCGGTGTCGCCGGAGCTGCTGCCCCCGGACGCCAATGGCAAGATCGCCCAAAAAACGGAGGAGAAGATCGGCCCCTATGAATTGCATGACTTTTTCCTCTATCACTTTGTGCGCTTCGGCTTTGACCGGAAAAAGCTGGCCGTGCTGGCGGAGAAAGCCTTTGACGGCCGGTACGATCGCCCCACCATTGACCGGTGGCTGACGGAATTTTTGCGCCGGTTCTTTATCAGTCAATTTAAGCGTTCCTGTATTCCGGATTCACCCAAGGTGGGTTCTGTGTCGCTGAGCCCCCGGGGCGACTGGCGTATGCCCAGCGACGCGGCGATGCAGGCGTTTTTACAACCGGATGAACGGATATAAAGGAGCTGTTATAATGAAAAAAGCAATGGCATTGCTGCTGGCTTGCAGTATGGTACTGGCATTCGCTGCTTGCAGCAAAAAGCAATATACAGAACAGGAGGTCACAGCTGTGGTGGATGTGACCGATGAGAACGGCAAGACCGTTACGGATAAGGACGGCAAAGCCCAAACCCGGGTGGTTACCATACCCCAAACGGACGCCAAGGGCAACACCGTAGCGGCAGGGGAGAGCGCTGCCGACGGCAAGTCCGCCGGTAACGGCGGTTCGGCTGCAAAGGACGGCAAGTCCGGCAAGGACAAGACGGAAAAGGCAACCAAGAAGAACGAAACCGCCACGAAAAAGACCACGACTACCACAACCACCGTGGCCGCCAATCGAAAAATTCACATTTCCGTTTCTCTGCCTGCCGGCACAGATACCCGCACGGACAAGCTGCGCATTACCATTAACGGCAAGCAGGTGGACGAGAAGAAAGTGACCTTGGAGATCGGCAGCACCTTTACCTACACCACGGAGAAAAAGTACCGGGGGGATGTAAAGGTGCAGGTGGAACTGGAACATACGAAAAAAAGCGCCAAAGTCACAGTGAAGAAAGGCACGGACACCGCCAAATTCAATTTTGAAAATATTGAGAACCTGCTGGGCGACGACGACTAAGCGACAATTGGTGAAAAAAACGAAATAATCGACAAAAAAGCAGTGTCTATGCGCTGCTTTTTGTTATTATTATACAGAAACACTAAATTGTTGTGTTGAATTTCGCACGCCGGAGTGCTATAATTGGTATAGTTGTGGGCTTGCACCCAAACTGAGGTTGTTATCTGTAAGATAGAATACAGGAGGAAATTCCATGAACAGAAAGAAAAAAACCATGGATGGTAACAGCGCCGCTGCCCATGTCAGCTACGCATTTACAGAAGTTGCCGCCATTTATCCCATCACCCCCTCATCCACCATGGCGGAGGAGACGGACGCCATGGCCGCTCGCGGGGTCAAGAACCTGTTTGGCCAAACGGTCAAGGTGGCGGAGATGGAGTCTGAGGCCGGTGCCGCCGGCGCCGTGCACGGTTCTTTGTCTGCCGGTGCGCTGACTACCACTTACACCGCGTCACAGGGTCTGCTGCTGATGATCCCCAATATGTACAAGATCGCCGGCGAACTGATTCCGTCCGTCATTCATGTGTCTGCCCGCTGCGTGTCTACCCACGCGCTGAATATCTTTGGCGACCATTCCGATGTGATGGCCTGCCGCCAGACCGGCTATGCCATGCTCTGCTCTGCCAATGTGCAGGAGGTAATGGATCTGGGCGCTGTGGCTCACCTGTCTACCTTAAAGAGCCGTGTGCCGTTCTTGCATTTCTTTGACGGCTTCCGTACCTCTCATGAGGTGCAGAAGATTGAGACCTGGGACTATGAGGACCTGCGGTCTATGGTGGATATGGACGATGTGCAGGCGTTCCGCGCCCGCGCCCTGAACCCGGAGAAGCCGGTGCTGCGCGGCTCTGCGGAGAACAGTGATGTGTTCTTCCAGCACAGAGAGGCATGCAACCGCTACTATAACGACGCGGTTGCCACTACTGAGATGTATATGAACACCATCAACGAGAAGCTGGGCACGGATTACCGGCTGTTTAACTACTACGGCGCGCCGGACGCAGACCGTGTGATTGTGGCTATGGGCTCTGTGTGCGACACCATTCAGGAAACCGTAGATTTTCTGAACGCCCGCGGCGAAAAAGTGGGCATGGTCAAGGTGCACCTGTATCGCCCCTTCAGCGCCAAGCATCTGCTGGCTGCCCTGCCGGAGACGGTGAAGCACATTTCCGTGTTAGATAGAACGAAGGAGCCCGGCTCCTTAGGTGAGCCGCTGTTCCTGGATGTGGTGGCTGCGCTGAAAGGCTCTGCCTTTAACGATGTGCCGGTGTACGGCGGTCGTTTCGGCTTAGGATCTAAGGACACCGTACCGGCGCATATTATCGCTGTGTACAACAATATGGCTGCGCCCCAGCCCAAGCCGGAGTTCACTCTGTCCATTGAGGACGATGTGACCCACTTGTCCCTGCCGGTGACCGAAAACCCGGACACCACCCCGGCAGGCACCACTTCTTGTAAGTTTTGGGGCCTTGGCTCCGACGGCACCGTTGGCGCCAACAAGGACTCTATTAAGATCATCGGCGACAATACGGATATGTTTGCCCAGGGTTACTTCTTCTATGACTCCAAGAAGTCCGGCGGCATTACCGTGTCCCACCTGCGCTTTGGTTCGTCACCCATTACCTCTACCTATTTGATCAACAAGGCCAACTTTGTGGCCTGCCACTGCCCGTCCTATGTGACCAAGTATGATATGGTACAGGATCTGGTGCCCGGCGGCACTTTCCTGCTCAACTGTATTTGGACCCCGGATCAGCTGGACAGCCAGCTGCCTGCGTCCATGAAGCGCTATATTGCAGAGAACAACATCCATTTCTATATCATTAACGGCATTAAGATCGCAGAGGAAGTGGGCTTGCCCGGTCGTGCTTCCACCATCTTGCAGTCTGCATTCTTTGCCATCTCCGGTATTTTGCCGGTAGAGAAGGCCATTGAGCTGATGAAGGCCGCCGTGGTCAAGAAGTTCTCCAAGAAAGGCGAGGCGGTGGTTAATGCCAACTTTGCCGGCATTGACCGTGGCGCCCAGGAGATCGTGAAGGTGGATGTGCCGGACAGCTGGAAGACTGCAGAAGACGCACCCCGCCGGCTGGAAGTACCCACCGATCGTCCGGAGATGAAGAAGTTTGTCAAGGAAATTCTGGATCCGGTTGGCCGCCTGCACGGCGACGATCTACCGGTATCTGCCTTTGCTGATCGGGCGGACGGCGTATATCCTGCCGGTTCTGCCGCCTTTGAGAAGCGGGGCATTGCCATTACCGTACCCCAGTGGGACGGCACCAAGTGCGCCCAGTGTAACCTGTGTGCCATGGTCTGCCCTCATGCAGTGATTCGTCCCATTGCTATGAATGCAGAGGAAGCGGCTGCCGCGCCGGAGGGTACCACCATGGTGAAGCACAAGAGAGCGGATTATCAGTACGCCCTGATTGTGTCCGTACTGGACTGCACCGGCTGCGCCTCCTGCGCCAATGTGTGTCCCACCAAGTCCCTGACCATGAAACCCATTGCCAGCGAGCTGGATCGGCAAAAGATCTATGATGCGCTGGTGGACACCTCCGAAAAACCGGAGCTGCTTACCAACAATACCATCGGCGTGCAGTACAGGAAGCCGTATTTGGAGTTCTCCGGCGCTTGCGCAGGCTGCGGCGAGACTCCGTATGCCAAGCTGGCCACCCAGCTGTACGGCGACCGTATGTACATTGCCAACGCCACCGGCTGCTCCTCCATTTGGGGCGGTTCTGCACCCTCTACTCCTTACACGGTAGACAAGAACGGCCACGGCCCCGCTTGGTCCAACTCTCTGTTTGAGGACAACGCTGAGTTCGGCTACGGTATGCTATTGGCACAAAAGCAGATCCGTGAGCGGCTGGCTATGGACGCCCAGCAGCTGCTGGATACCCCGGTGGCGGACAAAGCCCAGGCTTGGCTGGACACCTATGAGGACGCTGCTACCAATACGGAGCCTGCCCAGGCACTGATCGCTGCACTGCAGACGGCAGCGCTGGAGGGTGACGCCAAGGCGGCGGCTGCCGATTTCCTGAAAGACGCAGATTATGCGGCCAAGAAGTACCAGTTTATCTTTGGCGGCGACGGCTGGGCTTACGACATTGGCTTTGGCGGCCTGGATCATGTGATCGCATCCAATGAGAATGTGAACATTGTTGTGTTTGATACGGAGGTGTACTCCAACACCGGCGGTCAGGCCTCTAAGGCCACCCAGACCGGCGCTGTGGCCAAGTTTGCTGCCTCCGGTAAGGTGGTCAAGAAGAAAGACCTGGCGCAGATTGCGATGAGCTACGGTTATGTGTATGTGGCTCAGGTGGCTATGGGCGCCAATGCCAATCAGTGCTTAAAGGCGTTCCAGGAGGCTGCGGCTTATGACGGCCCGTCCATCATCATCTGCTATGCCCCCTGTATTAACCACGGTATTAAGATGCCCTTTAACCAGGCAGAGCAGAAGAAGGCGGTTGCCGCCGGGTACTGGAACCTGTTCCGCTTTAACCCGGATCTGGCCAAGGCAGGGAAAAATCCCTTTACCCTGGACAGCAAGGCACCCAGCGCCGATTATGTACAGTTCATCGAGGGCGAGACCCGTTACTCTGCGCTGAAGCGTTCCTTCCCCGGCAAGGCGGAGCAGCTGTTTAGCATTGCGGCGGAGAATTCTATTGAGAAGTACAACAAGCTGGCTGCACTGGTAGACTTCTACGCACCCAAGGGCGAGTAAAGCCAAATAAAAAAACAAAGCGCTGCGGTTCTTCCGCGGCGCTTTTGCTTTATGATAAATAATAACCCCTGCACACCGGGTGCAGGGGTTGTTCCTTTATGTAAGGGCTTAGCCGTTGAGAATGGCAAAGTTCTCTTTGTTGGCCTTGTACAGGTTCTTAAACACTTTGAAGTTGCGGTCATAGACTGCCTTGTTGGCCGGGTTGGGCTTATAAGTGGTCTTTACCGGGATCAGCTTCTTTACATCGAAGATGGAGGGGATGGCGCCCATACCTACGGCGATACAAGCGGCTGCACCCACGGCGCCGATGTTTTGCGGAGACTCTACCACCACCACATCACGCTGGAGAATATCGGCCAAAATCTGGCAGGTGGTTTCGCCCAAAGCGCCGCCGCCGCAGAAGCGCACGGTCTTGGACTTCTGATACTTGGCGGTCTTTAACTCCTGGCGTTCCAGCATCCAGCGCATGTGGAAGCAGATGCCCTCCACAACGGCGCGGATCAGCTCTGTTTTACCTACATTCAGCCGAATGTTAAAGAACATACCGGCGGCATTGGGATCCTCAAAGGGACAGCGGTTGCCGTGGAGCCAGGGGGTAAAGATCACGCCGTTGGAACCGGCGGGAATGGTGTCAATCACTTCTTCCAGGTAGTCGTACATATTGAATTCTACCTGCTCCAGGCTGTCGGTAGCGTTGCCGTAGCGCTTTAAGAACACGCCGATCTCGTCCAGCGCCAAATGATCCTTGACCCAGCCTACGCACTTGTTGGAGGTCTCCAGCTCACCAAAGTAGTTAAAGGTCTCCGGATTGGCACCTACAATGGCAGCCATCATCGCACCGGTATCAACCATTTGTTCCGGCACAACGGTGCCCACCCAGCCGGAGGTGCCGCTGTAAATGTGCGCGTCGCCAATCTCTACCGCTCCGGCGCCTACGCCGATCAAAGAGGCGTCGCCGCCGCCGCCGTACACAGCGGTGCCCTGAGCCAGACCCAGCTCTTCGGCAGCCTTGGCAGTGACTTCGCCCACTTTATCGGTGCACTTTTTGATCTCCGGCAGGTGCTTCATATCCACGCCAACCATATCGCAAATGGGCTTGCACCAGCCCTCGTGGCCCTTGCGGGTGTCATACAGCAGGGTGCCGAATGCAGAATCCTGGGTCATCACGAATTCACCGGTCAGGCGGCAGATGAGATACTCTTTCACATCCAGCCACTTATAGACTTTCTTAAAGTTTTCCGGCTCGTGCTCCCGCACCCAGCGGTACTTCCAAATGGGGTCCTTAACAGAGGAGGATACGGCACCGGTATAGCGCAGGTACTTGAGCAGCTTGGTCACTTCCGCACCGGCGATTTGTACGCCGTGGGCAATGCCCTTCTTCAGCTCATCGCCGGCTCGCTGGTCCATATAGGTCATGGGGCGGCGAATGCAATTGCCCGCTTTGTCTACCAGGACCAAACCCTGCATGGCAGAGCAGAAGCTGATGCCCTCTACCTGGTTTTTGGTCACGCCTACGCACTTATTGAACACATTGCGGGTGGTGCTGCACATGGCGCTCCACCATTCATCGGCGTCCTGCTCGGCGCCGCCCTTTACGCCGGTCTCATCATCCACATACAGACCGTAGCCTGCGGTGTCAGAGGCCAGGATGCGCATGGTGTCGCCGATCTCAATCAGACAGGTCTTGACCCCGGTAGTGCCCACATCGTAGGTGATTACATATTTGCTCATAAAATATCCTCCCATGGTGTTGTACGCGGTAAATACCGTCACTTCTTTTCAAATGTAAATGCGCTCTCCACAAATTTCAGCAGTTGACCGATCACCCGCTCCTCGTCCATTTCCTCCACATCTACGCCGGTGTAGAACTTGAACCGCTCCTTGTAGTAGTCGCAGGTGTAAGAGAATTGCAGGGACATCAGCAGATTGTCCAAAAAGAAGGCAAAGAGCCGGGGGTCCAGATCCGGGCGCACATCTCCCTTGGCCAGCGCCTGCGCGATGGCTGTGGTGTAGATGCCGCTGGTCTCGCTCTCAATCTCCCGCACCAGCATTTGGGTGCGTTCGCTGTCCTTCTCCGAGGCGATCTCATTATACAGCCGAATGTAATTGGCATTTCGCTTGGAATGGACGCAGGTGGCGCGAATGAGCTTTTCTGCCTTGACCAGCAGCTTGTCATCGCTGGCCATAATCTCCTCGATTACCTGGGTCAGAATACGCATGCCTCGCTGAATGCAGGTGATGAACAGATCCTCTTTGGTCGCAAAGTACTTGTACATCAGCCCAATGCTGATCCCTGCGTTCTTGGCGATCACATTGATGTTGGCGTTTTCGTACCCTTTGGAGGAAAACTCCTCGGTGCCCACTTCCAGTATGCGCTCCCGTCGCTCCTCGGAAATGCGGTCAAATGCGTCCTTGTGATGTTTATTTACCTTTTCAAAAATTTTGTAGCCTTGCACAAAGAACGGAAAAACCCTTTGTGCAATCCGTACAAATACTCCCTCTCTGTAAAGCGTGAACCGCAATTCACTTTTCTTATATTATCATTATTTATCCATTATTGCAAGAAATCTGAATAAAAATGCGGGAAAATTGAACAAATTATTAAAAAGTGATATACTAAAGGTGTATTTTATGTGAGCGATGGCTCACGCCCCTTGGGGTGAGCGACGACTCATGAATTTTAAGGAGGAACGACCATTATGGATACCCGATTTGCAATTTCTGAGTATCTTGATGCAGCGCAGGTCACCGCTCAGCTGGACGCGCTCATCAAAAAGCCCATTTATTCCATCAGCCCGGCTGCACTGAAGAAGTATGAAGAAGAATACTTCGACAAGAAGTGCGCGAAGTCTAAGGCGATGATCACCGAGGCGAAAGAGATCATTCCCGGCGGTGTGCAGCACAACCTGGCGTTTAACTATCCTTTCCCCATCGTGATGACCAAGGCCAAGGGTGCTAAACTCTATGATATTGACGGCAACGAGTATTACGACTTCCTGCAGGCCGGCGGTCCCACCATCCTGGGCTCCAACGACGATGTGGTGAAGGAGAAGGTTAAGGAATTGCTGGACGATTGCGGTCCTTCCACCGGTCTGTTCCATGAATATGAGTACAAGCTGGCCAAGAAGATCTCCGACTGTGTTCCTTCCGTAGAGATGTTCCGTATGCTGGGTTCCGGTACAGAGGCCTGCATGTGCGCTGTGCGTGTGGCCCGTCTGGCTACCGGCCATAAGAACATCATCAAGATGGGCGGCGCTTATCACGGCTGGTCCGATCAGCTGGCATGGGGCATGCGTGTGCCCGGTACCATGAATTTGCAGTCTCACGGCGTACCGCTGTTCGTATTCAAGCACACCCAGGAGTTCTTCCCCAATGATCTGAAGAGCCTGGAGCGCAAGCTGATCCTGAATAAGTTCCGCGGCGGCACCGCTGCCGTGTTCATTGAGGCCATTGGTCCGGAGTCCGGTACCCGTCCGGTAGACAAGGACTTCCCCAAGGGCGTACAGGCACTGTGCCGCAAGTACGGCGCTCTGCTGGTTTGCGACGAGGTTGTGACCGGCTTCCGTATCGGCGTGTCCGGTGCGCAGGGCTACTTTGGCATTGATCCCGACATCACCATCTTCGGTAAGGTGATTGCCGGCGGTTACCCGGGTGCAGGCGGTATCGGCGGCCACAGAGAGGTTATGAAATACTTAGGCGCCGGCCTGGATAAGGGCAACGGCTCCGGCAAGAAGATCCATAAGGCAATGTGCGGCGGCACCATGGCTGCCACCCCCATCTCCTGCTGCGCAGGTTACACTGCCATTTGCGAGATCGAGAAGCGTAACGCCTGCCAGGTAGCCGGTAAGATGGCGGATCGTCTGGTACACGGCTTGCAGGCACTGATCAAGAAGTATGACCTGCCCTTCGTGTGCTTCAACCAGGGTTCTGTATGCCACCTGGATACCGTTGGCACCATGCACTTTAAGGTGGACTGGAAGCATCCGTGGACCATTCCGCACACCTTGAAGGAGACCGGCAAGCGTCAGTCCGAGATGGAGCACATGGGCGCTGCTTACATGGCAGAGGGCTTGGTCACTTTGGCCGGTTCTCGTCTGTACACTTCCGCCGCTTATACGGAAGAGATGATTGACGACTGCCTGAACAGATTTGAGAATGTGTTCAAGAACTGCGTTTGCATCGAGGCGTAAGATTTTTTACCAAGGGCGGTACCGGGCAGTGATGCCCGGCCGTCCTTTTGGTGCTTTTGCCCCCGGGGCAAAAATACGATTTTAAGGGGAAAACACATGGCTTACGAATTAGAAGAAGCAAAAAAGCTGGTCGTTGCGGCCGGCAAAAAGCTGGTGGAAAGCGGTCTGATCGCCCGTACCTGGGGCAATGTATCCGCCCGTATTTCTGACACCCAGTTTGTGATCACACCCTCCGGTCGGGCGTATGAAACGCTGACACCGGAAGAAGTGGTTGTGGTTAATATTGAGGACTGCTCCTACGAGGGCGATATTAAGCCCTCTTCCGAGAAGGGTGTGCACGCTGCGGCGTATCGCCACCATCCCACCGTGGATTTTGTGATCCACACGCACCAGAAGGCGGCCACCATCGTCAGCATTACCGGCATGGAGATTCGCAATGTTTACAAGGATTTTCAGCCGGTCCTGGGCAATAAGGTGCCCTGCGCTGATTATGCTATGTCTACCACCAATTCTCTGCGCAAGAAGGTAGAGACGTGCATTATGATGAACCCGGGCTGCCGCGCCATTATGTTGATGCACCATGGCACTCTGTGCATGGGCGATACCTATGAGCAGGCCTTTGAGATTGCAGACGCACTGGAGAAGTGCTGCCAGCGGGTGATCAAGGACAACTATCTGCGCCATTCCTGGGCAGAGACATATTCTGACGAAGGTAAGCGCAACTTTTACCTGAAAAAGAATGGCGCTGTGGCTATGCCGGAGAGCATTTGTGATCTGGGATCCTCCGTTCGCAACGGCAAGACCTTTAGCTTGACCGTTGGCGGAGAGACCGTTGATGTGGATTTGGAGACCGGGCTGGGCATTACCGGCATTGCACCCAAGTGCGCTAAGATCCATAAGGCCATTTATGACAGCCAGGATTGCTCCATCATCAAGCATGTGACCGATCCGGATGTGATCGCTGTGTCCTGCACAGGTGAAGATATGATTCCTATGATCGACGACTTTGCACAGATCGCCGGCGTGGATGTGAAAAACCGTCCGTGGATCGACGGCGATACAGACGCTTGTGCCAAAGATATTGCTAAGGCCATGGATAGCCGCAATGCAATCCTGATTCAGGGCAACGGCGCCATGATCACCGGCAATTCCGACGGGGATATGCAGGCGCTGGAGATCATTATGGATAAGGGCTGCGAGGCCGTGATTGACACGGATATTTTCAATCGCCCCCATTATGTGCCCAAGGTGGAGTGCTTCTTGATGCGCACCGTGTATTTGGCCAAGTATTCCAAAGAGATCAATAAAAAGTAAGGTGCTTTGCACCACCGCCACCCATTGCCTTGCAGTGGGTGGCTTTTTTATGGATTGCAGGCCACCCAAATGCCCATATCGGCCGCGGTGCGATGTGTATTGTATCCTGCATCGTTAACACACAGGGCGGGCGGATGCTATCCGCCCCTACGGTCATCTGGTTATAATAACGCTTTCGTAGGGGCGGCAATCTGCCGCCCGCTTCTCCATACGTACGCGCAAAAAAGGAGCCTCGCTGATGAAGCGAGGCTCCTTTTTGCTTTGCTTTTATTTTTCCAGCACCAGGGTGGTGACGGAGCGGGCAGGGAGGGCAAAGGCATCGGCGGCGGTGCCGGCGTCTGTCTTTGCCAAGTCGTTGTCCTTGTCGGTCACATAGGTGGTGTGGCGGGTGTAACCGTCCAGCGCCAGGGTGGTGCTGCGGGCCTTATCCGTGTTGTTGATGAACACGGCGGTAACGGTGCCGTTGGGGTTTTTGAATGCCACGGACTGCACATCGCTCAGTTCTTCCGGCAGGGAAATGGAAATGCGCACGCTACCCTCGTCGGTGAATTTGGAGAAGTTGCCCAGTACCCACAGCCGCTTGGAAGTCTCGACTTGATGGCTGTCCTTGTCCAGGTACACCAGACCGTCGGTGTAGCCGCCAAAGCCGCAGGCGGTCCACCAGTCCCATTCTACCACATTTAGCACCGTCAGATCCTGATGAATGATCCCGGCCAGTGCCAGACCGTATTCCATGCCCAGGCCGCTGTCCATACCGTTCTTTTGGATCAGGTCGTACACGCCGCTGTTTTGGTCCTCGGTCATTTGGCAGTATTCCGTCAGCGCCAGCTTGTAATTGCTGCCGTAGGTGGTGGCTATGGCGTCGGCAAAGGCCTGCTTCTCCTCCGGGCTGGCCCAGTAGGAATGGAGTGCCAGCGTGGGCATACCCTTGCGAAGGGCGCTGTTTTTCAGTCCGTTGACACCGCTTTTGCCAAACATGGTCTGGAGGTATGCCATACAGGTGTCCGTGCCGATGTGGCCGCTTTCCCAGCCTTCCAGCCGGCAGTCCTTTAGCGCGTCTTCCTGCGCCATTTGCTTCAAAAATACCTTGTACAGATCCCGGCACTGGGTCTTGGAGTAGTAGCAGCCCTCCTGCTTGGCGGTGCCGTCTTCATAACCCCGCCAGCTCCATTCCGGCTCATTAATGGGAGACAGGCCGGTGACCCGATACCCGGCCTCCGTAAAGTGCTTGGCGCAGGCAATGCTGTACTTGGCAAAGTCTGCGTACCGCTCCGGCTCCAGGTTGGTTACATAGTTTTCATCGTCCGGCAGGTAGTCGCAGTAGGCTTTGCCGTTGGCGGTGTAAAACACCGGGGCACTGTTAGAGAACAGGGTCACCCGCAGGTCTTCGTTCATACTTTTTGCCAGGGCCAGGGCATTTTGCGCTGCTGCGTCCCGCTCCCAGTGGTAGCTGCCGTCCTTGTCTATAAAGGCTTCTGCCCGGCGGTCCGGGTCGGTGATGGTGGCGTCGTCCTTGGAACCGGCGCCCAGGTTGTAGCGGTAAATATTCAGCCCAATGCCGCTGTTCTCGTCATACAGCAGGGAGAGAATATCCTTGGCGTTCTCCCAATTGCCTACCTCCTGGCTCCACCAGCAGGCAGAAGCACCAAAGCCGTTCATTGTCTGATAGGCAGCGGTTGGTTCAATGGTGATGGCCTTGACCTGTGCGGTGGTTGCGGCAGGCTCTGTGTTGTCGGAGGTGCCGGCGGCGCACCCGGCCAGCAGGGCAGTGGTGCACAGAACAGCGGTCACTTTTTGTAAGCGTTTGGTGTATGCAGTCATTTTTTTCGTCCTTATGTGAATTTAGTCTGTAATGGTAATGCCTTTTTTCTCCCGCTGGGCAGCCAGCTCCGTTTCCATTTTCTCCCTAAAGTCGCCGGTCAGGTTGTAGAAGAACATGGGAATGGTGCATACCAGCAGACTGATGGCGGGGATCAGCGATACCACGCTGAATATACCGCTCCGCACCCCATGGCTCATCATCAGTGGGTTGGCGGTGACGGAGGCGTTAATGGAGCCTACATCCAGGTCTACAATAATGTACATGAGAATGATAAAGGAGGTGGAGAGCGCCGCCCCCAGTTTGGTGACAAAGCTCTGAATGGCAGAGCCCATACCGGTGAGCCGGGTGCCGGTCTTCCACTCCATGTAGTCCAAACAGTCGCCGATCATGGCAAAGGCGCACACATTGATGGCGCCGCAGGGCACGCAGCTGAGTACCAAAAACGGCACGCAGGCCCAGAAATGCTGATACCCGATGCACCACATAATCAGACTGGATACGGCGCCCAGCAGGCTGGTGGCAATGATGATCTGTTTGTAGTTGAATTTCTTAAACAGCACCGGCATCAGCAGCATGGCGCCGAACATACCCACGGCGCTGGCCACGCTGAACACGGTGCTCACCAGCGAGATATTGCCTTGCAGTGCCGCCTCCTGCTCCGCGGCGGACAGACCGGTCAGGTCCTTGCCGATATAAAAGCTGTAACGGGCGGCGTGCACTGCGCCGGCCTGGTACATATACCGGGCGGCGGAGAGAATACCCATCAGTGCTGTGAGCATTAAGGGCTTGCAGGTGAAGATCAGCTTCAGCGCAGAGGGCTGGCTTTTGTCCTTCTTAGGCGGAATGGGAATGTTCACCCGTTCCTTGGTCTTAAAATATACCCGGATAAACAGCAGATTGCCCACAATGGCGCAAAACAGGGCAATGCACATATACTTCGTCTTTTCCAGCTCCGTGCCGGACAAATTGAACTTGGGCAGAATAAAGCCCAGTACCATAAAGAAAGCGGTAGGTACGGCAGAGCCCACGCCGTTGGCGGTGCGCGCCTTGCTAATAATGCCGCCCCGCTCGTCTGCGTTGGGCGTTAAGGCATTGGGCAGTGCCCAGAAGGGCACATCCGAGGCGGTGTAGATCATACCCCAGGCCACATAGGTAACGGCGGCGTAGATCATCTTGGCTGTGTCGCTGATATTAGGTGCGTAGAACAGCAGCACCGTCAGTATGGCAATGGGAAT
>OHRP01000342.1_pt1 | contig 17077 bp, 15 predicted proteins | sample 1578451 | NCBI WGS metagenome assembly OHRP01 (sample SAMEA3879588, study PRJEB24766) | human gut metagenome | biome: human-associated habitat; feature: feces | place: USA | collected 1985/1987
CGCAGCCGCCGGAGCGGTGCTTAAGCCGTCAGGCGGGAATTGTGCGGTGTTGCCTAAAGGAAATTGGCGGTCTTTTATGGCTGGCTGCCGTCATATAAGTTGATTTTCTTTTTATAATACACAAATCCCACAAAATCCGCAAGCGCCCAGCCGATGGGAACGGACCACCAGATGCCGGTCACGCCGATGGAGGGCAGGGAGGACAACAGGTAGGCGAGGACAACGCGGGTGCCCAGCGAGATGACGGTAAGCACAACGCTCATGCCCGGCTTACCCAATGCGCGGTAGAGGCCATACAGCAAGAACAGGCAGCCGATACCGCAGTAAAACGAACCCTCAATATGCAGATACCGCACACCCTCACGCAGAATTTCAGTTTCCCCGGCATCGACAAAAAGCAGCATCAGTGGCTTGGCAAATGCGCAGACAAGGGCGGACAGCACCACGCAGAAGGCAACCGAAATCAAGACAGCGCTTTTTAGACCCGAGCGTATGCGGTCGTTTTGCTTTGCACCGTAGTTCTGCGCAATGAAGGTGGAGAAGGCGTTGCCGAAATCCTGCACCGGCATATAGGCAAAGGCATCGATTTTCACGGCAGCGGCAAAGGCTGCCATCACAACGGGGCCAAAGCTGTTCACAAGCCCCTGCACCATAAGAATACCGAGGTTCATCACCGACTGCTGGATGCAGGTCAGCGAGGAATAGGAGAATATTTCCCGGACCCTCTGTGCGCGTAAGGTGCGCGGCCTTGCAACCGAGCGCACCTGCGGAAAGCGCACCCAGGTGTAGACGGCAATACCCACACCGGAAATATACTGCGCAATCACGGTGGCCTGTGCAGCCCCGGCGACCGCCTTGTTTAACCCTACGACAAACCAGAGATCCAGCACGATGTTCAGCACCGAGGAAACCGCCAAAAATGCCAGCGGGATCACTGAATTGCCGATGGCCCTTAAATACGAAGCAAAAAAGTTGTACAGGAAAATGGCGGGTATCCCTAAAAAGACGATAAACAGGTAGACGCGCATATCGCCCCAAACTTCGGCAGGGACCCGCAGAAAAATACGAAGTCCGTCAAGGCACGCAAAGGCGATAAGGTTCAAAAGCACGGTGATAAGCGCAATGCAATAAAACGATGCGCAGAGGCTTTCCCGCAGGGAGGAATCGTCCCGCTGCCCGAAACGCATGGAAAACAGTGCGCCGCTGCCCATGCAAAGCCCCAGAATGACCGAGGTCAAAAAGGTCATCAGCGTAAAGGCAGACCCGACTGCCGCCAAGGCGTTTCGTCCTAAAAATTGCCCGACGATAAGCGTGTCAGCGATGTTATAGCACTGCTGCAGCAGATCACCCAAAATCATGGGGATGGCAAACAGAAGCATTGACCGCACGACAGGACCCTTTGTTAAATCTCGGTTCATAACGAATCCTCACAAAACGAAAGTTGATAATTACGGATCGCAACTATTATAGCGCGGCAAAGACGGCGCGTCAACGGCATATTTACTTTTGGAAAGAATGGTGCTATGATACGCATAGAAAGTTTACAGACGGAGGGAACGCTATGTATCTGGACGGGCTGGACACACTGGATCAGAAAATCGTACGGCTGCTCATAGAAAATGCGCGCATTTCCTACTCGGACATCGGGGAGAAAATCGGTATATCCAGAGTCGCGGTGAAGGCAAGAATCCAGACACTGGAGCAAAAGGGCATCATTGAGGAGTATACGACCGTCATAAACCCGCAGAAAATCAGCGGTGCGGTGTCCTGCTACTTCGAGATCGAGACAGCGCCCGACTGTCTGGCACAGGTCACGCAGATTTTGGACCGACACGACACTGTCACGCAGATCTACCGCGTGACCGGCAGGGATAAGCTGCATGTTCACGCCGTAGCGGCTTCTGCAGAGGAAATGGAAACATTTTTGCACACAGTCATCGACACCCTGCCCGGTGTGCAGAGCTGCAGCTGTAATATGATTTTGTCGCGCATCAAGGATATAAAAGGGCTGCGCTTATAAAGGGTGTCTTGCACCATGCGGCGCAAAAGGCCGCATACCGAGCTGATATGCCTGATCCGCAGAATGTTCTAAATGTATCTTATTTTTAGGGAGGCAACTGCCTATGCAGCCGTTATCTGACCGTACTGCCGGTTTTACGGATTCTGTCATCCGCCGAATGACCCGTATCTCCAATAAATATGGAGCGGTAAATCTTTCACAGGGGTTTCCGGATTTTGACCCGCCGAAGGAAATTTTGGACCGTCTGGCCGAGGTTGCCCATGAGGATTACCACCAGTATTCCATCACTTGGGGTGCACAGAATTTCCGCGAGGCGCTGGCTGCAAAGCAGACGCACTACATGGGCCGCGCCATCGACCCGGACAGTGAGATCGTTGTAACCTGCGGCAGCACCGAGGCGATGATGACCGCTATGATGACGGTAACGAACCCGGGGGATAAGGTAGTCATATTCTCACCGTTTTATGAGAACTACGGCGCGGACACGATCTTGAGCGGTGCGGAGCCGATTTATGTACCACTGACACCGCCTGCTTTCAACTTCGATCCGGAGGTGTTGGAGGATGCTTTCCGCCAGCATCCCAAGGCGCTTATTTTATGCAATCCATCAAACCCCTGCGGAAAGGTGTTCACGCGTGCGGAGCTGGAAACCATCGCTACATTGGCGAATAAATACGATGTCTATGTCATCACCGATGAAGTCTACGAGCATATCATCTATGCGCCGCACACCCACACTTACTTTGCAACCCTGCCCGGCATGTGGGAGCGGACGATTTCCTGCTCATCGCTGTCCAAGACATATTCTGTAACAGGCTGGCGGCTGGGCTATGTCATCGCACCGGCGCCCATCATCGAACGCGCAAAAAAGGTACACGACTTTTTGACGGTCGGCGCAGCAGCCCCATTACAAGAGGCCGTTATTCCCGGCTTGAAATTCGGGCAGGACTATTACGATGATTTGCTGCAAAAATATACGCATAAGCGAGATCTGTTCTGCAAAGGCTTGGACGATTTGGGCCTTGTCCACAACATTCCACAGGGCGCGTATTATGTGATGCTGGACATCTCTGCGTTCGGTTATGACAGTGACCTGCAATTCTGTGAGGATCTGGCTGCCAAGGTCGGCGTAGGCGCTGTACCGGGCTCCAGCTTTTTCCGGGAGCCGGTCAACCATTTGATCCGTTTCCACTTTGCCAAGAAAGATGATACTCTGAACGAGGCACTCAACCGTTTGGAAACACTGCGAGAAAGGATCCCTGCAAAGGGGAGAAAGTAATAAACAAGAGACAAAAAAGCGCCTCTGCCGATACCCAACCGGCAGAGGCTTTTTGCATGCAAGGATAACCGCGCGCTTTGCAAGTATCTTTGCCCCATCACGGTGTTTCTCAAGCCGAGGAGTTACTTTTCGCTTCTTCGTGTCCAAAGGTATGGCCCACAAAAGCATTGCATTGACTGCTTTTCGGCACTATTTGGCAGAGCTTTCTGCTTGATGCCGGCGCCATTCCTGCGGGGTCATGCCGTACTTTTTGCGGAACAGATAGTAAAAGTGCGTCCGATTCGTGAATTTTAGCTGCGGCGCAATTTCGCTGACCGAGAGATTGCTCTCTTTCAGCAATCTCTCGGCCTTTTTAAAGCATAAGGTCATATTTACTGCACCCTATTCTAGGATGGCGCTTACGACCAGCCTGAAGAAAACCAATGTCCGTCTTTTGGCAGCAGAAATGATTATAGTACGGAGGCTTTACCGCGTCTATCCTGTTTCTGCGGGGGTACAGGTGTATTTTTATAACTGTGATTACACCATAGGAGCAGGGGCAAGGTCAGTGGGTCAGCAGTTCAAAGTGATTTCGATTCGTGATCAAAAGGCCCTCCTTTTGCAGCTTTGACAGCTCAACTGACATGGCAGCGCGCTCCACACAGAGGAAATCCGCCAGCTGCTGCCGATTAAAGGGAATGTCAAAGGAAAGTGACCCCTGCCGAAGCGACTCGGCCGAAAGATAGGAGAGCAGCTTTTCCCGGGTGGTTCGCTTGCTGATATGCGTAACCTTATCATTGAAGAGCAGTATCTTGTTTGCAAGGACGCTGACGAGATTGCGGATAAGCTTTTGGTGATGGTCGCAGGCGGTGGGACAGGCGGTAAGCAGCTGCTTGATATTGAGCAAAAGAATCTCACAATCCTCCTCCGCCACAACGCTGATGTTCAGAATAGCGCCCGGAGTGGCAGCGTAAGGCTCGCCAAAAAAATCCCCGGCGCTGCACTTGGACAGGATGTTGCGGTGCCCCCAGAGATCCTCTTGTATCACAAGGGTGGTACCGGACAGCACAAGGCCCATGACCTCGGTGGAATCCCCGGCGCGGAAAATATAAGCCCCGCGCTGGCGGGCAATTTCGACTGCCTGTACACAGTGCAGAATGGACAAAATCTCATCCTCATTTAAACCGGTAAAGAAAGGACAGTTCCGCAGGACGGAAAGATGATTTTGCATAAAAGAAATCTCCTTGTTTGAAATCAAACATACAGGTTTGCTTTATTATACTATAATAGTGTTGCAAAAGCAAAACGATGTAAACCGGGAGGTAAGAATATGATCCGCAAAATCATCCATATTGACGAGGACAAGTGCAACGGCTGCGGTCTGTGCGCAACTGCGTGCCATGAGGGCGCGATTGACATCATTGACGGCAAGGCAAAGCTGGTGCGGGAGAATTTCTGCGACGGCTTTGGTGATTGCCTGCCTGGCTGCCCCACAGGAGCCATCACCTTTGAAGAACGAGAGGCACCTGCATATGATGAGGCGGCCGTGCAGGAAAGCAAGAAGAAAAAGGAATTACAGGAAAAGATGAAGCACCTGCATGAGGGCGGCTGCCCCGGCTCCCGGATGCGTATGCTGGAGCAGCCGGGGGAGGCTGGCAGCAATATCGCAGAGCCGATGCGTCAGGCTCCCCAGCTCAGGAATTGGCCGGTGCAGATCAAGCTGGCCCCCATCAACGCACCATACTTCAACAAGGCAAAGCTTTTGATTACGGCAGACTGCACCGCCTACGCATACGCGAATTTCCATCAGGAATTTATGCGCGGCAAGGTTACTTTGGTCGGCTGCCCGAAGCTTGACGCTGTGGATTACAGCGAGAAGCTGACCGAAATCATCCGCAGCAACGAAATTCAGGAGGTGACCATCGTTCGGATGGAGGTGCCCTGCTGCGGCGGTTTGGAGATGGCAGCGAAAAAAGCACTGCAGGCAAGCGGAAAGTTTATCCCGTGGCAGGTCGTGACAATCTCTATTGACGGAAAGATACTGGATTGAACTCCGCTTGTTCAGCGGAGCCAGACAATAGGGGACTGCTGCAAGGAAAGAGGGGCCGCCTGAGCGGCCCCTCTTTCGGAGGATATATCTCCCTCTTCATATAAAAACCTTATTACGCCTCGGTTTCAGCGCTGGCTGACATTTGTGGTTGTGCGTTTTTGATAAATTCAAGATACAGGCTGTACAGCACCGCGCAGACAGGCACACTGAACAGCATTCCCAAAACGCCGAACGCCTCACCGCCCAGCGTGACAGCCATCAGCACCAGCAAGCCGGGCAAACCAACGGATTTACCCACCACCTTGGGGTAAATCAGATTGCCCTCGACCTGCTGCAAAATCAGCAGGAATACCACAAACCACACCGCCTTGAGAGGGTCGGCCAGCAGAATCAAAAACGCACCAAGACCGCCGCCGATCCACGCGCCGAACACCGGAATCAGCGCCGTAGCGCCGACAAAGGCAGAAACTGCCCCGGCATACGGGATGCCCAAAATCAGCATACCCACAAAGCACAGAATACCGATGATAACAGCCTCGGTAAGCTGACCGGTCACAAAATTGGTAAAGGTCTGTCTGGTCAGCGATACAATGTGCAGTACCCGCTGCGCACTTTTTTGCGGCAGCACTGTCACAGCAAGGGTTTTCAGGTGCGCGGAAACGACCTCCTTTTTGGCAAGCAGATACAAAGCAAACACCAGCGCCAGCAGCACATTTACAAGGCTGGAAAAAACCGAGGTTGCCGCCCCCAGAGTCACGGTGATGATACCGCTGCCCTCATCGTGGAGCAACGCCGTGATTTTATCCATCAACAGATCGGTATCCATCGCATATTCCGGTAAAATGACTCCGTATTTTGCAGCAAACTGCACCGTTCCTGCCCACCAATGCCCCAGTTTTTCGGCGTAGCTTGGAAGATTGCGCGCAAATTCATAGACAGATTCCTGCAAGCTCGGCAGCATCATAAACACTACGGCAAACAAAATGCCCAGCACCAACAGCGTGCTCAGGGTCAGGCATACCGGGCGCGTCAGCTTGTCGGGCGCTTTTTTGCAGATGCGCTGCCAAGTGCGCTCTAACGGGCAGAGCAAAATGTTGATGACAAAGGCAATGGCGCCACCCATAAGAAACGGTGAAAACACTGCCAGCACCCGGCCCAAAAACTGCAGTACAGCCTGCAGATTTATCAGCGCCCACGCAAATACTATCGTCAGCAGCAGCGCACGGAATATATAGCGGGCAGTTTCTTTATCCAGAATAACACTGGGGCGGGACGCGGGGGGATTTGGCCTGTCCGTTGAAGGGGTGTTTTTTGTCATGGGTTCCTCCATAAGTAGAAAAGTTTATACATCTATTATAAGCATAGCAAAGCCGGACAGGTCAAGAAATTGCGGCAAAAATTCATAAGCTGTTTACAAAACCGGCTGCTGCTTGAGGAAAGCAAACGCCCGGGGTAAATAAGCCGAAAACGGCTTGTTTACTCCGGGCGTTATCTTTAAGGGGGAGTAGGGGAGAGAACCCCCCTTGATCTGGTATTATTCCGGCAGGCGGCCGTACAGCTCTGTCAAATCGTGCAGCTTGACGGCCAGACGGTCATTAAAAGCGCCGCGCTTGGCACGCCAGCACCAGTTGCCGCCTAAGGTCGAGGGGGTGTTCATGCGGGCTTCATGGCCCAGACCGAGAAGGTCCTGCGCCTGCACGATGCTCAGCTCGGCAGCGCTGGCCCAGATACCGCGCATCATGCCCCAGTGGTAGCCCTCCTGCTTGGTCAGGTTGAGGTAACGCACCGCGCGGGCCACATCTTCAGGAGCGGCCGTAGCCATCCAGCCGTTGACCGGCTCGTTGTCATGGGTGCCAACATAGGCAATGCTGTTCACCGGGTAGCCGTGGGGGCGGTAATCGCCGCCATCGCGGCTGTCAAAGCCGAATTCCAGCACCTTCATGCCGGGGTAACCGCATTTGCGCAGCAGGGCATTGACATCATCGGTCAAAAAGCCCAGATCCTCGGCAATGATGCGGGGCTCACCGAGCTTTTTCTTGATAGCGGCAAACAGTGCATAGCCGGGGCCGGTGCGCCAGCGTCCGCCCTCCGCCGTTTTGTTGCCGTAGGGGATGGCATAGTACCCCGCAAATCCGCGGAAGTGATCGATGCGCACCACATCATAGATGCTGCACATGTGGCGGATGCGACGAACCCACCAGGCATAGCCATTCTGCGCCATAGCGTCCCAGTCGTAGAGCGGATTGCCCCACAGCTGCCCTGTGGCGGAGAACCCATCCGGCGGGCAGCCTGCCACCTCGGTAGGGTTGAGATCGGCATCAAGCTGGAAATCCTGCGGGCTGCTCCAGACATCGACACTGTCAAGCGCGATATAGATGGGCAGATCTCCGATGATCTGGATATGCTTGCTGTTGGCGTATTCCTTCAGCGCCTGCCACTGGGTGTGGAACAGGTACTGCACAGCCTGCCAAAAGGCAATGTCCTTGGCATAGGTTCTGCGGGCAGCCTTCAGGGCGTCCGGCTCGCGCTTACGCAGGGCATGCTCCCATTCCTGCCAGCAGGCACCGCCGTGTGCGTCCTTCAACGCCATGAACAGTGCGTAGTCCGGCAGCCAGAAGCGGTTTTTCCTGACGAAATCCCGGTAATCGGCCGGGGGTGCCGCCAACAGACGCTCACAGGCAGTGCGCAGTACGGCGTAGCGCTTCTCATACAGGGCGCCGTAGTTGATCTGCTCCGGTGTGCATTGCCAGTCGATGTGCTTGTACTCTTTCGGCTTCAGCAGACCCTGCGCCGCAAGGGTGTCAAGGTCAATAAAATAGGGGTTGCCTGCATAGGTGGAAAAGGATTGATAGGGGCTGTCGCCGTAGCTTGTCGGGCAGACGGGTAAGATCTGCCAGTATGCCTGCCCCGCTTGGGATAAAAAGTCTACGAATTGCCGTGCCTGCTGCCCCATGGTACCAATACCGTAAGGGGAGGGCAGGCTGGAAATGGGCATTAAAATGCCGCTTGCTCTCATCCGGAAAACCTCTTTTTCTTACGGGGAGAGTTTCGTTACGCTCTCTCCCTCGATGAGTTCAAAAGGAACCACCTCATGCACGGCGGTGCCGGGTTCCTTGATTTTGTGCAGCAGAATTTTGGCGCTGCGCAGGGCCAGCTGCTCTTTATTCTGGCGGATGGTCGTCAGGCGGGGAACGCTGTACTGTCCGAGAGCGATGCCGTCATAGCCCGTAACGGAGATATCCTGCGGGACGCGCAGACCGTGATCCTGCAGGGCGCGTATGGCACCCAGAGCCATAATGTCCGACATGGCAAACACAGCGGTAATGTCCGGGGCAGTCTCCAACAGATGCTCCATCGCCTTGTAGCCATCTGCAAGGGAAAAGCGCGCGTGGGCATACTGCTTATCCGTGGAGAACGGCAGCCCCAGACGCAGCATGGCCCCCTGCACACCGGCCAGACGCGATAAGCTGGGCCTTGACAGGTTGGGATAGCCGCCGATCACGCCAATGCGCCGATGCCCGTGATCGTACAGATACTCGATCATACGATCGGCCGCTGCCATATCATCAACCGTCACGCTGGACAGATTAGAGATCTGCAGGCTGGCGGCGCTGTTGGTCAGCAGCACACAGGGGATGCGCAGGCTTTCCAGATCGGTCGTAAAATACTCAAGGTTGGAGCCCAGAAACATAATGCCGTAGGGCTTGCGCTCGGCGCAGATACGCCTAGCCTGTGCGACCTCGTTGGCTTCCTCGTCGATATAGTAGACAGTGGGTACATAACCGCGGTTGGCGATCTCGCTTTGCAGTTGCTCCAGAATATCTGCGAACAGCATATTCTGGGTGCCCTTTACGATCAGGACAATGCCGTCATTTGCCTGCTGCTTTAAGTGCTTGGCGTTGGCGTTGGGCTCGTAATTGTGGCGGTTGACTACCTCCATTATGCGCCGGCGGGTATCCTCGCTGATGCCGGGGGCGTTGTTCAGCGCCCGCGACACTGTGCCGACCGCGAAGCCGGATTCTCGTGCAATGTCTTTGATCGTCATGGTGAGGCCTTCTTTCGGTTGTAATCAACCCTTGACTGCACCGGCCACCACGCCGTCAATGATATACTTCTGGCAGACGAGGTAGAGCACGATGACCGGAAGAACTGTGATCATGATGCAGGCCATCATGGGGGCCATTTCTACCTTGCCGTAGCTGCCGCGGAAATACTGGATCGCCATGGGAATGGTGCGGAAGGTTTTGATATCCAGCACCAGCGTGGGGAGCAGATAGTCGTTCCACACCCACATGGTTTCAAGAATAGCGGTGGAGATCATCGTGGGCTTGAGGATCGGGCAGACCACCTGGAAGAAGATCTGCAGGGGATTGCAGCCGTCAATCATGGCGGCCTCCTCAATGGCGATGGGCATGCTCTTGACAAAGCCGGTGAACATAAACACCGCAAGGCCTGCGCCGAAGCCCAAGTAGATGATGCAGATATTATAAGGGTTGTTGAGCTTTAAGGTGTCAGCCGTCTTGGCCAGCGTGAACATGACCATCTGGAACGGTACAATCATACTGAACACGCACAGATAGTACATGCCCTTGGACAGCACGCCCTGCACGCGGGTGATATACCACGCGCACATCGAGCAGCAGAGCAGGATAAGTGCGACAGAGCTGACAGTGATAATAAAACTATACCAGAAAGAGGACAAGAAGTCCATCCTGAATGCCGTAGATATAGTTTTTTAAGCCCACAAAGGTATCTGCATTGGGCAGCTCAAAGGCATGGGTGGTGGTGATAGCGCGCTCAGTCTTTAAGGAGTTCATCAAGATCATGAATACCGGATACAGCCATGCTACGCACAAAATACCCAGCAAAACGGACAATACCGCATTGATACGGCGGTCTTTTTTTGTTGCACCCATTATTGCTGAACCTCCTTAGAACGAGTGGCCTGCAGCTGGATCAGCGAGATCACGACCACAAACAGGAAGAATACGACAGCCTTCGCCTGGCCGATGCCCTTCCACTGGGGTCCGGAGCGGGCGTAGAAGGTATCGTAAATATTGTACGCCAGCATCATCGACTGCTTGGCGGGTTCGCCGGCGGTCAGAGACAGGTTCTGGTCGAACAGCTTGAAGGAGTTGGTCAAGGTCAGGAAGGTGCAGATGGTAACGCTCGGCATAACCATGGGGATCTTGATCTTGAACAGGATCTGGCGGGAGGTGGCACCGTCAATGCGGGCAGCCTCGATCAGATCGGTGGGGACATTCTGCAGGCCGGCAATGTAGATGATCATCATATAACCGATCTGCTGCCAGCACATCAGAACGATCAGGCCCCAGAAGCCGTAGGTGGCATTCAGCGCCAGCAGCGGCTTGCCCCACGCGGTCAAAAGGCCGTTGAGCAGGATCTGCCAGATGTAGCCCAGAACGATACCGCCGACAAGGTTCGGCAGGAAAAAGACGGTACGGAACACATTGGTGCCGCGCATGCCGCGGGTCAGCAGCAGGGCAATGCCGAAGGCCAGCACATTGACCAGCACGGTGGACACCACGGTAAAGGCAGCGGTGAACCAGAACGCATGCATGAAGGTGGCATCGGACCAGATCATCTTATAGTTGCTGAGTCCCACAAAGGACACATTTTTAACGGTCGTGAATTTGCAGAAGGACAACCCCGTGCCCCAAATAAACGGCCAGACAAAGCCGATAATAAAGGCAATAAGGGTAGGCAGCACAAATACGGGCCAATAGCGCTTTATTGCTTTTTCCATGGAAAAGCACCCCTTACTTTCAAATAAAAAAGCAGGGCGGGCGAATTTCGCCCGCCCCGCTTATCGGTGTTTTAAGGAATTATCTTTACGCGGCAGCGTTCAGAGCAGCCTCGGTAGCCCAGCCATCCACGAAAGCGGAGACAACAGCGTCCCAAGTGCCGGTACCGGCGGCGTAGGCGGTCAGAGCAGAGCCGACACCGTTCTTCCAGTTCTCGGAAGGCATGGTGGAGAAGTTCCAGGCCACAGGGGTCTTGCCGGCGGCGGTCATTTCCTTATCGGCCTTGACGAAGACGTTGGGGGACTCGACAGCATTCTTGAAGGGGATAACGAAGCCCATGTCGTTAGCCATGGCCTTGGTACCCTCGTCAGAGGAAACGCACCAGTACATGAAGTCGAGCGTTGCGTTGATGTCGTCCTCGCTGGCTTCTTTGTTGACGCACCAGTAGTTCTCGGTGCCGGTGCACAGGCCCTGGTTGGCTTCATCGCCGACGCCAATGTAGATGGGCAGCATGGTCAGATCGTCATCGGTGAAGGGCTTGCCGTCGCCGACGAGGTTGGTGTACTCCCAGGAACCGTTCTGGTAGAAAACGGCCTCTTCGTTCAGGAACTCGTTGCGGCTGTCGTCGCCGGTCTTGCCAGCCAGTTCAGCAGGATCGCAGGTGGAGTTGTTGATGTACAGGTCGAAGATATTCTTGTAGTTGTCGAGATAGGTACCCTTGATGGCGTCGGTGTTGTCGATGCCGTCCTCCTGATACTCGAAGTAGATGGGCAGGTTGGCCAGATGGGTCTTGTAGCGCCAGTCAGAGGAGCCGTCCATACCAGCGGAGCTGAAGGCAGAGAAGCCCAACTCGTCCTTGCGGGCGGTGATGTCCTCGGCCACCTTCTTCAGGTCGTCGAAGCTCTTGATGTCGTCAACGGTGTAGCCGGCCTTCTCCAGCAGGGTCTTATTGGTGATCAGGCCGTAGCTCTCGATAACGTAACCGATGCCCAGCATCTGGTCGCCGTCTTTCAGGGCGTAGGTGTCGCTGGTCAGATCACCGGCGATCTTGGTGCCGGACAGGTCGTAGCAGTAGTCCTTCCAGTTGGCCAGGCCGACGGGGCCGTTGACCTGGAACAGGGTGGGCGCATCGCTCTTGGCCATCTCGCTCATCAGGGTGGTCTCGTACTGACCAGAGGCGGCGGTGACGACCGTTACGGGAACACCGGTCTCCTCGGTGTACTTCTTGGCCAGATTCTGCCAGGCCTCATCCTGCTCGGGCTTGAAGTTCAGGTAGTAAACCTTGCCTGCAGCGGTAGAGGTAGCGGCGGCGCTGCTTGCGGCTTCACTGGAAGCAGTGGCTTCACTGGAAGCAGCGGCAGTGCTGCTGGAGCTGGCGGCGCCACCGCCGCAGCCAACCAGCAGACCGGCAGTCATAGCGGCTGCCAAGGTCAGGGATAAAGTCTTTTTTGTTTTCATGTTTTTTCCTCCTTCTAAAGAAAAACATTTTGAAACAAATTTGTGTGTCCGCTCCGGAAACGGTTCTGTATCGGATTGACATAATAATATCCCAATTTCAATGAAAAATCAATAGAAAAATAGCAAAAATAACTAACTTTGTTGAATTACACGAAGAACGGCAGCGCAATTTGGTAAATATAGCCAAAGAATTGTGTCGTAATCGCGGAAACGGTTCACTCGCGCGGGCGAAAAGCTGCCCGCCACGCAGATAGAAAGATCCCTATCCATTGTTTCGATGCAATCACAGTATCTCATTGCAGAGAACGCAGGGCCGCACAGTGTGCGTTCCCTGCGTTCATAGAAAGAATTCCTATTATTTCCGGTATTCCCGTGGCGTCATCCCAAAATGCGCTTTAAACTCTCTATTAAAATAGGAGAGGTTTTCAAACCCGCACTGCTCGGAAATGCTCAAAATGTTGTCCTCTGTTGTGCGAAGTGCCTCGGCGGCAGCGTTGAGACGATATTCCCGCAAAAAGATGATAAAGGTTTGTCCGGTCATCTGGCGGAACCACCGCATAAAGTGATTGGGGCTGCACTGGCACAGCGCGGCGGCATCCGCCACGCAGACAGGCTCGCTGTAATGGGCCGAGATCCATTGCAGTACCGCCCGCAGCCGCTGGGTGTTTGTTTTTTCAGCGGGGGGCAACGCCTTGCTTTGGGCAATCAGCAGTGCCAAAAAGCGCAGCAGCGCCCCTTTGATGCAAAGCTCATAGCCAAACTGCTTGCAGCGGTTGGCCTCCTCGGCCTCTTTGAGGCAGTCGGCAGCCTGCGGGTACCAGGCCTCATCCGGGGTAATATGCTCCGGCAGTGCCAGCCGCCCGCTTTGCAGCGGCAACAGATATTTTTCCGCACAAAGATCCTCCGCACCGCCGAGAAGCTCAACATCAAAGATGATGTTTTCGTATTCCATCGTGCAGCTTTCGGTCTGGCGTATCGCGTGAAGGGTGCCCGGCGTCAGCACAAAGATGTCCCCGCTCTGTGCCGTACAGACCTGCGCACCGGTCTGCACAAGGCCGCTGCCGCGTTTTATATAGACCAGCTCCATGCTGTCCTGCCAGTGAACAGCCACCTGCCGAAAGTCCCCCGGTATGGTGCAGGGGTAGATATTGAACGGAAAGCGCACTTCGCCATGGTGCTTGGTTTCCTGCAGAGAAGATCGATTGTCCATGGTTTTTTCCTCCTGATGTTAGGATAGTACCATATTTTGCAGCGAATGCGCAAGTTTTTTCTTGTTTTGTGTGGTATACCTTAGGTACAGAGAGAAACTCTGGTCGTCACAGTAAAGGAGGACTTGTTTATGAACTTTACCGAAATGCTGCAAAGCTACACCGGCAAACCGCTGGCTGACTGCACGAATCAGGAGCTGTATCTGGCCCTGCTGGAGATCGTCCGGCATAAGAGTGCCGATAAAGTGCAGCCTGTCACAGGGCGTAAACTGTATTATATCAGCGCTGAGTTTCTGATCGGCAAGCTGTTGTCCAATAACCTTATCAATCTGGGCCTCTACGATGATGCCCGCGCCGCCCTCGCCGCTGCAGGCAAGAGTCTTTCTGAGATTGAGGAGGTCGAGCCGGAGCCGTCTTTGGGCAATGGTGGTCTGGGCCGTCTGGCGGCCTGCTTCCTCGATTCGCTGGCAACGCTCGGCCTGCCGGGTGACGGCGTAGGTCTGCGCTATCATTTCGGCCTATTCCGTCAGTCCTTTGAAAACGGTCTGCAGAACGAGAAGCCCGATCCGTGGCTTACCGCCCACAGCTGGGCAGAAAAAACCGACATTACCTATCCCGTACAGTTGGCTGGCAAGGAATACACCGCCCGCTTGTACAAGCTGGCTGTCACCGGCTACGGTGCACGCACCAACACGCTGAACCTGTTCGATTTGGACAGCATTGATGAGAGCATCGTGCATGACGGCATTGCCTTTGACAAGACCGATATTGACAAGAACCTCACGCTGTTCCTCTACCCGGATGATTCCGATGAGGCAGGCCGCCGTCTGCGCGTGTACCAGCAGTACCTGATGGTCTCCGCCGGTGCGCAGCTGATCCTTGCAGAGTGTGCTGCGCGCGGCTGCGATTACCACGATCTGGCAGATTACGCAGCCATTCAGATCAATGATACCCATCCGAGCATGGTCATTCCTGAACTGATCCGTCTGCTGGGCGAGAAGGGCATCGAGTTTGAGGAAGCCGTTGAGATCGTCACCAAGACCTGCGCTTACACCAACCACACGATTCTGGCAGAGGCGCTGGAGAAGTGGCCGCGCGCCTATCTGGATGCCGTTGTGCCGCAGCTGATGCCGATCATTGAAAAGCTGGACGAGCTGGCCCGCACCCGCACCGAGGACGAGAGCCTTGCCATTATCGACAAGGATGATCGGGTTCACATGGCGCACATGGACATCCACTTTACCCACTCCACCAACGGCGTGGCAGCCCTGCACACTGAAATTTTGAAGAACTCCGAGCTGCACGGCTTCTATGAGCTGTACCCCGAGAAGTTCAACAACAAGACCAACGGCATCACCTTCCGCCGCTGGCTGCTGGAATGCGATCCGCGCCTGACGCAGGTGCTGGAAAAGCACATCGGCTCCGGCTTCCGCAAGGATGCCGCCGAGCTGGAAAAGCTGCTGGCGTTTGCAGGCAATGAGGTCGTGCTGAACGAGCTGACCGCCGTAAAGACCGCCAACAAGCAGGAGCTGGCAGACTGGCTGCTGCGCACCCAGAATGTCACGGTAAACACGAAGGCTGTCTTTGATATTCAGTCCAAGCGCCTGCATGAGTACAAGCGCCAGCAGCTGAACCTGCTCTACCTCATCCACCAGTATTATGAAATCAAGGCAGGGCATCTGCCCGCTGTGCCGCTGGTCAGCATCTTTGGCGCCAAGGCGGCACCGGCCTACATCATCGCCAAGGACATCATCCATGCGCTGCTGACCTTCTCCAAGGTCGTTGCGCAGGACCCCGAGGTTTCCCCCTGGCTGCAGGTGGTGTTTGTCGAAAATTACAATGTGACGGCAGCTGAAAAGCTGATCCCTGCATGTGATCTGTCCGAGCAGATCAGCCTTGCCTCCAAGGAGGCATCGGGCACCGGCAACATGAAGTTCATGCTCAACGGCGCACTGACCCTTGGCACGATGGACGGCGCGAATGTCGAGATCAGCCAGCAGGTCGGCAACGACAATATCTACATCTTCGGTCAGACCTCCGATCAGGTCATCCACCGCTACGACGCCGGGGACTATATTGCTGCCCAGTGGTATGAGGGCGACCCCAACATCCGCCGCGCCGTGGATTTCCTGACCAGCCCGCAGATGCTGGCCGCCGGGCATGAGGAAAACCTTAAGCGCCTGCAGAATGAGCTGATCCACAAGGATTGGTTCCAGACCCTGCCGGACTTCAACGCCTATGTGGTGCGCAAGGGACAGGCGCTCAGCGACTACGCCTGCGACCCGATGGGCTGGCGGCGCAAGTGCCTTATCAACATTGCTAAGGCAGGCTTCTTCTCCAGTGACCGCACCATTGCGGAGTACGACCGCGACATCTGGCATCTGGGCAAATAACACCAAATCTGCTAAGAGGCATCGCTTTTCCGGCGATGCCTCTTAGTTGTTTTTGCTTGAGATTGTTTCCCTATGACGGTCACAGCGTTTTAAAGCGGGTGGGGGAAATGCCGTATTCCTGCTTGAAGGCCCGGTAAAAGCCGGAATAGTCCGAGAAACCCACGGATTCAGCCACAGTATCCAATGCGGTGCCTTCCTTGATGAGCGTCTTAGCAGCAATAAGCCGCCGCTGGGTCACAAAACGGTAGTAGCTGACCCCCATACGCTTGCGGAACAGCTGGCTGACCGTGCTGGCGCTGACATGAAACTGGCGGGCCGTGTCATCCAGCGTGATATGCCCGGCAAGATGATCCTCGACATAAGACATGATCTCGTCCAGCAGTTCCCGCTTTTCAGCAGCGGGCTGGGCAACGCGCCCGCCGCCGAAATCCCGCCGCAGCGATACAAACAGCTGCAGGGTATTGGCAAATACCGCAGCCTCCCAGCCTGGCTCTGCGGCCGTGTACTCCCGCACACCGCGGCGGAACGCAGCCTCATAGGCGGCGATGCTGTCGGTGGGCAGATCACCGGTGCGCAGCATACAGGGCAGCCGGTTCAATTCGTCCAGATCCGGCCATTGTGCGCGCAGCAGCTCCACACAGGCGGGACTGACCCAGACAACGATACGGGCGTACTTTTCCTGCAGGCGTTCAAGAAACAACGGCCGATGGCTGACACCCGGCGCGATAAGCAATATATCCCCGCGCTGTATCCGGTAGCGGCGGGTGCCGATCAGATATTGCAGGTTGCCGCTGCGGATAAATATGATCTCATAGTAGACATGGCTGTGCAGCCCCACCACATCCTCCGTGGTGCTTATATCCTCCTGCGTCTGCACCAGCGGATCGTCCATCTCAATTTCCTGATAGAAGTTTCCCGAGTTGAA
>OHRP01000358.1_pt1 | contig 16708 bp, 15 predicted proteins | sample 1578451 | NCBI WGS metagenome assembly OHRP01 (sample SAMEA3879588, study PRJEB24766) | human gut metagenome | biome: human-associated habitat; feature: feces | place: USA | collected 1985/1987
CCCCGCCGCTGTGTAATAATGTTTGTAAATGTTATTTGATCGAAACGAGGTATCCCGCATTGAAAAAACTCAACCAGGCGATCGACCGCTTTTGTATCCTGCACCCGAATTTTGGCATCCCCAACCTGATGCTCTATGTTGTCATCGGCAACGTGGTGCTGGGGCTTTTGTCCAACTTCTCGAACGGCAACTTTCTGAGCTTCTTCTCCTACACGCTCTCGGGTCTTCTCCATGGGCAGGTCTGGCGGCTCGTCACCTTTGTCCTCATCCCTGAGAGCACGAGTCCGTTCTATCTTCTCATCACCTGCTATTTCTACTACTGGATCGGCTCGACGCTCGAGCGGCAGTGGGGCACAGCCAAGTTTACGACGTATTACCTGAGCGGCATGCTGCTCACCGTCGTCGGCGCGAGCATCGTCAGCCTGATCACGGGCTACAGCATCCCCGTCTACGGTGCAAATTATGTCAACTTTGCCATGCATGAAGTGGCTCGCGTATATTGACGTATTCTACTTCTTCTTCGACATTGTGCGCTACATTGCCGCCGGCAGATGGTACTATTCCATCATGCCCATTGTGGCGCTTTTGAATTTCGTCATTTTCTTCTGGCCCGAGCTTACACGGTTTTGGGGACTCGAACGCCACCAGAGCAAGCAGGCCACGCACTTCCATAACACCGTGCGCGCCCAGCAGCGTCAGGAGCAGTATCAGCAGCAGACGCAGGGCTTTCGCCACAAATGCGCCGTGTGCGGCCGCACGGACGTGACAAATCCCGAGCTGCAGTTCCGCTATTGCAGCAAGTGCGCAGGGTACCACTGCTTCTGCTCTGACCACATTTTCAATCACGTCCACTTTACGGACGAGCAGCCATAAGCAAAGAGAGGCAATCATTATGGCATATACGAAAGAACAGGCGTGGGAGCTGCTCACGCAGTACAACAAGGGTGAATTCCACTTAAAGCACGCCAATACCGTCGCCGACGTGATGCGCTGGTACGCGGAAAAGCTCGGCTACGGCGATGAGGCGGACTTCTGGGAGATCGTCGGCCTTCTCCACGACCTTGATTTTGAGATGTATCCCGACGAGCACTGCATCAAGTCGCAGGAGATCATGCGTGAAAACGGTCTCGACGAGCGTCTGATCCGCGCCACCGCCAGTCACGGCTATGGCCTGCACTTTGACGGCCTTCCCGAGCCTCAGCACGAGATGGAAAAGGTCCTCTTTGCCACCGACGAGCTCACAGGCCTGATCGGCGCGGTCGCGCTCATGCGCCCGAGCAAGAGCGTCAGCGATCTTGAGGTCAAGTCCGTCAAGAAAAAGTACAAGGACAAGAAGTTTGCCGCCGGCTGCTCGCGCGAGGTCATCGAGCGCGGCGCGGAAATGCTCGGCTGGGATCTTGACACGCTCATTGAGCAGACGATCCTCGCCATGCGTGCAAGCATTCATGTCGAATAATTTCCCTGCATAACATTTTACCGGTCATCTATTACCTGCGGAAAGGAAGGTGTTTTTATGAGCGATTTTACCCCTACGCCCACGCCGAGTTACAGCGGAAAGCTCCGCAACCATATGCTGATGGTACCCGAGTGCATCAACGAGTGCAGCGGCATCCGCATCTTCGGCAGAACGATCAAGTCCTTTGTCTTTTCCACTGACGTTGCCACCATCGCAAGCGTCAATGCCGATGCGGTGATTGCCGTTTATCCCTTTACCCCGCAGCCGCGCATCGTGCGCGCCGTCATCAGCGTGGCGGATATGCCCGTGTTCTGCGGCGTCGGCGGCGGCTTCACGTCCGGCGCGCGCTCTGTCGCCCAGGCGATGGAGGCTGAGCACTGCGGCGCTTACGGCGTTGTGCTCAACGCGCCCGTTTCGGCGGATATTCTGCGCGACATCAAGTCGCACATCGACATTCCGGTCGTGGCGACCATCGTCTCCGCCACGCAGGACACTGAGGCTCGTATTGCCGCAGGCGTTGACATTTTGAACGTCTCTGCCGCGTCGGAAACGCCGCAGCTCGTCGCCGCGCTCCGCGCCCGCCATCCCGAGATTCCCATCATCGCCACCGGCGGCCCGAAGGATGAGACTATTCGCAAGACCATCGCGGCAGGCGCGAACGCCATCACCTACACCCCGCCCGACAACGGTGTGCTGCTGGCTGAGATCATGCACGCACACCGCGAGCGCTTCCGGTAAGCTGCATATAAAAAATGCTGGCTCTTATGAGCCAGCATTTTTCTTTTATCTTCACGCTTCCTTGTTCGACACAAACTGGTAGCTGCCTTTGCTGCCCTTCAGCGTGACAATCCCCTTTTCACCGCTCTCCTGCTCATAGGTGAGCGTGATAGTCCCGTCCTCGTTCTGCTCGAGCGAGGTGACCGTGCAGCGCTGGAAATTCGTATCGCCGTGGAGCAGATAATAGGCGTCGTACTCCTCGAGATAGATGAACTGGTCGAGATTCTTTTTGTTCGTCTCGTCCAGTGCCACGCCCAAATACTCCTGCAAAAAGGCGTCCATTTCCGTTCTCTGCGTTTTGATGGGATAATGCTCAAACGCCACCGGGCCGATTGCTGTCTGTTCTGCCTCAGTGACCTCTTCCTGTATTCCTGTCGGGCCATTATAGAAGAGCTCATAGAGGTCGATGTCCGCGGCGGTGTCGTAATAGCTGCTGAGCAGCATATTCGTCATGCACACGCCACTGCCCACATTGAAAAATTCCGTGTTGAACCATTCGATGTCCACCGCAGACGTCTCATCATCCGGCGGCGGTACGTCGTCCGCGGGCTTTGTGCCGCAAGCGGTCAGTGCGCAGCACAGGGTAAAAAGCAGCAGAAAGATTTTTACTCTCTTCATTTCTCTCATCCTCCGTAAAAGTGGTCCTATTATGATCGCTTCTGCGGCGCAGCCGCACTTTTTACGCCATGGGACTCTCCTCCCTCTCTCCTATTCTCTCAGTACGGGCACGGGAATGCGGAGAACACTGCGTGGCCGTCGACGAGGGTAAAGGGATATTCATAGGCTTCCGTTTTGCCGGTATCCGCCCACGCCTGCGCGATGTCGTCCCACGCAAGCAGCATGACCGTCTGCGTCAGCACGCCGCTGTCGCCGTCGAGCGCAGCCGTGCACGTGTATCCGCCCAGGCTCTCGTTGCCGCCGCGGCCTGCGGACATGACATAGAGTCTGCCGTCAATATCACGGTAACGCTGCTCAGTGCTGCCCAGCCATTCGTCGGCAAGCTCCGGTGTGACATACCGCAGCAGCAGCGCACGGAGGCCCTCCAGCGTTTCCACGCCCTTGATGTCCGCCAGATCATAAAGATTGCCGTCGACCTCGGCTGTCACATTGTAATCCATCGGCGGATCGTCCATATAAAACCACGACCACAGCGTCGCCGCCGCCTTGAAATCCGCTGTCACGGTCTGCTCCTGCGAGACGTCTAAAATCGTCTTCGCGTGCTCGCTCAGCGCGTTGTAGAATTCGCTGTACGGCACCGAGAACACCTGCGGCCCTGCCGCATACGGCGCGATGACGTACTGGTCGAACGTGACCGTCAGGCCGTTTTCCGTAAAGTTCAGCGTCGCGAGCGTGGGGAAATCCTGCAAATAAGAGTCATAATCGTCAAAATATCCTTCGCTGAGGCCCTTTTGCGCGATCTGCTCGTAGATATTCCAATAAATGCTCTCCTGCAGCGAGTTTCCCTGCAAATCGCCCTCCTCCGAGGCCAGCGCGTCCAGCGTCAGGAATTCGCCCGTCGTCAGATCAAAGCTCCACGCGCGGGTGGCGGAATTCGGATGTACGCCGCCGTAGTAGGTGTAGTTCTCCGCCGCGATGCTCAGGAGTTTCCCCTCGGTCATGTAGGTCTGCGTCAGGCTCAGCTCGTTCGTCCAGTAGCTTCCGTTCAAAAAGACCGATGTGCCGTTTTCCGCATAGAGTTCCTTCGCCTCGGTGGCCATCTGCGCCGCCTCGGACTCAAGCCCTGCGAGCACGTTGTTCATCTCCGTGTTGAAGGCGTTCTGCGCCGTGAACTGCGCGGGGTTGCCCGTGCCGCCGTTCGCCGTCACGTTCTCCGCCAGCGTGTAGAGCTCACCGTCCTCCGTGCGCAGTTCGAGCACCGGCAGTTCGTAGCGCTCCGCCAGAAGCACCGTGCCGTCGTCGGCCTTGTACTCGTTTTCGTAAACTTGCGTCGCGACTTCAAAGTGCAGCGCGCTCGCCTGCGGCGGCGCGTTGTCCTCCGGCCCGCCGGGCGCTCCTGCGCCGCAGGCGGTCAAATTCAGCGCCAGCACGCAGCAAAGCAGCAGCGTCATCCATTTTTTCATTCTGTTCTCCTTTCGAGGTCTCGGTTCTTTGCTCAAACGATCACAGGCCCCTCCGTCCACGCGCTGCTGCCTCTGGCCGCGCGCAGCTCGGGATAGGCGAGCACGTATTGATCCGCCGCGCGCGCCGTCAGAGCGAAGAGCTTCTGCGCCTCCTCGCTCAACGCACGCACATCGGCGCTCTTGGTCAGCACCGGTGCGCTTCCCGTTTTTTTGATCGTTTTGAGCAGCTTTCGTCCCCGCTCATTGCACGCCAGCACGCGCAGATAGGGGACCTCCGGCGGCACATCCGCCGCCGTCACGTCCAGATACGCCGCAAGCAGCATCCGCCGCAGCCGCGCATAGGCATAGCGCTTCGTCTTCACCGCGGAGATCAGCTCGTCGGCGGACGCTGCCGTCCGCGCTGCGTCATAAAACCGGCGATAAAGGCCTTCATTCCCGCTGTCATAGCGGGCGAAGTCCTCCTCGCACATCGCGCGCAGCCGGGAAAGCACCGCTCGCTCCGCATTCTGCATCGTCACCGGCGCGCGGCCCGCTGCGCATTCGCGCGCATAGATGGCGGCGCTCTCCGCCGTCAGATACGCGGAGGCGTCCTCTCCGTTCGTGAGCAGCTCGCGGATGTGGCTCGCCGAGGCGAAGCCCTTCGCCGCACCCCCGTTGTGCCCGACGACCTTTCGCAATATTGCCAGCGGCGCGATGGTACTGCCGCTTTGCAGCAGCGCCTTGCAGTATTCTACGCCGAGGATATCGTTCGGCTCCCGGAGCACCGCGTCATCCTCGCCGATGAGCGCCCTCGCGGCGCTCTCCCTCGCCGCGGCAAAGGACAGGCCCTTGGCAAGCTCCTCTCGCAGCGCGTCGGGAAAATCCGCCCGCAGCAGTGCCTTTGCCGCGCGCTGCAATTTCGCCGCGTTACCGCATTCGCTGCCAAAGGCCAGCGTGTCGACCACGCCCGTCGCCGCCAAAATGCTCACGCCGCCGCGGGCAAAGCCCTCCGCCGACGAAATGGCCCACGGCAGCGGCAGCTCAAGGACTAAATCTGTCCCGCCGCGCACGGCAGCCTCGGCGCGCGCATGCGCGCGTTCAATGGCAAAATCGCCCCGCTGGACAAAATCGCCGCTCATCGCGCACACGACCGCGCACTCTTCCTCGCCTGCCAGACGGCGCAATTCATCAATTTGCCACTTGTGGCCGCGGTGGAAGGGATTATATTCGCATATTATACCAAATACCCTCATGGAAGTCCTCTCAAAGCGGTTACAAAAGAGTTACGTTTTGTTAAATTTACTTGTCTTTGCAAAAAAAGTTGTTATAATATATTTTGTATCGAATTATACATCCGATCAATTTGATTCTTATTTTATCGGAAATTCGGGCGCAATGCAAGCGCCCTCGGAAAAAGGAGTATACTTATGAATGTTCTGGTCATCAACGCAGGTTCTTCTTCCCTGAAGTATCAGCTGCTCAACCCCACCACGGGCGAGCTGCTGGCGAAGGGTCTGTGCGAGCGTATCGGCATCGACGGTCTGTTCACCTATAAGCCCCAGCTTCCCGGCAAGGAAGCCATCAAGGCCGCTTCCGTCTCCATGCCCACCCACAACGAGGCCATCCAGGCCGTGCTGAACGCGCTCGTCGACGAGAAGAACGGCGTCATCGGCTCCATGAAGGAGATCGACGCTGTCGGCCACCGCGTCGTCCACGGCGGCGAAAAGTTTGCCAAGTCCGTCGTCATCACCGACGAGGTCATGCAGGCAATCGAGGAGTGCACTCCCCTCGCCCCGCTCCACAACCCCGCCAACATCATCGGCATCAAGGCCTGCCAGGAGCTCATGCCCGGCGTGCCCATGGTCGCCGTGTTCGACACTGCCTTCCACCAGACCATGCCTCCCGTGGCTTACACCTATGCTCTTCCCTATGAGTACTATGAGAAGGACAAGGTCCGCCGCTACGGCTTCCACGGCACCTCTCACAAGTATGTTTCCCAGCGCGCGGCCGATATGCTCGGCAAGCCCATCGAGCAGCTCAAGCTGATCTCCTGCCACCTGGGCAACGGCTCCTCCATCGCCGCTGTGGACGGCGGCAAGAGCGTGGATACCTCCATGGGCTTCACCCCGCTCGCCGGTCTTCCCATGGGTACCCGCTCCGGCGACATTGACGCCGGTATCCTCGAGTACCTGATGAACAAGTACGGCATGAACATCGACGAGATGCTGAACATCCTCAACAAGAAGTCCGGCGTGCTCGGTGTCTCCGGCGTCAGCTCCGACTTCCGCGATCTCGAAGAGGCCTTCGAGCAGGGCAATGAGCGCGCCGGCCTTGCCGTCGATATGTTCAACTACGGCGTGAAGAAGCTCATCGGTGCGTATGCCGCCGCGATGGGCGGCGTGGACGCCATCATCTTCACCGCAGGTGTCGGCGAGAACAGCGCTTCCCAGCGCATGGCCATCGCCTCCGGCCTCGAGTTCATGGGCGTCAAGATGGACGAGGACGCCAACAAGGTCCGCGGCGAAGAACGCGTCATCTCCGCGCCCGACTCCAAGGTCACCGTCCTCCTCATCCCCACGAACGAGGAGCTCATGATCGCCATGGATACCGAGGCGCTCGTCGGCTAAGTCATCGACAACCGATTATAAAAAATCCGCTTACGAAATTCGTAAGCGGATTTTTTTATTGCCGGTCTTCGAGCCACTGCATCGCGCCATAGGCGAGCAGTGCGCTCCCGCGCGGTAAAATGTTCTCGTTGAAGACGACGCTCTCGTTGTGCATGGGCTTTCCGTAGCGCGCGTCCTCCTGCGCCGTGCCCGCGCCGAGCAACAGATACGCGCACGGCAGCTCGTAGGTGTAGGACGCAAAGTCCTCCGAGCCCATCCCGCCCTCACGCAGGCGGTAGACGCTCTTCTCGCCGAACAGCATTTCGGCGCAGCGTGCCATCTGCTCGGTCAGCGCCTCGTCGTTTTTGAGCGGCGGCGCGCTCGCGAGCTCTTCGACGCTCGCACTGCCGCGGAAAGCCCTGGCTGTCGCGTCCGCGATCTCGCCGATGCGGCGCAGGATCAGCGCGGTCACGTCGCGGTCGAACGTGCGGATCGTGCCCTCGATCACGGCCTCCTGCGGGATGATATTCGGCGCGTGCCCTGCGCTGAATTTGCCCATTGTCACGATGGCGGGCGTCTTCGCGGGCAGCTCGCGCGCCGTGATCTCCTGAAGCGCAAGGTAGATGTGCGCGGCAATGTTGATTGGGTCGACGCCCGTCTCCGGCATTGCCCCGTGACAGCCGACACCCTTGACCGTGATGCGAAACAGCGTGCAGCCCGCCATAAACGTTCCCTTGCCGCACAGCACCAGGCCCGACGGCGTCCCAGAGTTCACGTGCAGCGCCAGCGCCGCCTGCGGCTCCGGCGCCTCCAGCACGCCGGCCTTAAGCATCGCTTTCGCGCCCGTGAAGCCTTCCTCGTCGGGCTGGAAGACGAGCTTCACCGTGCCCCTGAGTTCGCTTTGATGCGCCTTGAGCAGCTTTGCCGCACCCAGCAGCATGGCTGCATGCATATCGTGTCCGCAGGCGTGCATGCTGCCGTTTTCCGAACGGAACGGCAGGTCGGTCTTCTCCCGCACCTTGAGCGCGTCCATGTCGGCGCGCAGCAGGATACAGCGCCCCATGTCTTCGCCCATGAGCTCCGCGACCACGCCGCCGCCCAGCTCGCGCGGCTCATAGCCGAGCAATCGCAGCTTTTCTTCGACAAATTGAACCGTCTGCGGCAGGTGCGCGCCGACCTCCGGCGCGCGGTGGATCGCTCTCCGGTTCTCGACGATCTCATTTTTCATTTCGATGGCTTCCGCCAGTAACGTCTTTCCGTTCATACAAAGTCCTTTCTCATTTCTGCGCGGCGGCTTTTTTTGCCGCGCGCTGCTGCGCTGTCCGCCGCACGAGCTCGCACAGCGGCAGGATGTATAAAAAGCACGCAAACGCCATGCCCGTCATCGGCGCGCCGACGGTCGAGAGCGGCGTCGCCCCCGCGATCGACCACGGGATCAGCGGCGCGACGACGACGGCGCTGTTTTCAAGGTTGATGGCAAATTCTTCTTTATCCTTCTGCGACGGCGCGCAGAGCTGGTGTGTCAGGATGATCGTCAACGTCTGGTTGCAGGCGAGAAGGCTCGCTAAAACCGCCGTCAGCAGCATTGAGGCATAGGGCGAGGTTCTCTCACTCAGCGCCGTCACGCGCCCGCACAGCCCGTCGAGCAGCCCCGTCCTGCGAAAAATGCCGGAATACGCCGACGAGATCATCACGATCAGCGCCACGCGCACCATTGAAATGATGCCGCCGCCGTTGAGCATCGCGCCGACCTCGGCGTCCGACGCCGTGTAGCCTAAGATTGCGGTCTTGAGGATCGTCACCGCGTCCAGATGCCGCAGGAAAATGCACAGCACGACCGCCGCTAAAATGCTGACCGACATCGCCTTTTTCACGTTCACGCGTAAGACCGACAGGATCAAAATGAGCACCGCCGGCAGGCACATGACCCAGTGAAGCGTCATCTCGCGCCCGTAGAGCGACCACAGCTCGCCCGCCGCGCCGCTGCCGCTTTTCACCATGCCGAGCGCCGCATAGACGCCGCAGCTCAGAAGAAACGGCACGAGCGCCGTCTTGAGCATGCGCTTGATGTTGTCGTAAATGTTCGTCTCCGTCAGCTCGCTCACGAGCAGCGCGCTCGTCGAGACCGGCGAGCAGCGGTCGCCGAAGTATACGCCCGAAAGCATCGCGCCGCCGAGCAGCACGGGGTCCATGCCCATCGAAATGCCGACACTCACGCAGATGGTGCCCATCGTCGCCGCCGTGCCGAACGCCGTGCCTGTCAGCATCGAGACGCCGCAATTCAGGAGAAACGTCATCAGCAGCAAGATCTCCGGCCGGATGAGGTCAACGGCGCAGCAGATAATGAACGGCAGCGTGCCGCACGCGCGCCAGAACGCCGTCAGAATGCCGATCAGCGGAAAGACGAGCAGCACGCTTGCCGATGTCTTCACGCCCGAGCAGATCATCTTCCCGAGCTCTTTCCACGAAAAGCCCTGCTTTTTGCCGTACAGCGTAAAGATCACGAGTCCCGCCAGGAGCGCATAGAGGATATTCGCCCTCAATACGATGCACACGAGCAGCGCAAGGCAGAATAAAACGATCGCAGCCATCCAAGTCCTCCCTATCCTTTTTAACACAGCATCGCTATCTTAGCACACACGGCGGAAAAAGGGAATCTTTTTCCTGCCGTCCGCACCCACTGCCCACAGTATAATTGCCGCCTTCGCGCTTGTAAAACTGTTAAAATTTATATATTCTACAAGAAACAGCTGTAAAAGGAGCGTTCCCATGAATTTCCATTCTCTTGACTATTTTCTCGTGCTTGCGCGGGAGAAAAACTTCACCCGCGCCGCTGAAGCGCTGCACATCACGCAGCAGTCGCTCTCGTCCCACATTGCGGGACTTGAAAAGGAGCTTGGCTGCACGCTTCTTGTGCGCCGCACGCCGCTTGAGCTCACCTACGCAGGCCGGACGTTTCTGCGCTATGCCGAATCCATCGGCCGGACGCGCCAGGCCATGGAGCGCGAATTCTGCGACATCTCCGAAAATCAGAAAGGCGAGCTGCGCGTCGGCATCGCCTATACGCGCGGCCGCGCCATCATGCCGCACCTGATCCCCGCCTTTCAGCGCAGATACCCGAATGTCGAGATCACGCTGCTCGAAGGCTCGAACGACGCGATCCAGAAGGCGCTGCTCAGCGGCGGCATTGACCTCGCCATCGCCGGCTTTCCACACCCGCTCCCCGGCGTGGTGCTTGAGGATTACTATCTGGAGCACATCGTGCTGTGCCTGTCCGATGGGCTGCTCGCGCAGTGCGGCATCGACCTTGACACGCACCGCGGCGAGATCGCCGCGGGAAATTTGAGCTCCCTGCGCGGCTGCCCCTTTGTCCTCGGCTCCGCGGAGGACATCGGCGGGCGCATCGGGCGCGGACTTTTGCGCTCCTCGGGCGTCTCGCCCGTCAGCAAAGCGACGTCGGAAAACGTCGAAACGCTGCTCGCGCTCTGCGAGCAGGGCGTCGGCGCATGCTTCTGCCCGGAAAATCTGCTGCACACAGCGCTCTCGCCCGAGCAGCTCGCGCACCTGCACATTCTCCCGCTCTGCTCAGAGGCTTCCTATCCCATCTGCTTTGGGTACTTGAGCCGCTTGTATCCGTGGAGCGTGCTCTCGGAATTCATCCGCATCGCCCGCGAGCAGACTGCATAAGCACCATAAAAACGCCGCCCGTACATTTATAGCACGGACGGCACTCTTTTTTACTTCTTCACCGCAGGCTGCTGCTGGGTGATGCAGTGGATGTTGCCGCCGCCGAAGGCGACCTCCTTCGTCTGCACGCCCACGACCTCGCGGTCGGGGAACATTTTCTGCACCTGTTCGATGGCGACTGCGTCGTTTTCGTCGCCGTACTGCGGCAAGATGACCGCGCCGTTGACGATCAAAAAGTTCATATACGACGCGATGCTGACCTCGCCGTCCTCGCGGGGGATGGTGCCCTCCACGGCGTCGATGGTATCCGCGCCCTCGAGTAAGCACGGCTTTTTCGTCAGACAGAGCTTGTGGACCTTTAATTTGCGACCCTTGGCGTCCGTCGTCTCGCTCAGGAATTCGTAAGCCGCCTGCGCCTGCTCATAAAACGGATGGTTCTTGTCCTCCGTCCAGATGCAGGCGACCTCGCCGGGCGCGATGAAACACGCGACGTCGTCGATGTGCCCGTTCGTCTCGTCAGGGTCGATGCCGTCCTTGATCCACAGCACCTTCTCGCAGCCGAGGTAGTCGCAGATCATCTGCTCGATCTCTTCTTTGCTCTTATCGGGGTTGCGGCCCTCAGAGAGCAGGCACATCTCGGTCGTCAGCACCGTACCCTCGCCGTCGACGTGGATAGAGCCGCCCTCGAGCACGAAGCCCTCTGTGCGGTAGCTGTCCACGTCCGCGATCTCGCAGATCTTGCGCGCGATCTGGTCGTCCTTGTCCCAGGGGAAATACAGCCCGTCGACGAGTCCGCCCCAGGCGTTGAACTCCCAGTCCACCGCGCGAAGACCGCCCTTGTCGTTCACAAGGAACGTCGGCCCGCAGTCGCGCACCCACGCGTCGTCGCTCTCGAGCTCCACGACGCGGATATTTTCGGGGAGCTTGGCGCGCGCGTTCTGATACTGGCGCACGGATGCGCCGACCGTGACCTTTTCAAATCTTGCGATGGCCTTGGCAACATCCGCAAAGGCCTTCTGCGCGGGCTTTCCGCCGTCGCGCCAGTTGTCGTTTCGCTCGGGCCAGAGCATCCACACGCCCTGCTGGGGCTCAAATTCGGCGGGCATGCGATACCCGTCCTGCTTCGGCGTTGTGCCGATGATTCGTTTTGCCATAACTTTGTCTCCTTATGATGAAACCATACTTAGCTGCGCGCGTTTTTCCCGCGCAGCGCGATCAGCACCTCGCCGATCGGCACGCTGAGGATCGACCCGATCGTAATGGGCAGAAAGCTCGCAAGCGTCTCTGCGTCAAACGAGAGCGGGACCGCAGTGAAAATGATCGAAATGACGATGAGCACCATCGGCACGTAGGCGATCCATTTGAGCGCCGTGTCAGCCCCCGGCACGCGGAACGGGCGCGGCGTCTTCGCATCCTCGCGCCGCAGCTTCAAAAACGCCGGAAACACGGGAAGATAGCTCAAAAGCAGCATCACGAGATTCAGCGCGAAAAAGCTCCAGAAGAGTGACGAGTCCGGCGACGCCATCTCGATGAGCACGCCCAAAACACACACGCACGAGGCGACGACGCCCGACGTGACCGCCGCGCCGACGGGCATGTCGTTCTTTGCCCAGCGCTTGGCGAACACCCGCGGCATGTCGTTGTGGTCCGCCGCCAGCGCCGCCGTCGAATTGACGCCCATCGACCACGAGATCATATTGCCGAACAGCGTCACGAGGAACAAAAGCGCCACCACGCCCACGAGCACGCCGCCGCTGCCGCCCAGAATGAGCGACACCGCGTCGATAAGCCCCGAATCCACGCTGATCTCACGCACATCCACTGCCGCGCCGATGCCGAACGCCGAGAAGAGGTAGATGGCCGCGATGACGATGCCGCCGGTCACGATAGACTGCGGGATCTGCTTTTTCGGGTCGCTCATGTTGTTTGCGTACGTGCACACGACCTCAAAGCCGAGGAAGTTGAAGATGATAACAGAGATATACGAGAGGCTGTTTAAGTCGAACGACGGCAGAAATGTCCGCGCCGACATGTCGTTGACAAAGCCGTAACGGCTGATATACCACACGCCGAGCCCGCCGACCAGCAGCGCCAGCACGATCTTGATGACAGCGCTCACGTTCAGGATAATGATGCTGTCGCACACGGGATAGCACGCGATGAGCGTGACGATCCAGATGAACAGAAGCTCCACGATGAGCGAGCCGAATGTTCTGAGGCTCCGCCCCGTGATGAACGTGATGAGCTCGGGACACATCACCGCAAGCGATGCCATCCACAGTGGAAAATTGATCCAGTAGTACCACGAGGCACGCGCCGCCCACTTGCCGTCCGGATACGCCGCGTGGATCCAGTCATAGAGCCCGCCGTCTCCCGCGTAGGCTGTGCCGAGCTCGGCGGCGATGAGGCCGTAGGGCAGCAGAAACGCCAATATCATAAAGATCCACCAGAAATACTGGCTGTTGCCGATCGACGCGACCGGCGCCGCCGCCTCGGCGACAAACACCACGCAGATGACCGACAAAATGACGTCTGCGAGCCGGAATTGATTCTTCTCCATGGCTTATCTCAGCTCTTTTCCGCTTTCGAAACGCCGCAGTAAGCCTCGACGCAGCCGAGCTTGTCGCAGAGCACTTTGTCAAGCTCCTCTTTCGCCGCCGCGATCTGAAGACCGCTCGGCTCCTTGCGGCAGCGTGTAAAGTAGACAAGAAGGCCGCGCATGGCCGTCAGGCGGTTGCCTGCCTCCTCCCAGCAGAGGGAGGCGTCGCTGTCGGCGACCTCGTCGGTCACGTCCTCGCCGCGCGTCGCGGGCAGGCAGTGCATGAATTTGCAGCCAAGGTTCCCCAGCTGCATCAGCTCGCGGTTGACCTGATAGTCGTGGAAGACGCGCACGCGCTCTTCCTTCGGCATCTCGTTTTCGTAGAGACCGTACCACACATCGGTATAGATGAAGTCCGCGCCGCGTACGCTCTCGCGGTCATCGGTGACAAGATAGCTGCCGCCGGAGAGCGCGCAGTTCTTCTTCATGATCTCCTTGTGCTGCTCATTCAGCTGGTGGCCCTGCGGGCCGTACTGGACAAAGTGCATGCCGAGCTTCGTCGTGATAAAGCCGAGCGACGCGCACACCTGCGTCGCGTCGCCCACGAACACGACCTTGCAGTCCTCTAACTTCTTCCCCTGCGGAAGGTTCTCCACGATCGTGCAGAGGTCGCCGATCTCCTGCGTGGGGTGGTTGTAGTCCGACATGCCGTTGATGACGGGGATGGTGCAGCTTTTTGCGAGCTCTTCGATCGTCTTGTGCTCGATGACGCGCGCCATCACGACATCGACAAGCTTTGAGAGTACCTTGCCCGTGTCGCCGATGGTCTCATGCCCGCCGAGCTGGATCATACCGGGGCCTAAATACTGCGCGTGCCCGCCCATCTGACTCATCGCGGTCTCAAACGAGACGCGCGTGCGCGTAGAGGACTGCTGGAAGATCATGCCGAGCGTCATGTTGCGCATCAGGGGCGGATAGTAGCCCGCCTTAATGGCCTTTTTGATGGCGAGCGACAAGTCGATGATGTCGAGCAGTTCCTGCTTTGTGAATTCATTGGTGTCGATAAAGTCTTTTTTCATACGATTCCTCCGACATTTCAAGTTGCTTTTTGCCGCGGAGGCAGACGCCGCGGCGAATGCTGCGCTTAGTGTCTGCACTTTTTTCCAGTTCATGCGGAAAAAACTGTGCAACATGACACAAATCACGCCGTATTCCGTCGCTGTTGTGTATTTTACATAGATTTTACAATTCTCCTCTGGCAGTTTTGACATTTCTCGCGTAAACTGTATTTTGGTTATAGATAGAGTCTCAAAAAAGAAAAAAGGAAAGATAGAAAATATGGATATTTTCAATGTGCTCACGATGATCGGCGGGCTGTGCCTGTTCCTCTTCGGCATGAACCTGATGGGCCAGGCGCTCGAGCGCCGCGCGGGCGGCAAGCTCCGCTCTCTTCTCGACAAGATGACCGGCAGCGTATTCGCCGGATTTTTAACGGGCCTTGGCATCACGGCCATCATCCAGAGCTCGTCCGCCACCACGGTCATGGTGGTCGGCTTTGTCAACTCGGGCCTGATGACGCTGCGTCAGGCCATCAACGTCATCATGGGCGCCAACGTCGGCACGACCGTCACGGCCTGGCTTTTGAGCCTTGGCGGCATCGACTCCGGCAACTTCTGGATCAAGCTCTTAAAGCCCTCATCCTTCACTCCCGTCCTTGCGCTCATCGGCATCATCTACTACATGTTCTGCAAGGATAACAAGAAAAAGGACACCGGCATGATCCTGCTCGGCTTTGCCACGCTCATGTTCGGCATGGAGACGATGAGCGGCGCGGTCGCGGGCCTCAAGGACGTCCCCGCGTTCACGAATCTCTTTGTTGCCTTTCAGAATCCCCTCCTCGGCGTGCTCGCCGGCGCGCTGCTCACGGCCATCATCCAGTCGAGCTCCGCGTCCGTCGGTATTTTGCAGGCGCTCGCCGTCACGGGTTCTGTGAGCTATGCTGCGGCCATTCCCATCATCATGGGCCAGAACATCGGCACGACCGTCACGGCCATGCTGTCGTCCATCGGCACGAACAAAAACGCCCGCCGCGCCGCGGTCGTTCACCTTCTCTTCAATGTCATCGGCGTTGTCGTGCTGCTGACGGTCTTCTTCTTCTTCTTCTTCTTCTTCTTCTTCTTCTTCTTCTTCTTCTTCTGCACCGCCATGCTCCTGCCCGCGGGCGGCCTTCTTGAAAAGCTCGCCTGCCGCATCGTCCCCGACGATCCCCAGACGCAGGGTGAAAAGACGACCGAGCTCGACGAGCGTCTTCTCCCCACCCCGTCCCTCGCCCTTCGCCAGAGCCGCGCCGTCGCCCGCGAAATGGCGGACTGCGCCGTGCGCGCGCTGAACAACGCTCTCACCGCCCTTGACCACAACACGCCCGAGCTCGCCCAGAGCATCCGCGACGATGAGGAGCTTTGCGACCACTATGAAGATATCCTCGGCACCTACCTCGTCAAGCTCAGCACGCAGAAAATGGGCCGCGACGAGAGCGAGGAGGCGACCGAGTTACTCAAGACCATCGGCGACTTTGAGCGCATTTCTGACCACGCGGTCAACATTCTCTCCTCCGCTGAGGAGATGGAGCAAAAGGGCCTCACGTTCTCCGGCAGCGCCCTCAACGAGCTCGCCATTCTCACCTCCGCCATCCGCGAGATCCTTTCGCTCTCGCTCAAGTCCTTCTCCTCGCAGGACGTCGCGCTCGCCCAACAGGTCGAGCCGCTCGAGCAGGTCATCGACACGCTCAAAGAGCAGATGCGCACGCGCCACATCCTGCGCATGCAGCAGGGCCATTGCAGCATTGAGGCTGGCTTTATCCTCTCCGATCTTCTGACCGACCTTGAGCGCACATCCGACCACTGCTCCAACATCGCCGGCTGCGTCATCGACGCCCGTGCGCATAACCTCAACCTGCACGAAACGCTGCGCCAGGCCAAGACTGCCGACGGCAGCTTCCAGCAGACGTACGAATCCTACGTGGAAAAGTACCAGCTTCCTGTTCCGTCGTCAAACGTGTAAAAAGCGGGGCGCTTGCGAGCGCCCCATTTTTGCTATTTTCTTGCTTGTAAAGCGCCCGTTTCCCTGCTATACTACGGTCATTAGGTTATTTCCGCGCAAACTGTCAATTTTGCGCGGTAAGAAAGGATGATACCATGGACCCGATTTATGAGATCGAATTGCAGGACTGCCCCTACTGCCGCGGCACCGGTACGGTGGAGGATGAGCAGGGCTGGTGCGTTTATGTCACCTGTGTCGACTGCGGCGCGCAGACCGCGCACGCAAGCTATGAGTCCCCCGAGGAACGTCTGGCCGCCGCGCAGCAGGTCGCGCACCTGTGGAACGTCGGCAAGGTTCTGAACCCCGGCGTCGGCGACTGATTCGACTGGAACTGCATAAAAAGGACGGAAGAAAAGCATCTTCCGTCCTTTTTGCGCTCAACCGCCGTTTGAGCGCGCAAAACTTCCCCTCCATTGCGCGTTTTCCCGCAATCGGCTATACTGAACTCATCAAGGACGTCCGCACTTTATAGAAACGGAGTTTT
>OHRP01000368.1_pt1 | contig 16369 bp, 10 predicted proteins | sample 1578451 | NCBI WGS metagenome assembly OHRP01 (sample SAMEA3879588, study PRJEB24766) | human gut metagenome | biome: human-associated habitat; feature: feces | place: USA | collected 1985/1987
TTCTGCGCTGGCAGACCTGCAGGCGGCTGGGACCGTGACCTATTCACTGCTGCGCGAGGCGGACGCTTTTGTCATCTGCGTGCAGCGCGATGAAGAACCGCCGGTGGAGCGGATGCTGTGCGACACAGGGGAGGAGCGCGCCGGGATGCTGACACGCTTTCTGTATGAAAATGCGGTGGAGCCTGACCAGATGCCCGCAATCCTCCGGGATATCTGCGGATGGGCGGTGGGCTGAGATGGCAGTGGCATTGATGGACAAGGCTGCCGGGCAGGCCAAACTCCCGGAAACACCGGCCGTTGTGGCGCTTTTTGCATTCGGCTCCCGCCTTGACCGGGATACGATGCAGCTGTTTGCCCGGACCCACAGCGAGGAGGTCCGCGCGGCGGCGATCGCATCCACCGGGCAGGAGGTACTGGAGCTGCTGCACGGCGGCCTTCGCCCGCAGGTGCTGGTGCTGGACGCGCTGCTCACAAAGCCTGCCGTGACGCAGGTGCTGCAGGAGATCGGCAAAATGGATCTGAAGCCGCAGCCGGCTGTGCTGGTGCTTGTGCCTGTGCCGGAGGAGACGGCCGCCCGCCGTGCGCTGGGGCTGTTCTCCCGGTATGAGATCATGCTGCGCCCCTACGGCATGAAAAACCTCTTTGATGAGATCTACCGCATGGGCACCGATGAGGAAGAAAACCGGCTCTACAGGCTGCGCCGCTGCTGTGAGGATGTGCTGGAAAGCCTCGGCGCACCCACGACCCTGAACGGCTACCGCTACGCCGAGCGGATGCTGCTCTACGCCCTGTATGCGGACAAGCCGCAGCCGATCGGCGTTTTGCAGCAGTATGTCGCAACGGAGGAGGACATCGAGGTCGGAACGGTGACCTCAGCACTGAACCGGCTATCCGCCGGCATGGCAAGGCGCGGCACCGATGCGTACCGGGCGCTCTGCCTGCGGTGCGGCCGCCCGGAGGACGGTGTGCTTTCCAACGGACAGCTTTTTAAAGGAATGCTTCAGCAGCTGCGCGGTATGACAGAACGATAAAGGGAGGCGTTTTCCATGGAGGAAAAGCAGAGCAAGGCAGACCTGCTGGCCCTGCGCGGTGGGCTGCGCGGCCGGTTCCGCCGTGTGTTTGACGGTATGGAAAACGCTTTTGAGGTCCTGCTTGACCAGCTTGAACACCCCCTGAGCCCGGCGGATCGCGCCGGCATGGCGCAGCTTGTGCAGGATATGCAGACGCAGCTGCTCGGTGCGCGCCGTCTGGGGGATCAAGCCTCCGATGCGGCTACAGCCGCCGTGCTGCACAGCACCTGCGTGCCGCGCCCCATCGACCTGCTGAGCCAACTGGGCGAGATCTGCGACATCCTGCGGGAGGATGCCGCCCGGTATGACCTGCCGTTTACGATCGAGCTGCAGACCGCCGGGCAGAGCGTGCTGCCCACGGTGGGGGATGCGGCCCTTCTGAACGGCCTGATGACGAACCTGATCTCCAACACGCTCTCCGCAGACGCGGGGGCCTGCATTACGCTGTGCTGTGAGCCCGGGCTGTTCTGCTACCGGGACAACGGCCCCGGTCTGCCGCCCGATGCAAAGGCGCTGCTGACCGATGGCTGCTGGAGCGCCCGGCTGCTCTATGCGGGCGGGCTGGGGCTGCCGCTTATCGCGGCCTACACAAAGGCCATGGGCTGGTCGCTGGCCGTGGGGCCGGGGCCGGGCACGGAGCTGCGCTTCACCCTGCCGCCCGCGCCGCTGCTCGATGACCTGATGCTGGAATCCCCCGTGGAGCGCATGGCCGAGCGGCAGACCCGGCGGCTGGCGCTGCGCCGTGAGCTGGCTGTGCTGCGGGCGCAGGAATTGCTGTAAAATGACATGGCACCGTTGTCCCGGCAGGGAAGCGGTGCTTTTTTTGCTGCACCGCTTTACTTTGTGCGTAAATTATTGTAAAATGTAATACAAAAAGAATGGTTTACTATGCCTGTACGGCAGGGTAGACCGCCAAAATAACTACAGGTGGTGTTTTTATGGCAATTCAGTATAAACGTATTCTTCTGAAGGTCAGCGGCGAGGCACTTTCCGGCCCCAAGGGAACGGGCTTTGATGAGGAAACCATCGCCTCTATCTGTGCCGGCATCAAGGCGGCGCACGATCTGGGTGCGCAGATCGGCATTGTTGTGGGCGGCGGCAACTTCTGGCGCGGCCGTTCCAGCGGCAAAATGGACCGCATGGATGCCGACAAGATCGGCATGCTGGCTACCGTCATGAACGCGCTGGCCGTCAAGGATGCACTGCGCCAGCAGGGCGTGGAGGCCGTTGTTATGACCAGCTCCTTTATGCCGCAGGTGGCCGAGTGCTTCACCAGCGACAAGGCCATCGCTGCGCTGGAGAGCGGCAAGATCGTTGTGTTCGGCGGCGGCACCGGCAACCCCATCTTCTCCACCGATACGGCCAGCGCGCTGCGCGCACTGGAGATCAGCGCCGATGCCATGTTCAAGGCTACGATGGTGGACGGTGTCTACGATAAGGACCCCCACAAGTATGCCGATGCCGTGCGCTATGATACGCTGACCTTTACCCGCGTGCTGGACGAGCGTCTGGCCGTCATGGACTCCACGGCCGCGACACTCTGCCGTGATAACGGCCTGCCCATCCTTGTGTTTGATCTGGGTAAGCCCGAAAATATCGCCAAGGCTGTGCAGGGCGAGATGGTCGGCACCCTTGTGAAAGAGTAAATCAAAAAAGAAAAGCTGAAGCTTTGAAAAATTCATAATTTTCCCCTATACTATTTTACGAATAAGGAGAATCTTACTATGAGCAGCACGACCAAACCCTTTGAAGAAAAAATGAACGCCAGCGTCAACCATCTGGTTCATGAGCTGGCTTCCATCCGCGCCGGCCGCGCCAACCCCGCCATCCTTGACAAGGTGGCGGTGGACTACTACGGCAGCCCCACGCCCATCCAGCAGATCGCCGCTGTGGCCGTGGCTGAGGCCCGCATCCTGACCATCTCCCCGTGGGACCGCTCGATGCTCAAGCCCATCTCCAAGGCGATCCAGACCAGCGACATCGGCATCAACCCCATTGATGACGGTCAGGTCATCCGTCTGGTGTTCCCGGCTCCGACCGAGGAGCGCCGCAAGCAGCTGACCAAGGATGTCAAGAAGCAGGGCGAGGATGCCAAGACCGCTGTGCGCAACATCCGCCGCGATGCAATGGATAAGTTTAAGGCCATGAAGAAGGCCGGCGAGATCACCGAGGACGATCAGAAGAAGCTGGAGGAAGAAACCCAGAAGCTGACGGACAAGTATGTCAAGATGATCGACGACACCTGCGCCGACAAGAACAAGGAGATCATGGAGGTCTGATCTCTCCATGAACGATAGCCTGTGCGGGCATGTCATCTGACACGCCCGCATAGGCTGTTATTGCAAGAAAATCTATTCCGCGAAAGGGAATCACTGTTTATGAAGACCCGCATCATCACTGCCGTTGTCGGCCTGAGCGTTCTGGCCGTTGTACTGGCGTTTTTCGACACCTTCCTGTTTGACCTGGTGCTCAGTGCCATCTGCCTGCTGGCCATCCATGAGGTCTTTTCCGCCATGGGCTTTGGCAAAAAGCAATGGTATCTGTATGCCGGTGCTGTGCCGCTGACCCTGCTGGTCATGCTCAGCAGCTCACAGATGGTGCGCGGGCTGCTGCTGCCGGTGGCGTTCCTGACCGTGCTGTTCTACAATGTCTGCCAGATCACGCATGTCCAGACGCTGGATTTCGGCAAGCTGACGGGGTTTGTCTACTTTTCGGGCGTGATCACCTTCTGCTTTTACTCGCTCATCCATCTCAAGCGGATGCTGCCCTTTGCGCAGTATCGCTATGATGCCATCTATTTCATCCTGCTGATCCTCTGCTTTGCATGGGGCGGGGACACCGCTGCTTACTTTGCGGGCCGCGCCTTCGGCAGGCACAAGCTGGCCCCCATTGTCAGCCCCCACAAAACGGTGGAGGGCGCTGTGGGCGGCGTGCTGGGCAGCATGGCCGCCGGCTGCGTGCTGACACTGGTCTACTCGCTGCTGTCAAAGACCTATAATGTGCTGAGCATCCATGTGCTGGCGCGGCACTATATGGTGCTGCTCGGCATGGGTGCCGTGGCATCGGTGCTGGGCATCTTGGGCGACCTGTTTGCCTCTGCTGTCAAGCGTCAGGCGGGCATCAAGGACTATGGCACGATTTTCCCGGGGCACGGTGGTATTCTCGACCGCTTTGACAGCGTTATGTTCATTGCGCCGTTCGTTTCCATCGCGGTACGCTATTTCTTCTATCTGCTGTGAGGAATGTACAATGAGTAAAGTTATCACACTGCTGGGCTCTACCGGTTCAATCGGCACCCAAAGCCTCGATGTCTGCCGCATGCACGGCTATGAGGTGTTCGGTCTTTCGGCCAACTCCAGCGTAGACAAGCTGCTGGCCCAGATCGCTGAATTTCACCCGAAGTATGTGGCTGTCACCGACCCGGCCGCGTTCGACAGGCTGTCCGCCGCGCTGGCAGGGCAGACGGGCGCGCCCAAGCTGCTGAAGGGGGCGGACGGCCTGCGTGAGCTGGCCGCCATGGACGGCGCAGGCACGGTGCTGAACGCTGTTGTCGGCATTGCCGGTCTGGATGCCTCACTGACGGCTATCGAGAGCGGCCATGATCTGGCGCTGGCCAACAAGGAGAGCCTTGTCACCGGCGGCCATCTGGTGACCGATGCCGTCAAGAAAAACGGTGTCCACCTGCTGCCTGTGGACAGTGAGCACAGCGCCATCTTCCAGTGCCTGCAGGATCAGCACAGCGCTAAAACGCTGGAAAAGATCCTGCTGACCGCCTCCGGCGGGCCGTTCTTCGGCATGGGCACCGAGGAGCTGCGCACCAAGACGAAGGCGGACGCCCTCAAGCACCCCAACTGGAACATGGGTGCAAAAATTACCATCGATTCTGCCACCCTGATGAACAAGGGCCTTGAGCTGATCGAGGCTGCGTGGCTCTTCGGTCTGCCGGAGGACAAGATCCAGATCGTTGTCCAGCGGGAGAGCATCATCCATTCCGCTGTGCAGTTTGCCGATCATTCCATCATCGCGCAGCTTGGCGTGCCGGATATGCGCATCCCCATTCAGTACGCGCTGACCTGGCCGGAGCGTCTGCCCAGCCCTGTGCCGGAGCTGGATTTCACGGCACTGACCAAGCTGAGCATTGCAACGGCGGATGACGAGACCTTCCGCTGCCTCAAGGCCTGCAAGAAGGCGATCCGCAAGGGCGGTCTGGCCCCCTGCGCCGCCAACGGCGCGAATGAGGCCGCCGTGGCGCACTTCCTGCGGGACGAGATCGGCTTCCTCGACATCGGCCGCCTTGTGGAGGGCATCGTGGACAGCGATTCCTTCGGCGGGGATTACACGCTTGCCGATGTCCATGAGTGCGACCGCATGGCGCGAGCCTATGTGGAGGCACATATCTGATTGGAACTGCCCGGTAGGGGCCGCACATGTGCGGCCCTCAGCTTTCCGGCAGACTCCTGCCTGCCATACACGCGCGGGCCGGGCATGCCCGGCCCCTACAACTCTATGTCCAATACTTTACTTGCGAGGTGCCTATGACTGCATTGCTGACCGGGCTGGCATCGCTGCTCGTGTTCGGCGGCGTTGTTCTGGTGCATGAGCTGGGCCACTTTATGGCGGCCCGGCATTGCGGTATCCATGTTGAGGAATTTTCCATCGGCTTTGGCCCGCGCCTGTGGGCGGTCCAAAAAAGCGGTACGACCTATTCACTGCGCCTTTTCCCGCTGGGCGGCTACAACCTGTTCAGTCAACCCACGGAGGAGGACGCAGACCCGCCGGCAGAGGAGAGCGCCCCGCCGCGCAAAGCTGCGCTGTTCCCGCTGACGGTCAGCGGGCAGCAGTTTGAGCAGGCCACGGCATGGCAGCGCTTTTTTGTGACGCTTTGCGGTGCGCTGATGAATTTTCTGCTCGGCATGGCGGTGTTGCTGGTGCTGGTCCTCTCGCAGGGGCGGCTCGGCAGCACAACGGTAGCGGATTTCGGCGAGAATGCCAAGAGCGCCGCTGTCCTGCAAAAGGGGGATGTCCTTCTGCAGGTGGACGGTAAGCCCTGCCGCACGGTCTACGCACTGTCTGATCTGTTTGACGGCACCGAAAAGACCCATAGCATGAAGGTACTGCGCGGCGGCGAGGTCGTGACCCTGCCCGCCGTGACGGTCAGCCCAACGCTGGATGAAAACGGCCGTGTGCAGTACGCCACAGACTTTCTGGTGGCAGCGCAGCCCTTATCGGTGCACAGCACTCTGGCCATGGCGGGGGAGCTGTTCCGCTATTACAGCGGCGCGATTCTGGGCGGCTTCTGGCAGCTGTTTACCGGCAAGGCGGGCATGGAGGATCTCTCCGGCCCGATCGGCACGGTGTCGGCAGTCAGTCAGGCTGTGCGGTACGGCTGGCGGGATGTGCTTTCCCTGATGGCTCTGCTGACGATCAATGTGGGCATCTTCAACCTGCTGCCCATTCCCGCGCTGGACGGCTGCAAGCTGCTCTTTCTTGCGTGGGAGGGGCTGACCGGCCATCCTGTACCCTTGCGCGCGCAGAGCTTTATCAACACGGCGGGCATGGTTGCCCTGCTGTGGCTCATGATTTTGGTAACGATGCAGGACATTACACGATTCTTATAAGGAGAACTACGATGCAGCGTCAACTGAAAAAAGAAGTCAAGATCGGCAATCTCAAGATTGGCGGCACAAACCCCATCGCCGTACAGACGATGCTGAATGTGCCCGTCAAGGATATTGCGGGCAATGTGGCGCAGGCGCAGCGCGTTGCGGCCGCCGGCTGCCAGATCGTCCGTGTGACGGTGCCCACCCCGGCGGATGCCGCCGTTGTGGCTGCTATTAAAGAGAAGGTGGACATCCCCGTTGTGGCGGATATCCACTTTGATTACCGCGCCGCGCTCGCCGCGCTCGATGCCGGTGCCGATAAGATCCGCATCAATCCCGGCAACATCGGTGATGATGACCGCGTTAAGGCGGTGGCCGATGCCTGCAACGCCAAAAATGTACCCATCCGCATCGGCGTCAACGGAGGCAGCCTTGAAAAGCATATTCTCGCCCGCTACGGCGCCCCCGTGCCCGAGGCGATGGTAGAGAGCGCCATGTACCATGTGCGCCTGCTGCAGAAGTTCGACTTTGACAACATCGTCATCTCGATCAAATCCAGCAATGTACCCCGCATGATGGCGGCCTACCGCCTGCTGGCCAGCCAGACCGATTACCCCCTGCATGTCGGAGTGACCGAGGCGGGCGGCAACCGGATGGGCCTGATCAAATCCGGCATGGGCATCGGCGGTCTGCTGATGGAGGGCCTTGGCGATACGCTGCGCGTCAGCCTGACTGATGAGCCCGAGAACGAGGTCTATGCAGGCTATGACATTCTGCGCGCGGCAGGCTACGCCGTGGCAGGCCCTGAGATCATCAGCTGTCCGACCTGCGGGCGCACCCAGTACCCGATGATCGAGATCGCCAACGAGGTCGAGCGTCGTCTGCGGGACGAGGGCTTCAAAAAGCCGCTCAAGATCGCCATCATGGGCTGTGTTGTCAACGGCCCGGGCGAGGCGTCCGATGCCGACATCGGCATTGCCGGCGGCAAGGACGAGGCCCTGCTCTTCATCCGCGGTGAAAAGATCCGTATGCTGAAGGGCGACATTGTAGGGCAGCTGCTGGACGAGATCCATAAGATGTAACCCGCTAAAGCCTTCCCCCTTGGGGGAAGGTGGCCCGCAGGGCCGGATGAGGGGTAAGCTGTCCTCGGCAATCCGTTTGCGGGTAATACCCGGCAACTTCGCCCTCATCAGTCCGCTTCGCGGACAGCTTCCCCCGAGGGGGAAGCCTTGTCTCTACACCCACTTGTGAGGTAAAATTCCTTTGAAACCATTCGTCACCCAAGTCTGGCCGCAGTTTACGGCGGACCAGCAGTTCTGTGCGGCGTTCGGCAGTGTGCTGGTCGACCGCGTGGAGCTTTACCGCACAAAAAGACAGGTCGTGATCTGCCTGCGCAGTGCTGAACCTCTGGATCAGGCGCTGTGCGGGCGTCTTTGTGCATCCCTCTCTGAGGTGTTTGCCGGGTATGAGCTGCAGATTCGCAGCTATTTTGCGTACCAAAGCATCACCCCAGAGGCGGTGCGCCTTATGCTGGAGGAGCTGAAGCAGCGGGGCATGCCGGTCAATGGCTTTCTCGATAAGGCTCAGCCTGTCACCTTCGGGGAGGACGGCATCACCATCCATGTCAATGCGGGCCGCCAGATCTTGGAGAGCGTGGAGCTGCCCCGCGTGCTGGCAGAGCTTATTCAGGAGCGCACCGGTGCACTGCCCATCGTGCGGCTGGCTGATACCGGCAACACCCGCACCGAGGAGGAGTTTGAACAGTACCTGCAGGAGAAAGCGCCTGCCGTCAAGTTTGAAGCCAAGGAAACGCCGCCCGACTTTACGATCGAGGGGCTGGCCCTTACCAATAAGCCGGTCAAGCTGTTCTACGGCAAGACCTTCAAGCCTGCCGACATCCGCCATCTGAATGATCTGGGGGACGGCGGAAAGGTGACGGTCTGGGGCGATGTGTTTGCCACCGAGGTCAAGGGCAGCCGCCGCAAGATCTATTTTACCTCCATCACCGACTATTCCGGCTCAGTCAACCTCAAGGTATTGGGGGACGAGGACGCCGATATGTCCAAGTGGGAGGGTCTCAAGCCCGGCACCACCCTGATCGTGCGCGGCAACTATATGTACGATAAGTACGAGCACGACTTTGTCATCCTGCCCTACGATGTTCTGCAGGTCGAGCGCGAGCAGCGGCAGGACACTGCGCCCGAGGGGCAAAAGCGGGTCGAGCTGCACCTGCATACCAAGTCCAGCTCGATGGACGGCTTCAACGACCCCGGCAAGATCGTGCGTCTGGCGCACCGCATGGGCCACCGCGCTGTCGCCATCACCGATCACGGCGTCTGTCAGGGCTACCCCGAGGCGATGCTGGCCACCGATGCCATCCACGAAAAGGACCCGAACTTTAAGCTGATCTACGGCTGCGAGGCCTATTTTGTCGATGATATGATCCCCGCCGTCTACGGCGCAGCGCAGATGCCGCTGTCCGGCTCGTTTGTCGTGTTCGACACCGAGACGACCGGCCTTGACGCCAACACCGAGCGGCTGACCGAGATCGGCGCCGTCTATGTGGAAAACGGTAAAATTAACGAGGGAAAGAAATTCTGCACCTTCGTCAACCCTGGCAAGCCCATCCCGCAGAAGGTCGTTGACCTGACCGGCATCAACGATGCCATGGTGGCCGATGCCCCCACACCGGAGGAGGCCATACGTGCCTTTAAGGAGTTCTGCGGGGATAATATCCTTGTAGCCCACAACGCCCACAGCTTTGACATGCTCTTTATCCGCAAGGCAGGGGAGAAGGCGGGCGTCAGCTGGGACGAGAACACCTATATCGACACGCTGCCGATGGGACAGGCGTTGTTCCCGGGGCTGCGCAACTACAAGCTGGACACGATCAACAAGCATCTTGAGATACCGCCCTTCAACCACCACCGCGCTGTCGATGATGCCATGGCGCTGGCCAGAATCTATGAGGTCATGCTGACCGACCTCGAGGAAAAGGACATCCACGCGGTCGAGGCCATCAACACCGGCCTTGGCGGCAACAAAGAGGTACTGAAAAAGAAATACTACCACCTGATTATTCTGGTGCAGAATCAGGTCGGCTTAAAGAACCTCTACCGCATCGTCAGCGCGGCGCACACCCAGTATTTCTTCAAAAAGCCGCGCGTGCCGCGCAGCCTGCTCAACCAGTACCGCGAGGGACTGCTGCTCTCCCCGGCCTGTGAAGCGGGTGAGCTTTACAGGGCAATCGTGGCGGGCCAGCCTTATGAGCAACTGCTGCGCATCGCCGATTATTACGATTATCTTGAGGTGCAGCCCCTCGGCAACAATGAATTTATGGTTCGCAACGGGCAGGTGGATTCGATCGAGGCGATCAAGAACTTCAACCGCACCGTCATACAGCTGGGCGAGGACCTGCACAAGCCGGTCGTGGCTACGGGTGACTCCCACTTTCAGGAGCCGGAGGACTGGATCTACCGCGCAGTCCTACAGGCCGGCAACGGCTTTAAGGACGCCGACAACCAGGCACCGCTCTACTTCCGCACGACGCCCGATATGCTGGAGGATTTCAGCTACCTGCCGCAGGAAAAGGCGTATGAAATTGTGGTGACCAACCCCAACAAGATCGCAGCCACCATCGACAACAACCTGCGCGCCATCCCCAAGGGCACCTACCCGCCCAGCATCCCCGGCGCCGAGCAGGAGCTGCGCGATGACACATGGAAGCATGCCGCGCGGGACTATGGCGCGCCGCTGCCCGATGTGCTGCAAAAGCGGCTGAAAAAGGAGCTGGATTCCATCTGCGGCCATGGCTACGCCGTTTTGTATGTCATCGCCGTGCGTCTGGTGGCCTACTCCAACGCGGGCGGTTATCAGGTCGGCAGCCGCGGCTCTGTAGGCTCATCGGCTGTTGCGCACTTCTCCGGTATTTCGGAGGTCAACTCAATGCCGCCGCACTACCTCTGCCCCAACTGCAAGCACAGCGAGTGGATCAATGACGGCATCCACTTTGACGGCTTTGACCTGCCCGACAAAAACTGCCCGGTCTGCGGCAAGCCGATGATCGTGGAAGGACATGACATCCCGTTCGAGACCTTCCTCGGCTTCTATGGCGACAAGGAGCCTGATATTGACCTGAACTTCTCAGGCATGTATCAGTCCTGCGTGCATCGCTACACCGAGGAGCTTTTCGGCAAGGAGAACGTCTTCAAGGCGGGCACTGTCTCCGGTTTGCAGGATAAAACGGCCTACGGCTATGTCAAAAAGTACCTTGAGGAACGCGGCCGTACCGTCAACCGTGCCGAGGAAAACCGCCTTGTCATGGGCTGCACCGGCGTAAAGCGCACGACCGGCCAGCATCCCGGCGGCATGGTCGTTGTGCCGGATACCTTTGATATTTACGACTTCTGTGCCATCCAGCACCCGGCGGACGATGTCAAGGGCGGTCTGCTGACCACCCACTTTGAATTTAAATACCTGCACGACACGCTGCTCAAGCTGGACGAGCTGGGCCATGATGTGCCGACCTTCTATAAATTCTTTGAGGAATACTCCGGCATCCCCATTGACTCGGTCCCGATGAATGATGAAAAGGTCTACAGTCTGCTGACCAGCCCGGCCGCGCTCGGCGTGACCGAGGAGCAGATCGGCTCCAAGACCGGCACCTTCGGCATCCCCGAAATGGGCACGAACTTCGTGCGCCAGATGCTTCTGGATGCCCAGCCGAAGAATTTCTCAGAGCTGATCCAGATCTCGGGCCTGTCCCACGGCACCGATGTCTGGACCGGCAATGCGGACGAGCTGATTCGTTCGGGCACCTGCACGATTGCAGAGGTCATCGGCTGCCGTGACAGTATCATGCTGTACCTGTTGCGCAAGGGCTTGGAACCGAAGATGTCGTTCGACATCATGGAGGCCGTGCGTAAAGGCAAGGTCGCCAAGGGTGGCTTCAAGCCCGGCTGGGAGGAGGCCATGCGTGAGCATGATGTGCCCGACTGGTATATCGAATCCTGCCGCAAGATCAAGTATATGTTCCCCAAGGCCCACGCCGTAGCCTACCTGATGGCGGCCATCCGCCTGATGTGGTTCAAGGTCTACCACCCGGCGGTGTTCTATGCTGTGTATTTCACCGTGCGCGGCGCGGACATCGACTATGAGGCCGCTGTCGGCGGTGTCCGCGTGGCCAAGCAGCACCTGAAGGACAACGAAAAGATCCCCAAGGACGAGCGCACCGCCAAGGACGATGACGCCTTAGTCAGCCTGCAGCTGGAAAACGAGATGCTGCAGCGCGGCTGCGAGTTTTTGCCGATCGAGCTGGGCAAGAGCTATGCCAGCAAGTATGTGGTCGAGGACGGCAAGGTCCGTCTGCCGTTTACGGCCATCCGCGGTCTGGGCGATGCCGCCGCCGTGGCGCTTGAGCAGGCCACGATGCACGGGCAGGAGTATATCTCGGTCGAGGAGCTGCAGCAGGCCAGCGGCGTTGCACAGTCGGTTTTTGACAAGCTGCGCGCAGTCGGCGCTCTCGGCAATCTGCCCGAAACCAGTCAGGTCGATCTGTTCAGTATGATGTAAAGGGATTACCCATCCGCGGGGCGTCGGGGACGCCGCCCCCTACAAAATCCACCGCAGTAGGGGCGGCATATATGCCGCCCGCCCCCCCCTTGACAACCCACCTGATTTGCGCTATAATAGCAGTCACTGATGCGGGATTAGCTCATCCGGTAGAGTGACTGCTTCCCAAGCAGTAGGTGGCGAGTTCGAGACTCGTATCCCGCTCCAAAATGTCCTGATGCTCTTGCATCAGGACATTTTTTGTTGTGAGGTGCCCGCCATGCTTGACGCTTTCCCGATCTATCACTGGTTCCATAACGGCAACCCCTATTCCGGGGCCGAGGGCGGTATGCGGTATGTCATTACGCCCGGCAAAAAAGCAGACCCTAACGATGAAAGAGGTAAGAAAAAGCTGGAGTACCTGACCGCCCAGATCTGGCCCGGCCCGTGGAGCATCGAGCATACGGCGGAGGAAAAAATCGAGACCGCTAAGTTTGACGGCAGCCAGACAGGGCTGGATGCTGCGGTGGCATGGCTGCAGGAGCGCTACCGGAGTGAGGCGGCCCGCTGGGAAAATATCCCCTCCATTCTGGACTGCGAGCCGGACCGGTAAAGTGCCGGCGGCCAATAATTTCCGGTCAGGGCGGCACCTTTTGTTATAAAGGGTGTTGCTTTTTTTATGGATATTTGTCATAATAAGAATATATGTAAGAAAGGGGGAGACGGCCCGTGGCAAAGATCGCCGTTGTCGAGGACAACGCTGCTGTGCGGCAGGAGCTGTGCGGCTTTATTGCGCAGTACGCGCAGGAGAGCGGCCAGCTGCTGGAAGTGACCCCCTTTGCGGACGGCTCCCAGATCGTGGAGCCTTACCGCCCCGGGTTTGATATTATTTTTCTCGATATTGAGATGCCCACGCTGGGCGGCATGCCCACGGCGGAGCGTATCCGGCTGCTGGACCCCGATGTGGTGCTGATTTTTGTGACGAATATGGCGCAGTATGCCATACGCGGCTATGAGGTCGATGCGCTGGATTTTGTGCTCAAGCCCGTCAGCTACTACCAGTTCAGCACAAAGCTGGACCGCGCGCTGCAGCGTATCTGCCGCCGGCGCGGCGGGCAGATTACCCTGCAGGTGGGCGGCGGCGTGCAGCTGCTGGCCACCGATGACATCCTGTATTTGGAAACGCGCGACCGGCTGCTGCATTACCACACCACGACCGGGACATGGTCGGTGCGCGGCAGTCTGCTCAAGGCGGAGAAGGACCTGACCGCCTACCATTTTGCCCGGTGCAACCAGTGCTATCTGGTCAATCTGCGCCATGTGCGCGGTGTGCAGGACGACTTTGTGCAGGTGGGGGAGGAACGGCTGGAGATCAGCCGCCGCCAGCGCGCAGCGTTTTTGGCCGCCGTGGCGGCATATGTCGGGGGTGCGCTGTAGGTGGATTCCATCCTGAGTCTGGCCGTCTGCGCCGCAGGCATCTGCGGCGCCCAGCTGGCCTACTGGCTGCCGCTGAAAAAGCAGGATCGCTTCCGGCTGCGCGCCCTGCTGGATCTTATTATGGTGATCCCACTTTCGCGGCTGATGGTCTTTGGCAACAGCGGCCGTCTGGACACCCTGCTGCTTCTTGTGATCTACGCCGTTTATTTTACCTGCGCTGCGGTATCCACACATCTGTGTACCCGGCTGGACTGGGCAGCCAGCGCCTATTGCAGCGTCTGGATCGTGCTGACCTCAGAGTCGGTGTATGAGCTGTGGCGGGTCCTGATCTGGACCGCCGAGGTGCTCGGCATGCAGCATCTTTCCCTGTACAGCACGCCAATGCTGCTCGGCCAGCTTGGCTTTACGGTGGTATGCTGCATCGTGGTCCGCTTTACCGTGGCCCGGACGATGCCGGAGGACGGGACCTACCACATCGGCCCGCGCCAGCTTGGCAGTGCCGGGCTGCTGGGGGTCATGTTCGTCTTTCAGTTCTTTGCCCTGCAGACAAGTCTGCGTATCGGGCTGCGCCCCTCGGCGGTGGTGGCACCGTCCTTGCTGACCCAATTTTACTGCGTGACGCTGCTCTATCTGCAGACGGAGCTTTTCAAAAAGGCCGCCCTGCAGAAGGAGATGGATGCCCTCAACCTGCTGTACGACCGCCAGCGCAAGCAGTACCAGATCGCGCGGCAGAATGTGCAGATCATCAACCGTAAATGCCATGAGCTGAAGGTGCAGATCGCAGATCTGCGCCGCCTGCAGCCCGATGCAGCCGTCTCGCAAAGTCTGGACGAGGCCGAGCAGGCCGCCCGGATGTATGACGCCAACGCCGCCACCGGCAACGAGGTGCTGGATGTTGTGCTGACCGAAAAGAGCCTGCTGTGCGAGGCCCAGCGCATCCGGCTGAACTGTGTGGCCGATGGTACCTGTCTGGCGGCCATTGAGCCGGGAGACCTGTATGCGCTTTTCTCCAACCTGCTGGATCAGGCCATTGACGCCGCTGCCCAGCAGCGGGATACCGACCGCCGCATGATCGACCTGCTGGTCTGCAGACGGCAGGGCTTTGCGGTCGTCAATGTCATCGGGCCGCACCAGGCGGAGCAGCCGGATCACGGCCGCCGCCACAGCTATGAGCTAAAGGTGGCGCGCCGCATCGTGCACAAATACAGCGGCACCATGGCAACGGAACCCCGCGGGGCACTGTTTGCAGTCAAGATCGTGCTGCCGCCCCCGAAAGCTGAATAGACAAAACAAGCCCCACGGATTTGTGCAGATTGTACAAAGCGGCGGGGACTTTTTTTGTGGCGAAAAAACCGAATTTCGCACAGGCAGTACCGCTTTTCGCAAACCTATTGCGAATAAATTTGCACTCCTGTACAATGCTTATAGTATAAAATACAACACAGGAGGGCGCAATGCGAAGCACGACCAAGCTGATGAAAAACTGGCAGTTCACCGGGCCGGACGGCAAAACCGCTGCGGTGAATCTGCCCCATACCTGGAACAACATCGACGGTCAGGACGGTGGCAATGATTATTGGCGCGGCACCTGCACCTATACAACGCAGTTTGCGGCCCCCGCTTATGACGCTGAAACGCAGCAGGTCTGGCTGCAGTTTGAGGGCGTCAACGCCAGCGCAAGGGTCACGCTGAACGGTCAGGAGGTCATGCGCCATGACGGCGGCTACTCGACCTTCCGCGCAGAGGTGACCGGCCTGCTGGCGGAGGAGAACGAGCTGACCGTGGCGGTGGACAACAGCAAGAACGACCGCGTCTATCCCCAGAAGGCGGACTTCACCTTCTATGGCGGCATCTACCGCGATGTCAGCCTGCTGGTCGTCAGCAAAAATCACATTGCGCTGGACTATCTGGGCAGCTGCGGCGTGCAGATCACCCCGACTGTCAACGGCGCAAATGCAGACATCACCGTCAAGACCCGCATCGAGGGGGAGGGCGAGATCGAGTTCTCGATCCTCGATGCCGCCGGGGCTGAGGTGCTGACCGGCAAGGGCAGTGACGCCGCAGTCACGCTTGCGCATCCCCATCTGTGGGACGGCGTACGCGACCCCTATCTCTACACCTGCGCGGTGCGTCTGGTGCTGAACGGAGCCGTACAGGACGAGGTGCGGCAGCGCTTTGGCGTGCGCAGCTTCCATGTTGACCCGCAGAAGGGCTTCTTCCTCAACGGCCGCGCCTACCCGCTGCACGGTGTTTCCCGCCATCAGGACCGCAAGGGCCTCGGCAATGCCATCACCCGGGAAATGCATGACGAGGATATGCAGCTCATCAAGGAGCTGGGCGCGAATACCATCCGTCTGGCACACTACCAGCACGACCAGTATTTCTACGACCTCTGCGATGAGGCCGGCATGGTTGTCTGGGCAGAGATCCCCTATATCTCTGAGCATATGCCCAACGGGCGTGAGAACACGATCTCCCAGATGAAGGAGCTGATCGTCCAGAACTACAACCACGCCTGCATCGTCTGCTGGGGCGTCTCCAACGAGATTACGATCTCCACAAAAGACAAGCGCGACATGCTGGACAACCACCGCGTGCTGAACGACCTCTGCCATGAGATGGATAAGACCCGCCTGACCACGCTGGCCTGCTATGCAATGTGCGGCCCCTTCAACCCGGTGGCCCACATCACCGATCTGGTCAGCTGGAACC
>OHRP01000374.1_pt1 | contig 16176 bp, 6 predicted proteins | sample 1578451 | NCBI WGS metagenome assembly OHRP01 (sample SAMEA3879588, study PRJEB24766) | human gut metagenome | biome: human-associated habitat; feature: feces | place: USA | collected 1985/1987
ATATAGGGGGCGTCGAGCAGGGCGTTGATCCGCTCCTTGAACAGGAAGCCGACGAAGCCGATGGGAATCATCGAGAGCACGAGTTTGAGCACGTAGGCCTGCTCGGCGTTGAAACGGCGCGAGAAGAGACCCTTCAGGAGACGCCACACTTCGCTCCAGAGTACGACGATGGTGCTCAGGACGGTGGCGGCGTGGAGCGCCACGTCGAAGGTGAGATTCTCTTCGAGCTCGACGCCCAGCAGCTCTTTGGCGATCTGGAGGTGGCCGCTGCTTGAAACGGGCAGGAATTCGGTGATGCCCTGCACGATACCGAGCAGGATAGCTTGCAGTGTGTCCATTTATTTTTTAGAAAGGGTCTGAAATTGTCGGCTGTTCCGGTCCGCCGGCCGTTGTCGGGCGGGTCTCTTTGCCGGGACGGCGTTCCGCAGCGGGCCGGGAATTACTTGTAACGCTTCATGATCGCATAGATCTCGATGACGAAGCCGCCGATCACGAGGATCGGGGCCAGCGTGATGCGCCGCCACGAGAACATCGCGTAGTTGAATTCGTCGGGCGAGTCGCTGCCTCCGCCGGCCATCAGGACGAAGCCCAGGAGGACGACCGCGAAGCCGATCGCCAGCAGGACGTAGTTGCGCCGCGTAAGGGGCATGCGGGGATTTTCCGGCTGTTCCGGTTGTTTTTCTTTGTTTTTCATTCGGTTCGATATTTTCAATTCGCTTCAGTTCCGGTAAGTTCCCGCCGAAGGCGGATTTGTAAACGACGCCGAAGGCGGCGGCAACGACCGGCCGATCCAAACCGAAGTTAAAAATTTTTACATTTCAAACACCTTGCGCGGATCCTCGATCCTGCCGCATACCGCGGCCGCGGCGGCTACCGCAATGCCTGCAAGCATGGTGCGCGCACCGGGCCCCTGGCGCCCTTCGAAGTTGCGGTTCGAGGTCGAAACGCTGTATTTGCCTGCCGGGATCTTGTCGGCGTTCATCGCCAGGCACGCCGAGCAGCCCGGCTGCCGGAGCTCGAACCCGGCGGCGGCGAGCACTTTGTCGAGCCCTTCGGCCCGTGCGGCGGCTTCGACGCCTTTCGAACCGGGGACGATCCATGCCGTCACGCCCTGGGCCTTGCGCCGGCCTTCGACCAGCTTGGCGAAGCGCCGCAGGTCTTCGATGCGGCCGTTGGTGCAGCTGCCCACGAAGACATAGTCGACGGGTTTGCCGAGCAGCTTTTCCCCGGCTTTGAATCCCATGTACTCCAATGCCTTGGGGTCGGCCTCGGCCGGGATCTGCGCATCGACGGCCATGCCCATGCCGGGGTTGGTGCCGTAGGTAATCATCGGGGCGATGTCGGCAGCATCGAACCGGTACTCCTTGTCGAATACGGCGTCGGCATCGCTGTAAAGCGCCTCCCAGCGGGCGACGGCCTGGTCGAACGCCGCTCCCTGCGGCGCACGTTCGCGCCCGCGCAGGTAGTCGAACGTCGTCCGGTCGGGTGCGATCATGCCGCCCCGCGCCCCGCACTCGATGCTCATGTTGCAGACGGTCATGCGCCCTTCCATCGAGAGCGATCGGATCGCTTCGCCGGCGAACTCGATGAAGTAGCCCGTGCCGCCCGAAGCGGTGAGTTGCGAGATGATGTAGAGCACGACATCCTTGGCTTCGACGCCCGGGCGCAGTGTCCCGTCGACCGTGATGCGCATGCTCCGCGGCTTGGACTGGATGATGCACTGGCTGGCGAAGACCATCTCGACCTCTGAGGTGCCGACGCCGAATGCCACGGCGCCCAGTGCCCCGTGCGTCGAGGTGTGGCTGTCGCCGCAGACGATGGTCATGCCCGGCTGTGTGAATCCCAGTTCGGGGCCGATGATGTGCACGATGCCCTGGCGCGGGTTTCCCACGCCGAAATGTTCGATGCCGAATTTGGCGCAGTTGGCCTCCAGCGCCTCGACCTGGCGCCGCGATTCGGTCTCGGCGATCGGCAGGTGCTGGTCGACGGTCGGGATGTTGTGGTCGGCCGTGGCGGTGATTTGTGCCGGGCGTGCCACGCCGATGCCGCGCCGTTCCAGGCCTGCGAAAGCCACGGGCGACGTCACCTCGTGGATGTACTGGCGGTCGATGTAGAGCACCGAGCGTCCGCCGTCTTCGGTGCGCACGGTGTGCGCATCCCATATCTTGTCCAGAAGTGTCCTGCCCATCTTACTCCTCCTTTTCCTTGCGTTCGGTTACGTTCAGTACGCGCAGCGCATCGAGGAACGCCTCGATCGACGCCCGTGTGGTGTCGGTGTGTGCGGCGAAGCCGTGGACGGTGCGGCTGCCGCACTGTACCTGTACGTGTACGCGCCCCACGTCGTTCGAACCGCGGGTGATGGCCTGCATGAGGAATTCCATGAGCACGACCTTCTCGTTGATCAGGGTCTTGATCGCCGACACGGCGGCATCCACCGGGCCGTTGCCCGTGGCGATGGCCATGCGCTCGTGGTCGCCGAACTTCAGCACCACGGTCGCCGTCGGGACGAGCGTGCCGGTGGTCACCTGCAGGAATTTGAGCGATACGGACTGCTGTTTCATGCGGTCGATGTCGCCTACCAGGTATAACAGGTCGTAGTCGTGGATCTCCTTTTTCTTGTCGGCAAGCTCGAGGAACTTGGCGTAGGTTGCGTCCAGCTCTTCCTGCGTGAGGTCGTAGCCGAGCAGTTCGAGCCTGTGTACGAGCGCCGCGCGGCCGCTGCGGGCCGTCAGGGCGATGACCGACTCGTTGAGGCCGATGTCCTGCGGGTCGATGATCTCGTAGGTCTGGCGGTCTTTCAGCACGCCGTCCTGGTGGATGCCCGACGAGTGGGCGAAGGCGTTGCGGCCGACGATCGCCTTGTTGGGCTGCACGGGCATGTTCATCAGGCTCGACACCAGGTGCGAGGCTTTGGTGATCAGGCGTGCGTCGATGCCGGTGTCGACGGCGATCTCCTTGTGGCAGCGCAGCGTCATCACCACCTCTTCGAGCGAGGTGTTGCCCGCGCGTTCGCCGATGCCGTTGATCGTCACCTCGGCCTGTCGCGCACCGTTGAGGATGCCGCTCAGGGTGTTGGCCGTAGCCATGCCCAGGTCGTTGTGGCAGTGGGTCGAGATGATCGCCTTGTCGATGTTGGATACGTGGTCGACCAGGTATTTGATCTTCGCGCCGTATTCGTGGGGCAGGCAGTAGCCCGTGGTGTCGGGAATGTTGACCACCGTAGCCCCGGCCGCAATGGCGGCCTCGACCACGCGGGCGAGGTATTGAGGATCGGCGCGCCCGGCGTCTTCGGCGTAGAACTCCACGTCCTCGACATAGCTTTTGGCGTATTTCACGGCTTCGACGGCCTGTTCGAGGATTTTCTCGGGCGTCGAGCGCAGTTTGTCGTAAATGTGCTGGGGCGAAACGCCTATACCCGTGTGGATGCGTTTGTGTCTGGCCAGTCGCAGGGCATCGGCGGCGACGTCGATGTCTTTTTTCACGGCGCGGGTCAGCGCACAAATCGTCGGGGCCGAAACGGCCTTCGAAATCTCGAGTACGGAGTTGAAGTCTCCGGGGCTGGAAATCGGGAACCCCGCTTCGATGACGTCCACGCCGAGGCTTTCCAGCAACTTGGCGACTTCGATCTTCTCGGTGGTGTTCAATTGGCAGCCCGGCACCTGCTCGCCATCACGGAGCGTGGTGTCGAAAATAAACAGTTTCTCGCACATAATATGACTAATCTAACTAACCTTGGCAACAAATATATTAAAAATATTTTCCAAATTCCTATTTTACCGGAGGAAACTGTCTCTCCTACCCGAATTTAGCGGCGTTTTCCCTCCGGGAGTACGAATCCGGAAATAAAAACGGCTCCGGATGCCCGAAGCCGTTTTGCCATATATTTTCAGGTGTTGCCGGAACCTGTTGCCGGTTGCGCTGTGTTTTCCCGGCTGACGGGGCGGCATTATTCGACCACCTCGACCCACTGTCCCTTTTTCAGGGCGCGGACGGCGTTGTCGTACATCGCTTCGCAGTAGACCGAAGGCAGATAGTAGCGCCCCTTGTAGGTTGCCGTCAGCTTGACGGGTATCTCCTTGCTTTCGCCCCGGCTCAGGTCGAAGTAGCTCAGCACCCGGTCGTCGCGGATATCCTGGTAGGTGAGCGACGACAAGTCCCGTTCGGAGGTGATCTCCCATCCTGCCGGGAAGATGTGGGTCAGCGCAAGATCGGCGTACCGTTCGTGGCCGCTGGTGTTAGAGACGGTCACGATGGCGTAAAAATCGGTCGATACCCGGATCGAGGCCGGGTCGATGGCCTCACCGTCCATATTCGTGTAACGCACGTCGATCCGGATGCCGTTCGCAGCTTCGGTTTCCTCGCCCTTGCCGGGGGTATAACTCTGGCTGACGACCGCATAGAGGCTGCCCGAACCATTGTTCCTCACCTCGGTCGGTGCGGCCAGGGGCATGCTCGCGATGGATTTGTCGGTCTTGACGAGCTCCCTGCCCGCAGTGGCGTCGATGCCGTTCTGTCCCGCTACGGCGAAATTGGAAAGGGTGCTGAGCATCCATGCCGTCGACTGGGTGCTGAGCCACCTGTCCTTCTTGAGGATGTCCGACATCTTCAGCGCCGTGCGGAAAGCCTCTTCGCGGCGTCCGAGTATCGTGAGCGTCATGAGCGAGATCGACATCCGGCGTTCGTCGCTGTTGTAGGTGCCGTCGTAGGGGTTGGCCTTTCCCGCATTGTCTCCGCAAAGCGAGATCAACTCCTCGGCGACTTTCCGGTTGCCGTCCAAAGCGTATGCCGCTGCCAGCAGCCACTTGACGTCGCTACGCAGCGAGGCGGCCTTTTCCCGGAGCTGGTTCATGGCACCCCGGGTCGGAGTCCCGTTCAGCGCCAGCACATACTGGGTGTAGGCCTGGGTCAGGTAGTAGTCCGAGGGGTTGCCGCGCAGGTATTTGAGCGCCCGGTCGAGCATCGCCCTGTCCACGCCGTAGCCGTGTTTCGCAGCCTCGATCAGGAAGTGCGTCGCGTAAACCGTCCCCCATTCCGACCCCGACGTATTGCCGCTCCAGTAGGCGAATGCGCCGTCGGAGAGCTGGTAGCTGCCCAGGCGCGAAAGCACGCTCTTGACGTTGCGGTCGATGTCCTGCAACATGTTCGCGTCGCACTCCACGACCGAAGGCAGGTAGAGTTGCGGGAAGGCGCCCGAGGTGATCTGCTCGATGCAGCCGTGGGGATATCTCACCAGGTATTCGAGGCGCCGAGAAAGGTCTATGGGCGGGATCGACGAAAGTTCCAGCTTCGCCTTGCCGTTCTCCTTGAGCGGTTTTACCGCCATTGTCTTGCCCGGGTCGATGACATAGTCCTTCGACAGGGTCACATAGGGGTTCGGTTCCCGGACGTCCAGCTCGATTTCCGACGCGGAGCTGTCGCCCGACGACGTAGCCGTGACCCGCACCTTCCCGATGCCGGTTCTGGTGTTGACCTTCAGGCGGAACGATACGACCTCCTCGCCGCTCCGGCCGAGCGTGATGCTCTTGCTGGACGGCCCGACGGGCGAGAACGATTCGTTCGCGGCGATTTTCACGTCGACTTTCCCGACCCCGTCTTCGAGGGCGAAGACCGTGACCGGAACCTCGACCTCTTCGTCGGTGGAAACTACGCGGGGCATGGTAGCCTGTACCAGCAGCGGTTTTTTCACCGCGACATCCTTTTCCGCGGCGCCGAACGCCCGGCCGTTCGAGGCGATGACCATCACCCGAACCTCGCCGAAGTAGGGCGGGAGCGTGATTTTATGCGTGTTCGTCTTCCCGGCGCCCAGTTTCTGTGCGTCGATGAACCGTACGACGGGCTTGAACCGCTGTGCCTTGAGCGCCCCCGTGTTCGGCTGCTCGGCGTCGCCGCCGATGGCGAACATCTGTTCGATCCTGCCGCCATAGGCGCCGATGACATAGTCGAACATGTCCCACGTGCGGACGCCCAGTGCCTCGGTCGCGTTGAAATAACCGTAGGGATCGGGGGTCTTGAAGCGTGTCAGCCCCAGCAGTCCCTCGTCGACGAGCGCCAGCACGTAGCTCATTTTCCGGCCGTTTTTCTCCCGGACTTTTATCGTCACCTCCGATTCGGGTTTTACCGTTTCGGGCATCTCGACCACGGGGGTGAGCTTTCGCGCGGCGTCCTCGACGTCGAGCCGCGTCACGCCGAACAGGCGGATCGGTGCGTCGTTGAGCGTCGAGTTGTGGGGCTGGACGAGTGTTACCGAGACATAGATGTTGGGGGCCATCCCCTCCTTGACGGGGATTTCGATGTCGGTTTGCTTGCCGGTGCACTCCACCCAGAAGCTTTCCCGCACGACGCTGCCGCTTTCGATGCCGACCAGCGCCCGTGCGCCCGGCGACGAGGGGATGGTGACCCTGGCCTTGTCCCCCGGGACGTATTTGGCCTTGTCGCGGGTGAGGGCGAGCCGCGTGGCGGCATCCGTCACCGAAGTGACGTCGCCCCGCCAATCGGACGAGGATACGCATACGATCCGGGTCGCCGAGTGTGCCCGGTTCGGGCTCGTGACGCGGATCATGTAATAGCCGTAATCGCCCGTGCTCCAGCGCATCGTGGCCTGCCCCGTGCCGTTCGAAAGGGTTGCCTGGAGGGTCTTGTAATTCGAGTTGAGCGCATTTTTGGCGTAGTGCGCCTGGGAATTGGGCGTTGAGGCGTCCCACCACCAGTAGGAATCCATTTTGTAGACCGATACGAGCACGTTTTCACTGCCGGGTTCGGGCTTGCCCTTGGCGTCGAGCATCACGACCTTTATGATATGCTCCTTCCTGCTGTCGAGGTATTCGTCGCCCCAGTCGCTTTTCTGGGTGGCGACCCCGATCCCGAAATAGGTGTCATAGGGCGATACGGTCGCGACCTGCTGGTCGACGCTGAAGTCGCCGCTCTTTTCGAAGACCTTCACCGTGAATTTGCCGCTCAGCATACCGGGGCTCAGCCCTTCCAGCGAGGAGAGTTCGTCGGTCGAGAGCGACAGCGACCCTTGGGCGTCGGTGGTGCCGGTGACGATTTCCCGCTCCTCGGTGCCAAAGTATTTCGAGGCGTCGTCGAACGAATAGCCCTCGTAGCCCTTGAAGCGAGTGGCGGTCTGTGACAACTGCGCCTGGAGCACCGCCTTGGCTTCGGCCGCAGGGGCGCCGTGCAGCCACCGGGCGGTCAGGCTGCCCGTGAAATGCGCGGCGTCGACCAGTTGCCCGTCCCCGAGTTTCAGCTCGATTTTCATCCGGTTGGGCTTGATCGCGTCCACCCGGACGGATTTTTCGAACTGTGCGCCGCCGAAGGTGATCTTGGCCCGCCATAGCCCTGTCGGCGACGCCGGCGTCGTCCCCAGGCTGAACGTGTAGATGCCGTCCGAGGAGCTGTTGTTCACGAGCGACTGCACCAACTGCCCGTTCGGGTTGAAGAATTCCAGCGATGCCGGGTGGCTTTCGGGCAGCGGATTGTCCGAGGTGACGATGAACGTGAGGTGTATGTCGTCGCCCGGGCGCCATACGCCGCGTTCGCCGAAGATATAGCCTTTTATCCCCTTGGGATTTGCCGTGCCGCCCACGTCGAAATTACTCAGCGACAGGGCTGTGCCCGGTTCTACCTTCACGAAGGTGACGTCCCCTCCGGCTTCGGCCGTGACGATGTAAGGCTCGTCCTTCGTCCTCAGCACGGCCCGCCCTTCGGAATCGGTGCTCGCTTCGGCCAGCACCTGGTTCTGCCGGTCGTAGGCCCTGACTTTGCAGCCCCCTTTGGGGCGGGCGGAGACCAGGTCGGTCGTGTAGACGACGTACTGGTCGCTGCCGCTGCTCTTGCAGATGAGGCCGATGTCGGACTGCACGACCACTTTCGACCGCTCCTTGTAAGTCCTGTAATCCCCGAAATAATAGTCGTAGTCGTATTCGTCGTCGACGGGCGTAAGCGGGTCGACACCCCGGATTTCGAGCAGGTACATCGACTTGCGGCTGTCGGTGATCAGGCGGCTCAGGTCGAGCGAATAGGTATTGCCCTGGTCGAGCCTGGTCGAAGACCTGGCCCCCAGGTCAATGGTCGTGTCGCGGACGACGCGCGACACGTAATCCATGGATGAATAGTACTGGTCGTCGTAGTAGTTCTGCTGGAAGAATTGCAGCAGATTGTTGGCGAATATCTTTCGTACCCGCACCCGGGCTTTCTGGTAGTTCACCGCCTCGAACAGCAGCGACATGTCGTTCGACGAGGGAAGGATCGAGCCTTTGCCCGTGAAGCGAATCGAGGGGGTGCGCGACGGCAGCGTAGCCGTGAACGAATAGCTCTCCTTGAGCTTCTGCCCGTTCTTGCTCACTACGTCGCGGCCGATCGTGACACTATGCGCTCCCGTGGGGCGTGCTTCGGGATAGATGTAGAGCCTGTTTTTGTCGACCAAAGTCCGGAACTTGGTGTCGAAGCGGATCAGGTTTTTCAGATCCTGGTTCTGCCGGATGGGTTCGGAGAAGGTGACCACGATGGCGAGCGGTTCCGGATTTACGCTGTGGTCGATGACCGCGTATTCGTCCTTGCGGGGGACTTCCACCCGGAGGGTTTGCTTTTCGTCGTAATTGAAATCGAGCGTCAGCGTATAGCCCTCATCGCCCCGCGGGACGATGTTGCCCACGGTGTATTGGTGCGTGAGCCCGTCTTCCGAATGCGTCCATTTGACGTCGGTACCCGCCGTGCCGCTTATTTTGAGGTTCCGTTCCATGTAGCTGCCCTCGGCATAGTCCGACGAGACGATCTCGCCGATGAGCACATAGCCGGTCATCTCGTCGTTCTGCTGCAACCAGTTGTCGTTGTAGGTAAACCGCAGTTTGGGGGTCGCAAACCTGAACTCCGCGATGCCCTTGTGCTGCCGGCCGGTGAGTTTCGCGGCGTCGATGGCCACCTTGTACTGCGTGTCGTATTGCAGCGGGGATTTGGGGACGATGCGGATCATGCGCATCCCCGACAGGTAGGCGTCGAAACCGACGGCCGGGGTGATCGATATGGCATCCTGCATGGCGCTTTCCTCGACTTGTACGTTTTCGACGAACGTCACGTGGAGAGGCATCCTGACGCCCGTCACTCCGTTGGTCGACCATTCGATGATGTCGGACGTCTGCTTGCTGCACGAGGCGATGAGCAGGGCGGACAGCGCAAACAAAGCATGGCATATTGTTTTCATAATGGGGGATTTTAGGTAACTTTGCCAAAGATACGTAAAAATATGGCAAAAAAACCGGCTAAAAAGAGAATATGTTTTTTCGCGATGCTGGTCGTTGCCATGCTCGCCGCGGGGTATTGTTTGTTCCTGCCCCGGACGCTCTTCGACGAGCCTTTTTCGGCGACCGTGTGGAGCCGCGACGGCCGCCTGATGTCGGCCAAGGTCGCCTCCGACGGCCAGTGGCGTTTCTTTCCCACGGACAGCGTCCCCGAAAAGTTCCGGGTCGCCATCACGACCTACGAGGACAAACGTTTTTACCGCCATTTCGGGGTGGATCCGCTGGCGCTGGGGCGTGCCGTGCGGCAGAACCTTGCGGCCGGGCGGATCACGAGCGGGGCGAGCACGCTCACCATGCAGACCATCCGCCTGAGCCGCGGCGGGAAACCCCGCACGTTCCGGGAAAAGTTCGTCGAGATGGTGCTCGCCACGCGCCTCGAACTGCGTTGCAGCAAGGATGAAATCCTGGCCCTCTATGCTTCCCATGCGCCTTTCGGAGGCAACGTGGTCGGGCTGGAAAGTGCCGCGTGGTACTATTTCGGCCGCAGTGCGGCACAGCTTTCGTGGGCCGAATGCGCCATGCTCGCCGTGCTGCCCAACTCCCCGTCGCTGATCCATATCCGCCGCAACCGCGAACGGCTGCGGGAGAAGCGTGACGGGCTGCTCGACCGGATTTGGCACGACGGCCGTATCGACTCGCTGACATGCGCCCTCGCAAAACAGGAGCATCTGCCCGACGCCCCCGAACCGATGCCGATGGAGGCGATGTACCTGCTGGGTAAAATGCGCGAAGGGTCGCTCCGCTCGACGCTCGACTACGACCTGCAAAGCCGGGTCAACGACCTCGCCCGGCGCTACAACAAGCGTTACCGGGGCAATAAGATCAACAACATGGCCATCGTCGTCATGGACGTGGGGAGCGGCGAAGTGCTCGCCTACGTAGGGAACGTGTACGACCCCGCCGACCGCACCGAGGGTACGAGCGTCGATGTGATTCCCGCCCCGCGCAGCAGCGGCAGCGTGCTCAAGCCCCTGCTCTATGCTGCGATGCTGGACAACGGGACGGCATTGCCTGCGATGCTTTTCCCCGACGTGCCGACCTATTACAGGGACTTCACACCCCACAATTACAACCGTACCTTTGACGGGGCGGTGCCTGCCGACCGGGTGGTCGAGCGTTCGCTCAACGTCCCTTCGGTGAGAATGCTCGACAAGTACGGGAAGGAGAACTTCCTTGCGCTGGTGCGTGCCCTGGGCTTCGGGACGATCGACCGGAGCGCCGCCCATTACGGGCTTTCGCTGATTCTGGGCGGCGCAGAGATTTCGTTGTGGGATCTCACGTCGGCCTACATGAAATTGGCGGCCAAACTCAACGGCCGGCAGACGATACGCACCCCGCATTACGACCCCGGCGGCGGCACGGCGGTCGATGCCGGGGATATTCCCCTCTCACGGGGCGCGATATGGCTGATGGCCAATTCGATCAGCCATGTGGCCCGTCCCGAGGAGGAGGGCGAATGGCAGTATTTCTCGTCGTCGAAGAAGATCGGCTGGAAGACGGGTACCAGCTACGGCAACCGCGATGCGTGGGCCGTAGGCATGACCCCCGACTATGCCGTCGGGGTCTGGGTCGGGAACTGCACGGGCGAGGGACGCCCGCTGATGACGGGCGTGGGGTATGCCGCGCCTGTCCTGTTCGAGGTCTTCGGCCTGCTGCCCAAAGGGGAGTGGTTCGCGGAGCCCGTCGGCGACCTGGAACCCGCCGTGGTCTGCCGACAGAGCGGCTACCTGGCTTCGCATATCTGTCCTGACCGCGATACGGTGATGATTCCCCGTGCGGCCGCCCTTGGGGAGGTGTGCCCCTACCACCGGATCGTCAACCTGAGCGCCGACCTGAAATACCGTGTGACGGCGGATTGCTACGACCCGGCCAGGATCGTCCGCATGCCGATGTTTATCCTCCCGCCTGCGCAGGAGTGGTATTACCGCCGGCAGCATCCCGATTACCGTCCGCTGCCCCCGCTGCATCCCGGCCTGCCGGGTAACCAAGCCGAAAACAACCCCATCGACATCATCTATCCGCAGCCGGGGCGTGTGCTGGTCGCCCCGAGGTCGCTCGAAGGGGAACAGCAGAGCCTTGTCTTTACGGCCGTGCACCGCGACCGCAATGCCGTGCTGTTCTGGCATATCGACGACGACTATGTCGGTTCGACCTCTTTCGAACACAAGGTCTCCGTCCGCCCGGCGCCGGGGAAGCACCGCCTGACCGTGATCGACGAACACGGCGCTTCGCAGAGCGTCGTGTTCAGTTGCCGCTGACCCCTCCCGGCGCCGGATTGCCCGGGCTTGCCCTTGTCCGGCTGCTTTCCCGTCTATCCGTAGCCGTATATCCGGGGCGCATCCCGCATTCCTGTTTTTGTATCCCGGACATGGTGTCCCCGTTTTTGCCGGATGCCCCGCAACCCCGTTTTTGTGCCGGGAGGACGAAATATCCGGGTTATTCGTGTTTTTTTACGAATTATGTCAAAAGATCATACTAATATGTCATTTAAAAATATTTTTTGCGGGGCGTTTCCGGCTAATTTTGAAACCCGATACGGATATAAATTCTTTAACCCAGAAATAGTCTAATCCAACCAGCCCATGAAACGAATTTTATTATTGTTCCTGTTTGTGCTGATCTCAGCACATGTCTTTTCACAGGATAGCCCCAAAGCTTATTTAGTCTCGAACGCGCATTTTGATTCCCAGTGGAACTGGGACGTGCAGCGTTCGATCCGGGAGTACATCCCGAAGACGCTGGATCAAAACCTGTTTCTCCTTGGCACCTACCCCGATTACGTGTTCAACTTCGAGGGCGGCATCAAGTACCAGTGGATGAAGGAGTACTACCCGCACCAGTACGAACTGATCAAGCGTTACATCCGCGAGGGGCGCTGGCATGTCACGGGCAGCACGTGGGACGCCACCGACCCGAATATCCCGTCCGCGGAGTCCTTCACGCGCAATATCCTGTACGGACAGCACTTCTACCGCCGCGAATTCGGGGTCGAAGGCACGGACATCTTCCTGCCGGACTGCTTCGGTTTCGGGTGGACGCTTCCGACGATCGCCGCCCACAGCGGTCTTATCGGTTTCTCGACGCAGAAACTCATGTGGCGCCACCGTCCGTTCCATGGTGCGAGCAAGATTCCGTTCGAGATCGGCTTGTGGCAGGGCGTGGACGGTTCGCGTATCATGGCCGTGATGGACGCCCACAACTATACGACCAAGTGGCGTTACGAAGACCTCAGCCATAGCAAGTACCTGCAAGGCATCGCCGAGGGCAATCCTCTGAATGCCGTTTACCATTACTATGGTACGGGCGACACGGGCGGCGCCCCGACCATCGAGTCGGTGCGGGCTTTGGAACTGGGCCTGCAGGGCGACGGGCCCGTGAAGATCATCAGCGCCACGAGCGACCGCCTCTACAAGGACTACCTTCCCTATTCCTCCCACCCGGAGCTTCCGGTGTGGAACGGGGAGTTGCTGATGGACGTGCATGCCACGGGTTGCTATACCTCGCAGGCTGCGATGAAGCTCTATAACCGCCGTAACGAGCAGCTTGCCGACGCTGCCGAACGCAGCGCCGTTGCCGCCGACTGGCTCGGGGCCGTGCCCTACCCGCGCGAGGTTCTCACCGAGGCCTGGAAACGCTTTATCTGGCACCAGTTCCACGACGACCTTACGGGTACGAGCATCCCCCGTGCCTACGAGTTTTCGTGGAACGACGAGCTGATCTCGCTCAAACAGTTCGCGGACGTGCTCACGACCTCGGTTGGCGCGGTTTCGCGGGGTCTGGATACCGATGTCAAAGGCCTCCCCGTGGTACTCTACAACGCTGCGGGGTTCGAGGTCTCGGACGTTGTGGAGGTTACGCTGCCGCTCGAAGGGAGCAAATTCACGGTCTACGACCACAAGGGCGTCCGGGTTCCCTCGCAGGTGCTCGGCACGCAGCAGGGGCAGACGCGGCTGCTGATCGAGGCCACCGTCCCGGCTGCGGGGTATGCCGTCTACGACATCCGCAAGGGCGGGCAGCCGAAGGCCCCGGCGATAACGGCCACTACTTCGGGGCTGGAGAACAGCGTCTATAAACTTACGCTGGACGCCAACGGCGACATCTCGTCGATCGTCGACAAGCGTCATGGCCGCGAGCTGGTGGCCGCCGGCAAGTCCATCCGCCTTGCGTTCTTCCCGCAGAACGAGTCTTACAGCTGGCCGGCCTGGGAGATCCTCAAGAAGACCGTGGACGCATCGCCGCAGGCCATCACGGGCGAGGTGAAGGTCACCGTGGCCGAAGAGGGGCCCCTGCGCGCCTCGGTATGCGTGGAACGTACGCTGGGGGATTCCCGCTTCCGGCAGTGGATCACGCTGCGCGAAGGCGCCCAGGCCGACAGGATCGACCTTGTGAACGACATCGACTGGCAGTCGTCCGATGCCCTGCTGAAGGCCGAGTTCCCGCTTTCGGTCTCGAACCCCGAGGCGGTCTATGACCTTGGCGTGGGCTCCGTGGCGCGGGGCAACAACACCGCGACCGCCTACGAGGTCTATGCGCAGCAGTGGGCCGACCTCACCGACGCGGACGGCAGCTACGGGGTCTCGGTGCTCAACGACAGCAAGTACGGCTGGGACAAACCCGCGGACAACACGCTGCGCCTTACGCTGCTGCATACGCCTGCGACCAAGGGCGGCTACGCATACCAGAACAAGCAGGACTTCGGACACCATACGTTCACCTACTCGATCGTAGGGCACGCGGGCGATTACCGCGCGGGAGGTGCCGTGCGCAAGGCCGAGGTGCTCAACCAGCCGCTTCGGGCATTCGTCGCGCCCCGCCACGGCGGGGTGCTGGGCCGCAGCTTCTCGCTGGTCGCCTCGCAGAACCCCAATGTGGCGCTGCGGGCGCTCAAACAGGCCGAGGATTCGGACGAATATGTGGTTCGTTTCTACGAGACCTCGGGGCTCGGGTCGCAGCAGGCCGTGGTGGGCTTCGCGGCGCAGATCGTCGACGCCCGGGAGCTCAACGGCGTGGAGGACGTCGTGGGCGACGCGGAGTTCAGCGGCCGCGAGCTGCGCTTCGAGGTTGGGCCCTTCGGCATGAAGACCTTCCGCGTGAAACTCGCCAAGCCCGCCCGGGCGCTCACGCCCGCCGCGGAGGCGGCGGTGGAGCTGCCTTACAACGTCAAAACGGCCTCTTACAACCCGTTCCGCTCGGACGCCAACTTCGACGGCAAGGGCTGCTCCTACGCCGCCGAGCTGCTGCCGTCCCGCATCGTGTACGGGGGTGTCGGCTTCGAGATGGGGGATCCCGCCGCGGAGAACGGCGTCAAATGCCGCCGCGACACCATCGACCTGCCCCGCGGGCGCTACGGCAAGCTCTACCTGCTGGCCGCCTCGACCATGTACGACACGCAGGCCGTATTCACCGTCGACGGAAAGGAGCACACGGCACTGGTACCCTATTATGGCGGCTTCATCGGACAGTGGGGCCATACGGGGCATACCGAGCCCTACCTCAAGGATGCGCAGGTGGCCTTCGTGGGCACGCACAAGCATGATATGATCCGCAACGAGGACAGGCCCTACGAATTCACCTACATGTTCCGCATCGGCCTCGACATCCCCGAGGGGGCACGGCAGCTGGTACTGCCCGACGACCCGCGCATCGTGGTGTTCGCGGCGACGGTGGCCGAAGACCCCGCCGGAGGTATCGGTGCGGCCTGCGACCTGCTGCGCGTGCAGCTGCCCGTGAAAGGCGCCGACGCCTCGCAGGCCGGGCGGCGAAACCTGCTCTACGGCAAACCCGTCGTGGAAAGGTCGGGGGAGGTCAACGCCTCCGAGAGGGCCGAGTGCGCCACCGACGAGGACGTATCCACCAAGTGGTGCGATTACAGCGATGCCAAACCCAAGCTGCTGGGGGTGGATCTCGGACGGGAGACCACGATCCGGGGTTGGTATGTCATGCACGCTGCGCTCGAAGCCCTGGACTACATCACAAAGGAGTACTCCCTGCAGGTGCGCCGGAGCCCCGGCGAAGAGTGGAAAACGGTGGACACGGTCTACGACAACACGGCCCTCGAAACCGACAGGGTTCTTCCGCAGCCCGTAACAGCCCGATACGTGAGGCTCGTGGTCTCAAAACCTGACCAAAGCGAAGGAAATACCGCCAGAATCTATGAATTCGAGGTGTATTGACGGATGACGGTAAGATTGGGCGGGGCGGAGCCTGTAAAGGCTCCGCCCCTGCTTTTTCCGGGCGGAACACCGGATCCCGCTTCCGGCAACTTCTCTTCCGGGAATCTATGCCCCGGAAATCCGGCATATGGGGCGCTTACCGGATTCCGATAAGTCCGTCCGATCAAAATATAGACTAAAAATCAATTTATCCGCCTGCCGTTTTGAAAATAAGGTGCAATTTTGTAATCCAGAAAAAACGGTTCTCGATGCAAGGCCTGCGTCCGATTATTTCAGTGTATACGCAACCACGATCGGGTTGTCGCTCTCCTTCGAACACTCCAGCAGGCTTTTGATCTTAGGGCTCAGGTTTTCCCTGTATTCTTCGGGGATTTGCGGCGAACAGGTGCTGAAAAACGTATCGCCGTAGACGGCTATCGGCTGCTGGATAATATCGCGAATGACCAAACTTGTATCCGCACCTTGCGTAGTATCCCATACATAAACGGCATCTGTTTTCTTATCCCAGAAATAGGGTTTGGCGACTATATATTTATTCCATTTATGGCCGATCTCAAAGGATGCATGGCTTTTCGTAGCAAGGAATTTACCGCCATACCTTGTATAATTGTTTTCCTTAATTAGATCATTGACTTCCTGTGGAGATAATTTTTCGTCATAACGCCTCCATACACTCTTTTTCTGACAGATCACATATTCCGGTTTTA
>OHRP01000401.1_pt1 | contig 15463 bp, 15 predicted proteins | sample 1578451 | NCBI WGS metagenome assembly OHRP01 (sample SAMEA3879588, study PRJEB24766) | human gut metagenome | biome: human-associated habitat; feature: feces | place: USA | collected 1985/1987
TTTTCATACAATCACACTCCTTGACCAAATTCCCGTTTGTCAGCCACATCATAGCACACCCCCCAAAATGTGTAAAGCCAAATTCTACACCGAAAGGAGATCTTAACCTTGAAAGATGCAACTCAATTTCATATCCGACCTGCCCGCCCGGAGGAGGCGGGCTTATTTTATACCCAGCACCTCGAAGAAGATAAGCGGCTGGGTACCGTTGGCCATGTCCGCATGGACTTCGGGCGCAGCGGCAACGAGTTCTGGCATACATGGTGGCCCCGCGGCTCGGAGGAACTGAACAGCCCCGCGTTCAAGAAGGAACTGCAGGAGGTCGTGGACACGCTGCGCGAGGATGTGCTGAAAAACCGCTTCGCGATGGAGCGTTTCTGCTATGAACACGGCGGAAAAATCGACGGCGGCTATGTACAGAATTACGGCTACATCGTGGAAACGGAGCATTACCGCTACTGCCTGCGGTGTAACCCGTCCCCTGGAGATTACAATGGTTACCTCACCGCTTACGATTTAGCTGTCCAACGGCAGAACATGGCACGGGACAAGCCCCTGGTGGGCCGCGTTACCTATGCTGGCGGTGATACACAGGAGTTCACCGATGCCGAAGCCTTTCTCAAGTGTGTGAAGGAAGAACTTCCGTACCGCCCGACCACAGGCTTCCGTTACGAGGTGCTGACCGACGATCCCAGCGTCCGCAAGCAGGTGGACGATATCGTCTTTGACCTTTATGGCGAGGAGAATCCCCGCCAGTTGGAGGAATATCAAAAAACGCCCAAACAGGGCATGACAATGGGAGGAATGTGAGTATGGACAGGAAAATGGTGAATTTTATCAAGGAGCAGTATCCCCCCGGCACCCGCATCCGGCTTAATTCGATGGAGGACCCTTATCATCCCATTCTTCCCGGCACGGAGGGTGAAGTGGACTTCGTGGACGATGCGGGGCAGCTCCACATGAAATGGGACAACGGCCGCACGCTGCCGCTCGCCCCCGGCGAGGACAGCTTCACCGTACTGCCGCCCAAGCTGACCAGCCTCAAGCTGTATATGCCCTTGACCGCCGATCTCTACGAGCGAAACGAGTATGGCGAATTTGACGATAGCAGCACACTGCTGGAGGGCCGTGAGCTGCGCGGCTATCAGGATCAGATCACGGCGGCGCTGGTGAAAAACCGGATGCCGGAGGAGGCGGAGCGCGGTCTCATGCATTGGTATGATGAAGCCGACAGCGTTGACCGCAAGGTACGCTCTGCCGTCTTCACCGTGGAGGAGCGTGATCGCCAGCTCTGGGGCGTGGCGGAATGCCGCGTTGCCGGGGAATTATCGGACACAGAACTGGGAAACTTAAAGGAATACCTCACCGGGCAGGCGTCGGACGGCTGGGGCGAGGGCTTTGAGCAGCGGGAAATTTCCGTGGATGACGGCGGTGAATTGTATGTCCACCTTTGGAACTCGGACGAGTGGAGCATCCAAACGGAGCAGGAGCTTTTCTCCCCCAAGCTGGCGGAGGGACTGCCGGAGTTGTGCTTCTCCACGCTCCCCGGTACCGGTGAGCTCATCTGTATCAAGCGCGGTGAGAGCGGCTACTATCCCAGCGATTGGAGCACAGACGCCCCCGCGCAGAACCGTGAATTGGCAGATTACAACAACGAACGCCTCGGCGTGACGCAGGAGCAGCGCCTTGCCATGGAGTGCGGCAGCATGCACGGCTGGGGCGTCCCTGGTGCTGACCCCAGCTACTATGAGCAGAAGATGGGAGGAATGAAGTTTGGCTAAGAAGGTGTTTGCCATGTATCTGGCAAAGGAGGGCAATCCTAACAGCGATGCATACGCAAAGCTGGACTTGCCCGCCTCACCGTGGGAACTGTGGGACGCGCTGGACAAGGTACGCCTTCAGAAAGATGACATCCTATACATGGAGATCGAAGACTACTATACTTTTGAGTATCTCGCTCCCAATTTGGACGGGTTAGAGATCAGTCTCAACGAGCTTAACGATCTCGCTGCGCTTCTGTCGGCGCTGGACGAGGTGCAGGAGGTCGCCTTTGACGGTTTCCTGCGCATGGAGGTGCAGAATAAAGTCGATACCAACGGCGGTGTCATCACAATGCAGGATATAAGAGATCTGGCTGTCAGCGCAAAAACCGACTGTTACCATGTGGTGGATGCCGCGGATGACGCCCAGCTTGGCCGCTTCTATGCGGGAAACGGATTCATCCCCGAACTGGACGGCATATCCGACGAGGTATTCGAGATGCTGGACTTCGCCGGCATTGGAAGAATGATGCGATGCAGTGAAAACGGCGTTTTTGTGAACAGCCTGTATGTGCTGCGGGACGGCGAACTGACAACCGCACCGCCCTGCGCCAAGGACTTGCCGGAAAAGCCGGGATACCTCTTCCGGCTCACGCTCGGATTGCATCCCGATATTGGCGATGACCGCACGGTGATGTTGATCCTTCCCGCAGCAGAGGCGGAGTTGCTGGATGCGCAGGCGCAGCTCGGCACGGAGGGCTGGGAGGGCGTCGCGGTCATTGATTACGACGGGATCATCCCCTATGCGGCAGAATTTACCGACCTGCCCATGGAGCTGGAGGAATTCAACGAGCTTGCCGCAGCGGTGCGAGATATGTCCTCGCCGGAAAAGCAGCTTCCGAAGCTGAAGGCCCTGCTGAAGCAGTTTGAAGTGCGGGATATTGCAACTGCCATAAGTCTGACGGAGCATCTGGATGACTACGTCCTCACACCGGAGATCAGCTCGCCGCAGGAAACTGCTATTGACCAGCTTCACTTCATGACGGATGACCACTCGGTGGAATTGCTGATTTCCCATGTAAACCTCTACGCCTACGGCTGCGACCTCATCAGGGAGGACAACGCAGTGCTCTCGCCCTACGGCCTGCTGCACCGTGCGGACTACCAGCCCATGCTGACGCCAGTGCAGGAATCTCAGGAAATGAAGATAAAAATGAAGTAATACCACCTTGGCTCGCAGAAGCCATTAAAAATCATTTTAGGGGCCGATTTTCCGAAAGGGGATCGGCCCCTTCTTTTTTTATGCCCTTTTTCGGGAAATCACCCCGGAAAAGGAGAAAACATGCGCGATGAACAACTGTTGGCTTACCTCAAAGGCTCCTGCTCCGGCAGGAAAAACCGCGTCGGTGGGACGGAACTGGAGCGAACGCTCCATGTCAGCGGGACCGACCTGCGAAAGCTGGTGAATCAGCTGCGGCGCAAGACCCATCCCATCGCCAGCGACCGCAACGGCTACTTTTACGCCACGACTGCCGGTGAGGTCTACGACACCATCCGCCAGCTGAAACGGATGGCGGCAGGACTGGAAGCGGCCATCAACGGTCTGGAACGGTCTATGGATCGGTTCCGTGAGGACGAGGAGGCCGGACATGGCTAAGCCGCCCTTTCCCTGGATCGGCAGCAAGGAGAAGATCGCACCGTACATCCTGCAGCTTTTCCCGCCCAAGCTGACGCAGTATGTGGAACCGTTCGGCGGCAGCGGCGCGGTGCTGCTGGCGCTGCCGCCGGACCCAAACCGATTGGACATTTATAACGATTTGGATGCCGAGCTGGTGAACCTGTTCTCATGCATCAAAGAATGCTCCAATGTTTTGCTGCGGGAACTGAGATTCCTGCCCATCCACAGCCGCAAGCTCTTCGAGTATTACCGCGACTTTGTTGCACACAAGGAGGTCTACTTTCAAAATGTGCAGGCGGAGATCGAGTGTCTGGGAGATCGCTCCTGCTTTACGGAAGAGCAGGCCGGAGAACTGCTCCCCATTTTTCAGGAGCGGCTGGCGCTTTACGATGTAAAGCGGGCAGCGGCCTATTACCTTGCCATCCGCGGCAGCTTCAGCGGGACGATCAACTCTTTCGGTGTCAAAGGGGTGGATGTCGAACGCTTCCTAAAGCTGTTTCCACCGGTGTCCGCACGACTGAAGGACGTGCCGCTGGAGAACAAAAACGCCTTGCAGCTCATTCGGGAACGAGATAAAAAAGGCAGTCTTATCTATGCCGATCCGCCCTATGTCAAAACAGAGCGGCTCTACCGTGTCGCTGGGAAGCTGGGACGTTTCCGCAGATTCCATGTCCGGCTCTGGCAGGTACTAACTGGCCGTGACAGTTATGTGGTACTGTCCTACAACGACTGTCCCTTTATCCGTAAGCTCTATCAGGATTGGTACATTTCGTCTTTCCAACGCAGCAATCCGCTCTCTCAGAAAAAGGGCTCGTCCTTCGGCGAACTCATCATCACCAACTACGATCCACGTCCCTACATGAACAGCCAGCTAAACCTCTTCGACGAGCCGTTGGGCGAATGGGAGCTGAAGCTGGTCCATATCCCAAAATATCCACCAAGGAGGAAAACAGCATGAAATTCAATTTGAACCATGATACTAACAATAAAACTCTTGCCATCCCCCGCGCCGCTTTGCAGCTCTCCGGACTTGCAGGCGTCAGCGACCTGATCCTCCATACCGACAGCGGCTGTATTCTGCTGCTGCCGGGAGACCCTACCGTGGCGGAACTGCTGAAAACCATTTCTCTCATCTCCGCCGTTGCACCGCAGCTGATCTCCCGTCTGGCGGAGAGAAGCCAGATGGCAATGGAAGCCGGAATGACGGAAACGGCGTGCGGCGCCTGTGAACACGAACCTCACTGCTCCGGCCTTGAAATTCCGCCCTGCCAGTTGGCGGAGGCAGGGATCTCGCCCAACGCCGCGCTGGAGTCCTTTGTAGAGAAGGGCAGAGTCATCGTGCAGGCAGCGGAGAAAACCGCCGCAGATGTGCTTATCGACGAGCTGGACGATGATGTTCGCACCATGCTGGAGGATTCCGGTGTGCAGCTGGAAGGCGTATGCCGTCTGTTGGAAAAGGAGGATATCTCGGGATGAACAATACTTATCCCTACCCGTATTCCGCTGCTGAAGCCCGTAAGCGGAATGAGCTTTCCCTTTGGCGGGAGAGTTACAAGGCGAACATTGCCTGCCGAAATGCTATCGAGGACGCCATCCGCCAGAACTTCGATGGCATGAACCTTCAGACAGATTGTTTAAAGGCCGTGCTGGACGAATACGGCTACAAGCGCACCGCATGGGTGCTCGCCAATACGCTGCACGAACTCAAGTGGGATGGGCGTTTCAGCTATGCCAACAAGCATTGGGCAGAGAAGATATATATTCCCACGGATCTCAACCACAACAGCGATTTTGTTGTCCGAAGCCATCCGGCCGTGCTGGATGGCTTCGTCAGTTTTTACCGCAAGGCGGTGCAGGCGTTAAATCTCTTTGGCGCGGAGCATTGTGTCGGTGACCGCGCCGAGCAGGACTATACCGGCAAGGTGCTGGTACTCAGCCCCGACACACTGAAAGAATCCTGCTGGAGTCAGGAAAACCAGCTCTGGTATGCCCATGACGGCTTTGGCTGTTCGCCTCACGCCATTGGCCGCTCGGTGCGCTGCACCTGCCTTAGCGACGGGGAGATGACACGCTGGAACCGCAGCGAGTTTATCGGTGTGCTGGATGACAAGTTCCTTCCGGAATGGGCAAAGCCGAAGCTGGCAGAGCTTCAAGCGCAGGAGCAGACCGACGCGCCCACGATGGGTGGCATGAATATGAAATGAGGAGGATGTCTGAATGTGCATGACCTATTACACCGTGGACGATCTCCGCCCCGGAAGACCCGGATGGGATGTGAGGCAGTTTTCTGCATTGGCGGAGGCCATCGACCATTACCGGACGCTCCCTATGAACGGTGTCCGCGTCCTTGGTATGGCGGATGACGCTCACGCTTATGAACTCATCCGCTGTGTGCGCCTTTTCCCCGGCGACGCCCAGGGCGAGGATGTTCTGGCGGCAGATTACCGGCGCAGCGGCTTGGCGAAAAAGAATGCTGACCTGAAAACTGCGCTGGATATCTGCTTAAAAACCCTGCGTCCCCGTTTCCTGTTGGAGCCGGAACGTCTGGTTCCCGTTCCCCAAAGCGGGAAGCTGCGGGGAGATTTGCGGGAGGCGCTTCTCTGGCAGGGCTATGAAGAAAACTATGAGTCCGCCATCCGCTCCGTCTTTGTGGGCGGTGTTGGCTGGATCTCACCCCAGGATGTGAAAAAGCAGCGGCAGCTTCCCCTGGTATTGCGCTACCGGGTAGACGGCATGACGAAGGATGGTGCCTATCTCTCCTTAGAGTTGGAACCCTGGGAATATGACCTTCTGCTGGAGCAGACAAAAAGACATTACAAAAATGAAGAAAAATCGAGGGGGAACACAAAATGAAACGAATGCTATCCCTCTGCGCTGCGGCGCTGTGCCTGACCTTGGCACTGACACCTGCTGCGCTGGCGGCGGACTTTGAACCCGCGGTACCGGACGCCAAGGTCTGCTACCCCACTGCCATCGTCCGAAACGACGATGGCACAGAGCTGAAGAAAATCTATGATCTGAGTCCGGAAGATGATCCTGCGGGCATTGCGCGCTCGGACTTTGAAAAAGACGGCTATCATTATACGCTCGTCGATCTGTTGCGTCAGGAACTGCCGGAAAACGAGAGCCGCCAGCACACAGAGCATGTTTCTATCGAGAGCGCTAAAAAGGATATGGAATCCGTGCTGGCGCTGCTGCCGCAGGAGCGTGATTTCATCACGGACGACGGGCTCATGGGAACCCTGACACTCCGACTTGACACCGTGCAAGTCGAGCCATCCGGCTACGGCAGTTCTACAAAGCAGCTTTCCGTCAAGCGCAGCTATCCCAATCTTGCCGAGCAGGATACACAGTACATCCCCAAGAGCATTGAGGACGGCGGCAGGACCCTGACGCTCTCGGACATCCAGTGGCAGACGGACAATACCGCCAACATGGACGGCTACGCCGTGGCGGACCGCTATACCGCCGTCGCCACCTACACCGGCAGCGCCACCAGCAGCTATGTCAAGGGCTACACCGTCACGGCGGATTATACCGGAACCGTCAGCCGGATCGCCCTCAACCGTGTCCGCTATGTCGCCATCTTTGAGGGAACACCCATCCAGCCCGCAGAGCCTGCGAACGTACCTTCCGCGGCATCCGCTTTCCGCTGGTCCTATGTGCTGATTCCCCTCGGAATTGTGGCTGCGGCAGGAGCCGGTGTCGGCGGTGCGCTGCTGGTGAAGCACAGAAAAGAAAACGCAGATGAGGAGGAAACGGCAGAATGAAAAAAATCATCACCCTTTGCCTGAGCCTTTGCATGACAGCGGCTTTGGCGGCTCCGGCGTATGCGCTGGAATACAGTATCGACTCGCCGGACGATTACGATTTCGGTAAGGACACCTCCATCGAGGTCATCCACACGGCAGATGGCGGCGCTATGAAAAATACCGACGTCAGCAAGAACGCCGCCCTCATTCCGCCCGTCTTTGGCTCGGAGAGCATGAATGCGCTGCATACCGGCGAATACCTGACGCCGAATCTTGCGCCGCGCACCCTTCCCACGGCTGGCGCCGTGATCAGCGGCAGCGGTGATGTGGTTACCCCAGGGAGTACAGTAAGCAGCGGCAACGGCTATCAGCCCTCTGTGCTGTTCACGGAGGTGGCGAGCGATCTTTACTACAAAAACGGTTCCCTCGGCAAGATCGAGATCCCCGCGCTGAGTCTGAGCGTGTGGATCTATCAGGGCACGGGCAGCAAGACGCTCGTCAAGGGCGCCGGGCATTTCGAGGACACCTCCATCTGGGAGGGCAATGTTTGCCTCGCCGCCCACAACCGCGGTGCCAACAGCTACTTCGGGCAGATCCACACGCTGAACATCGGCGATAAAATCACCCTGACGACGAAGCTGGGGACGCGCACCTATCAGGTGACGGACGTCAGCAAGGTCAGCGAGACAGACCGCAGCGGTCTTGCGGACTCCGGCGAGAATATGCTCACGCTTTACACCTGCGTCCGCAACCAGCGGGATCAGCGCTGGTGCGTGACCGCGGTGGAGGCTTGATTTTTTCTCCGTTTTGCCAGATCGGTTCTGTTCGACTTCTGCCCATCGCCTGTGATATGGTGAAGCTGCGAGGAAGATTTCCGCATACCAATTAAAAATGGAGGCAGAATTATGAACAGGATCAAAAATACCGGGCTCGTCCTCTGCGGTCTCGTGCTGGGGCTTTCGCTGAGTGCTCCTGCGGCGCAGGCGGTGGAATCGCTGAAAGCGACGCTTTCCACCAACCGCATCCTTGTAGACGGGCAGGAAGTCCGCCTGACGGCGTACAACATCAACGGCAACAACTATGTGAAGCTGCGCGACGTCGGCAAGACGGTAGGATTCGAGGTTTACTGGGACGGCGATGCCAAATGTGTACAGGTCGAATCGGGCAAGCCCTACACCGGCGAAGCGCCAGAAAAGTCTGCGGAGGCAAAGCCCGTGGAGCAGCCCGCGCAGACAGATGTTGCCGCTGCAAAGCAGGACATCGTTGACCGCACCAATGCCATCCGCAGAGAGCAAGGAATTTCTGCGCTGACTGTCAATGCCAAACTCATGCAGGCGGCGCAGGTACGAGCCGACGAGATGGCCGCCAGCGGCGTCTACTCTCACACCCGTCCGGATGGGCGCAAGAGCAACACCGTCACCGACAGCAGATACACTGGGGAAAATATTCACAGTATATCGGAACTGTACCTCAATCAACAGCAAAAAACGCTCTCCGAGGCGGTGGTCAATCTGTGGTCAAATTCCAAGGCTCACGCGGACAACATGACAAGCTCCCGCTACGGCGAGATCGGCGTCGGACTGGCGCGCGGCGTTAACCAAAACGGTCTTGACTGCTGGTACTGCGTGCAGGTCTTCCTGCTGGACGGCTGTGAAGTCACTTGGGTGGATACGACTGCAATGAAATGATATATCAGAGCTGTCAGAACAAAAACGTGGACATTCCGGCGTTTGTTGGGTATAATGAAATCAAAGGAGGAGTGCTTATGATTTATTCAATCTACGAAATTCAGCAGCGAATCGCGCCGGTGGCAAAGCAGTACGGTGTGAAAGCGGTATTCCTCTTTGGCTCTTACGCAAGAGGTGAAGCCCGTGAGGACAGCGATATCGACCTACTGGTCGATACCAGCGGAACGAACCTGCGCAGTCTTCTCTCTTTGGGAGCACTGTATTGCGACCTTGAAGCGGCGCTGCAAAAGCCGATCGATCTGATTACTGTCAGCGCGCTGGAACAACGTGCGCAAATGCCCAGCGAGGAAATGTTCCGTGAAACTGTGATGAAGGAGAAACTGAATGTATATGACGCAGCCTGACCGCCAGCGCATCCAGCATATCCGCGATTACTGCGAAGAGATCCGCAAGACCATCGAACGCTATGGAGAAGGCTTTGCGGTCTTTGACCAAGACGCAGATTACCAGCGCTCTATTGCATTTTCCATCCTGCAAATCGGTGAGCTGAGCGGCGGCCTATCTGAGGAATATCGCAAAGCGACCAGCAGCCGCGTGCAGTGGGGACCGATGAAGGGAATGCGAAATCTTGTCGCGCACAGCTACGGCAGTATGAACCGCGAGATCATTTGGGAGACCGCGGTCAATGACATTCCCACCCTGAAGCAGTTCTGCGAGGAGCAGCTTGCAGAAAACTGAAAATTAAACGATATACAAACAAAGCAGACCGAGTTTACTCGGCCTGCTTTTCTTTTACAAAAGGAGGAATAACCTTGAAAACGATTCGAACAAAAATCTTGTCATTATTGCTTGCGCTGGTGACGATCTTGAGCCTGCTGCCGACTGCGGCTTTTGCCGCGTCGAACACGGGTTCCGGCCTCAAAATTACCACCAATCAGGCATATTGGAGCACGCGCCTGCTTGCCAACGGAACCCCGTACAGCTACCGCCCGCCGCTTGTGGACGGTAAGCTCGTGTACTGCATGGATAGCGGCCTCGGCTATCATTACGCAACGCCTTCGTACCTGAATTCCTTTACATGGACGTCCGGCACCGGTGCAGACGCAGATGCCGTATTGCAGTCGGCTGTCACGAACAGCGGCCTCAGTGAAATGGACGCCGCGACCGTCGAGAACGTCAAATGGATGATGACCTACCTCAACGACTGCAAGGCATCCAATGTTGGCCAGCTTTTTATGGCCGTGCAGACGTATGTGTGGGATCACCAAAGCTATAAAGGCGAGCCCGGTGGAGACGGCGACGCGGGCGGCTATGCCAACGCCGACACCTACGAGCTGTATCTGAGCCTTATCGACTCTCTTCTTGCAAAGAAAGCAGCTGAGGATGCCGAGTTCCAGCGTCAGATCGAGGAGTACGCTGCGCAGGGCATTGCCGCAACCATCGTGGAGGATGACAGCGCAAAGTGGGCGGTATTTGCGATCTCCAGCAACCGCAAAAATCAGTCATTCTTTAACTACTATGGACCGCGCAAGCTCGTAACGGGCGAGCCAGCGCCTGACCAGCCCGAGCAGCCTACGGGTGGCACGGGCAAGATCGTGCTGAAAAAGACTGCTGGCGGTACCACAACTGGCCTCGCCGGTGCACGTTTCAGCATCTATTTCAACGGCCAGATCGTCGGCAGCGACATCACCAATGCGCAGGGTGAGATCTATAACGGTCAGATCGTCGGCAGCGACATTACCAATGCGCAGGGCGAGATCTATGTTGAGGATGCCGCGACCGGCCTTTGGAGCTTTGTTGAGACCTCCGCACCGGACGGCTATTGCGTCGATCCCGCACCGAAGAGCGTGTACGTGGATGTGTCCGAGGGTGACCGCGAATACACCGTTGCGGCGGTCAACTACGAAAAGCCCGATATGAAGATTACTAAGCGCGACGCCATGAGCGGTAAGCCTATCGCGGGTGCGGTGTTCTCGGTGAAGTCCGTCACCGGCAGCTATTCCACCTCCGTCACGACCGGGACGGACGGTTCCGCAACGCTTTCGGCACTTCCCGCAGGCGTCTATGTGGTGCGGGAGGAATCCGTGCCGGAGCCTTATGTGGTGTCTCACACCGAGCAGACCGTGGCACTGCGCCCCGGCAAAACCTCCGAGGTCACTTTCGTTGACTATGAAAAGCCCGGTCTTGAAATTGTCAAGAAGAACATCGCCAATGGTGAGCCCATCGAGGGCGTGACCTACCGTATCGAGCAGATCGACGGCAGCTTTTCTACCAGCGCCACGACCGATAACCATGGGCGGATTTTCCTCGACTCTGTTCCTGTTGGCACATTCAAAGTAACGGAGATCAATGTCCCCAGTCATGTCATTCTCTGCCCCATCCCCCAGGAAGTGGCGCTGAAACCCGGCGAAACCTCTACCGTCACCTTCTTCAACGCCCTCAAGCCCAGTCTGGAGATCCGCAAGGTAGATAGTGTCACCGGCGATCCCATCAAGGGTGCTAAGTTCCAGATTTGGTATGCCAGCAACCATACTGACACCGGTGAGCTCAACGACCTCGGCACTTACTTTTCTGACGCAAGCGGAAAAATCATTCTTCCTGAGATCAAGGATGGCTGGTACAAGGTAACGGAATTGGAACCGGCGTCCGGGTACGCCATCAAGGAGCTTGCCACGCAGGAATGCTTCATCTCCGGTGGTGAGAGCAAAGTCCTAACCTTTGAGAACACGCCTCTTTCCGCCATCATCATCCGCAAGGTGGACAGCGAGAGCGGTCAGCCGCTGGAGGGCGCGTGGTTCCGCATCCGCTACCTTGGCGGCACCTCCGGTACAGGCGGCACTGTGGTTGGCGAGCACAAAACATCCAGCAATGGCACCATCGTTGCAACCGGCCTCAAGGCAGGCACTTATGTCTGCGAGGAGATCTCCGCGCCGGATGGGTATGTGATCACCGACGCCGCGGAAACGGTCTATCTCTCCGGTAAGGATCAGGATGTCATTACCGTGACCTTCGGCAACGATAAGATGGGTTCTCTGCTTATTGTCAAAAAGGACGCCGTGACCGGCGCTCCCATTTCCGATGTGGAGTTCTTCATCACCGATTCGGATGGCAGCGTGATCGGCAACGCCAACGGAAAGTATGTGACCGATAGCGCGGGCACCATCCGCATTGATGGCCTGACCCCCGGCATGACAGTCATCGCCCGTGAGGTGCGGGCAAAAGACGGCTACATTCTGGACGATACCCCGCAGAGCATCAAGATCAAACGCAATTCCGTGATGACGCTGGAGTTCCGCAACCAGCCCAAGGGCGGTGTGCTTGTGAAAAAGGTGGACGCTGTGACGAACGCTCCCATCTCCGATGTGGAGTTCCTTGTCACGGATTCCGACGGCAATTTCATCGGCAACTGCAACGGCAAGTTTGTGACGGACAGCGCAGGTACTTTTACCATTACGGACATTGCTCCCGGCACAACACTCGTGGTCAAGGAAACCCGCGCGAAGGCGGGGTACATTCTCGATGATACCCCGCAGACCGTCAAGGTCAAATCCAACGAAGTCACCACGCTTGAATTTAGGAATCAGCCCAAGGGCAATCTCATCATCGTCAAGCAGGACTCCGTTACAAAGGAGCCGTTGGAAGGTGTCGAGTTTAAGATCACCTACGCAGATGGCTCGTATGTAGATGCCGAGGGTGGCACGCTGTCCTCCACCGGCCTGTACTGGACGGATAAGGCAGGTAAAATCTCCATTTCCGGTATTTCCGGTACCGTGGTGGTGACGGAGGTTGAGACAATCCCCGGCTACACCATCGACGAAAACACCCGTACCCAAACCGTGGTGATCAATCCTAATGACACCCAAACGCTCCACTTTTACAACGATCCCGTGGGCGGCGTGGAGATTATCAAGGTCAACGAGGATAACCATAGTGAGCGCATCCCCAATACGACCTTTGAGATCCGCAAGGTGGACGATGCTCTGGTCGATACCGTTACGACGGACAAAAATGGCCGTGTGTTCGTGCCTCTGAAGGATGGTAGTTACTATGCAAAAGAGGTCACATCTAACAAATCGTTCCGGCTGGATGATGCGCCCCACTATTTTGAGATCAAAGACGGCAAGCATGTGACGCTGCAGGTGACCAACAAAAAGCTCAGCGGCATCGTCATCCACAAAATCGACAGCGCCACGGGCGAGGGGATCTATGGCGTAAAGTTTGTCCTCTATGATGCGAACAAGAAGCCCATCGGCGAGTACACCTCGGACGATGAGGGCTACATCTACATTGACGAGATCCCTGGCGGGCTGAGCGGTCGCTTTTATCTGAGAGAGCTGGAAGCCGCCCCCGGCTACACGCTGGATAAGCAGTATAAGACCGTCTATGTCTCTCCGGGCAAGACCGTGGAGATCGAGTGGGAAAATACCGCTGTCACGGGCCAGATCCAGATTTATAAGTACGCCGCTGAGTATAACGAGGTCACCGGCACAGCACCCGGCACGCCGCTGAAGGGAGCAGTCTATGAGATTGTCAACGCCCGCAGCGGCAAGGTGGTGGACTATATCACCACCGATGCCCGAGGCGTTGCGGCCAGCAAACCGCTGCCGCTGACCCGCTATCAGATCCGCGAGGTCACAGCGCCCGCCTATTGGCAGCTCGACCCTACCGTGCATGATGTGACGCTGGAATATCCCGGTCAGATTATCAAGCTCTCTGCCTATGATAAGCCTGCCAGTCTCGGCGTTACCATCACCAAGCGCGGCAACGCGCAGGTCATGGCGGGTCAGTCCATGCGCTACGATCTGACGGTGGCCAACACCTCCAACGTGCCGTTGGAGTCCTTCTTCTGGCACGATAAAATTCCCTACGATGTGGCGCGTCCCACGACGCTGACCACCGGCACCTACAGCGCGCGGCTCAACTACCGGATCCTTTACAAAACCAATTACAACGCGAGCTATCAGGTGTTGGCGAGCAACCTGCTCACCAGCAATAATTACAGCTTCAGCCTCAACGCCATTCCCATGCAGGCCGGCGAAGTGGTGACCGACATCTATTTTGATTTTGGGAAGGTTCCTGTCGGCTTCCAAAGCATTGTTAATCCCACGCTGAGCGTGATGGTCAACGGAAACGCGGTCAATGGCTATCAGATGGTCAACCGCGCTGATGTGGGCGGCAAATATCAGGGCACATGGCAGACCGCAACGGCAAGCTGGGTGACAATCATCCGCCGTCTCTGGAATACACCTACACTCCCCAAGACTGGCTACTAAATCCAATCCTTTTCAGGGAAAGCGCCCTATCCGGGGCGCTTTCCCAATTCTAATGTGAGGAGCTGACCTATGAAACACAAAAAAGGATTTGCTGCCGTCCTTTTGACGCTGATCATCAGCGCGCTGCTGTCCGTTTCCGCCTTTGCCGCCTCTGACGGCTTTTCTGATGTGCCGGAGACATCTCCGTTTTACGAAAGCGTCGCTTACCTTGCCGGGCAGGGCATTACTTACGGTACGGGAAACGGCTGGTATGCACCGGACACACCGATTACGGTGCGCCAATGGGCAACAATGATCTGCCGGGCCTTTGATAAAGAAGACGCCCTTTCGGATCCTGCCGGCTATGGCGGTGATGCCTGTATCAACCAGGGCTATGCGGATGGATGGCTGAATCTGCCGACTATGGCGGCGCCGGACTCCCGCCTGTGCCGCTATGCCATCTATGAAAGCGGCTTTGCTGCCTTTGACATTGCCCTTTACAGTTCTCAGCTCTACCCGGAGGGGGAAACCCTGTCTTCGCAGGACAATGCTTTCCACGCTGCTGTGAGCTTTGGCTTATGCGAAGACACCTGTGCAGGGACGGACATCATCACACGGGGCGAGGCTGCGGATCTTCTCTATGCTCTTTTGACCGGGGAATTTACCGTTGCGCCGCCGCCCATTCTGGAGACGATCCCTCTGAACAATAAAGAGGGCGTCCATCTGAACAGCTATCTGCTGGAACTTCAAAAGATCCCGGAGCCGATCCGGCAGGCATTTGCGGAAAGAGGGTGGCAGTACACCATTGACTATGCGTACCTTGCAAGGCTGAGTGAAGAGCGGAATATGAGTTGTATTGGGGCAACCAATTACGGAAGCCGCCAAATCACTGTATCCTCGGCAGGGGCCACCATCCACGAGTTTGGCCACTTTCTCGATGAGCTGACGGGCTTCCCGTCTCAGACGGAAGGCTTTTATCAGGAGGAATCCGGAACCGCAGCAGCCCTGCTCCGTCCATATGCGCTTACCAACGAGCAGGAGTATTTTGCGGACTGCTTCGTGTACTGGCTCACTTACCGTGATAACAGCAAAAAAATGGCGTCGCTTTGCAGCGCCGCACCAAAAACATACGCATATCTTTTGGCATTGGAAAGTCAAAATTGGCAGCCGGCTGCATAGGCCTTCCTGCCTGGCTGCGGCTGTTTGAAACCCCATAACATTGTTATTATACTGTACCGTATCCTGCATCGTCAATCAAATTAACAGCAATCCACCTAAAATCAGATGGATACACAGTTTGCATTATGGATATTTCGTACAATTTGCGGATTGC
>OHRP01000444.1_pt1 | contig 14632 bp, 8 predicted proteins | sample 1578451 | NCBI WGS metagenome assembly OHRP01 (sample SAMEA3879588, study PRJEB24766) | human gut metagenome | biome: human-associated habitat; feature: feces | place: USA | collected 1985/1987
AATGAGCAAAAGGAACGCTCCGCAGGAGCAGTTTTGCGAATTGGGGCTCTGCATCGTTGCTGGGATTATCAGATGCTGGCATCTGTAAGAGCATAGAACAATAGTTCTTTGGCGAGCAAGCCTCAATGAGCAAAAGGAACGCTCCGCAGGAGCAGTTTTGCGAATTGGGGCTCTGCATCGTTGCTGGGATTATCAGATGCTGGCATCTGTAAGAGCATAGAACAATAGTTCTTTGGCGAGCAAGCCTCAATGAGCAAAAGGAACGCTCCGCAGGAGCAGTTTTGCGAATTGGGGCTCTGCATCATTACCGAGATTATCGAATCCTAATACAATCTCGCACCTTCCATATCTCCGGTCATGCGGAAGATGGCCCACTCTGCGATATTTACCGCATGGTCGCCCACTTTTTCCAAATACTTTGCCATCATCAGATAATCCACCACACGATCCGCATCCAGGCTCTGCTCTCTGATAGCCTGCATCATTCCCGTTTTGACTTCGTTGAAGAGATCATCTACCACATCATCATGTTCTACTACTTTTCTTGCATTTGCCTCATCACCTTCCACAAATGCCTCCACCGAATTGTGGATCATCTCCTTGGCTTCTTCCATCATCTCCAGCAACAGATGTTCCTGTTTTCCTTCGGGATTCATGTTGCCCATACGCAGGTACAGTTCCACAATATCTGCCACATGGTCTCCGATCCGTTCAATATCCGGTACCACTTTCAGCGCTGCGGATACCAGACGCATATCTCTGGCCACCGGCTGCTGTCTGGTCAGCAGGCTCAGACACATAGCTTCTATACTTCGCTGCATATCCACCATGGTATGATCTGTATTCAACAGCGTCTTCAGAATGTCTTCTTTGTTCTCACGAATTCCATACGCCATACGGTCATAACTGATCTCCGCATGCTCTCCCATCTCAGATACTTTATTTTTCAAAGTCTCAAGATCCTGTTCAAATAATACTCTGGGTGACATCTCCCATTCCTCCTATCTTCTCATCCAAAATCATCCAAACCGTCCGGTGATGTAGTCTTCTGTCCGTTTGTCCTGAGGTCTTGCAAAGATCTCGGAGGTTGCATTTTTCTCTATGACTTCCCCTACCAGGAAAAATGCGGTGTCATCCGACACACGGGCTGCCTGCTGCATATTGTGGGTTACGATGACCACGGTGTATTTTTTCTTCAGTGTCTCCATCAGTTCCTCGATCTTTAGCGTGGAGATCGGGTCCAGTGCGGAGGTGGGTTCATCCATCAAAAGTACCTCCGGAGATACTGCCAGTGCTCTGGCAATACACAGTCTCTGCTGCTGTCCACCGGACAGTCCCAACGCGGATTTGTGCAGGCGATCCTTTACCTCTTCAAAGATAGCGGCACCCTGCAGAGAACGCTCCACGATTTCATCCAGTTCCTTTTTATTCTTGATGCCGTGCAGTCTGGGACCGTAGGCGATGTTGTCATAAATGGACATGGGAAAAGGGTTGGGCTGCTGGAATACCATGCCGACCTTTTTACGAAGCAATGTGGTATCCACCCGCTTATCGTAAATGTCCTCTCCATCCAGAATTACTTTTCCTTCGACTCTGCAGCCGTCCACCAGGTCATTCATCCGGTTCAGGCAACGTAGAAAAGTAGATTTGCCGCAGCCGCTGGGACCGATAAATGCGGTAATGGCGTGGTCTGCGATCTCCATATTTACATCTTTCAGTGCGTGGTTCTCTCCATAATGGAGATTTAAGTTTTCCACGGATATTTTACTGTTAGCCATATATTTTCTCCTTCTTGTGATTTCTCTTACTCTCGTCTCAGCTTATTCGCCGCCAGCTTGGTCAGGAGGTTCAGGATCAATACGATAATGATCAGAACACAACCGATACCGAAAGCATTATCATACTGTCCCTTCTGCATCTGTAAATACAATTCGATGGTCAGAGTACCACCAGACTCCATGGCCTTGTGAGCCAGCTTTGCCAGATTGTCTCCGAAAACTCCGGTGAACTTCGGCAGCTTGTAGTCGCTTCCCGCAGTGAACAACAGAGCCGCAGACTCTCCCACGATACGTCCCAGTGCCAGAATGATACCGGTGACGATACCTGGCATGGAAGACGGCAGAAGGATCGTCCGGATCATATGCCATTTCGTGGATCCCATTCCCAACGCACCGGTACGATAACTGTCCGGCACGGTGCGCAATGCTTCCTGCGTATTTCTTGTGATCAGGGGCAGTACCATCAATGTCAGGGTAAAGGAACCGGTGAGCAGTGAATAGCCGAAGCCCAAAGTCTCTCCGAAAAAGATCATACCGAACAGGCCGAAAATAATAGAAGGAATACCGGACAGTGTCTCCGTGGTGAACTCAATGATGGAGACCAGCTTGCCGGGTTTTGCATATTCATTCAGATAAATGGCACTTCCCACGCCGATGGGGGTCGCGATCAACAGAGTGATCACGATGATGTACAGGGTATTCAACAGGTTGCCCGCAATACCGGTGGTCTGCTTTCTGGCACTGGTCACCGTCGTTAAAAATGCCCAGTTAACGGTGCGGATGCCCTTTACGAAGACATACAGGATAATTCCCAGTAAAAGTGCCACCGCCAGTGTGGCAGAGACATAAATGGCTGCCAGCAAAAGCATGTCTGTGGGGTGTTTTCTTTTTACATATAAGGTGTCCTTATTCATTGTCATCCGCCCCCTTTTTCAGTATTTTATTCAGTACGATATTGATGATCATAATAAATACAAACAGCACCAGTCCGATGGTGAACAGCACCTGTCTGTGCAGTCCGGAAGAATATCCCATCTCGCTGACAATAGCTGTGGTCAGGAATCGCACGGAGTTAAATGGCAACGGCACATTGACGCTGCTACCGGATACCAATGTGATCGCCATAGCCTCGCCGATGGCACGTCCCACTCCCAGAACGATAGCCGTCACGATACCGGATTTTGCTGCCGGAAGGATAGAGCGGAAAATAGTCTGTACATGGGAGGCTCCCAGGGCCAGAGAGGAGGATTTGATCCCTGCAGGAACCGCCCGGATGGAAGTCTCACTGATATTGATCACAGTGGGCAGGATCATGATCGCCAGTACGATCACGGCTGACAGCAGGTTTGCACCGCCGGTGAACTGGTGTGTCGTGGATCCCTGGAAGATGAGTCTTTCTAATTTATACATGAGAGGATTCAGTAAGTAGATTCCTAACAGTCCGTAGATAACGGAAGGGATGCCGGCCAACAACTCTACCGCAGGCTTTACAATGGCAGCCAGGGGCTTGGGTGCCACCTCTGCCAGGAATACTGCCGTCAGCACGCCGATGGGCACACCCAGCAGGATAGCCAGCGTCGTACCGACGATGGAAGTCAGGATAACCCACAGAATACCGAATTTCGGATCTGCCGCCGTTGGCATCCATTCCGTGCCGAACAGGATCTCTCCCAGACCTACTTTCATAATAGCGGGGGTACCGCTGATGATCATATATAAGGTGATAGAAACTACCGCCAGTACGGCGAAGAAGGCACAAATGGTAAATACTATTTGTGCCACAGTTTCCACGACCGCTTTATTTTTTCTGTTTCCCATTACGGAAGCGTGTGTTCCACTATTCATCGCTTTTTTCCTTTTTCTGCGTGAGGCTTTTACTTTACAGTGATCAGACCAACTTCGGAAGCAACCTGCTGTCCTTCGTCACCCAGTACAAAGTCGAACCATGCCTGTACCAGATCGTTCTGCTCGGAGATCTCACCCTTAGTAGCCATTACGAAGGGTCTGCTTAAGAAGTAGTTGCCGGCCTTGATGTTTTCTGCGGTAGCTTCTACGCCTTCCAGGGAAAGTGCCTTAACGCTGTCATCCAAAGCATCCAGGGAAGCATATCCGATAGCTCCGGGCGTAGATGCTACTTTTGCGATTACGGCACCGGTGCTATCCAGTTCGTTTGCATATTTGCAGCCGTCTACCAGATCAACCAGCTCTTCGAACGCGCCTCTGGTACCGGAACCTGCCTCACGACCAATCACGATGATAGGCTCATCTGCACCGCCAACTTCTTTCCAGTTGGTAACTGTGCCATTGTAAATGTTGGTCAACTGCTCTTTGGTCAGATCTGCTACTTCGTTAGCAGGGTCTACACATACTGCAATGCCATCGATAGCTACTACGTTCTCTACAACGCCTGCTGCCTTTTCCTCATCCTTTAAGCTTCTGGAAGAGTTACCGATATCTGCGGTTCCATTGGTTACAGCTTCGATGCCCGCGCCGGATCCCACGAACTCAGCGGTTACGGTTACATCAGGATATTCTTCCATGAAAGCTTCGCTCAGTGCATTGGCTAATTTCTCCATAGAAGTACTTCCTACCATGGAAATGCTGCCGGACAGATCTGTGGTGGTCTCAGCGGGTGCTGCTGCGCTGCTCTCTGCCACAGTGCTTTCTGCTGCGCTGCTCTCTACTGCGGAAGGCTGTGCTGTGGCTGCATCACCGTTACCGCATGCAACCAATGCGGTTACTGCTAATATTCCTGCTCCGATCAGAGCTAATAATTTGCTGTGTCTTACTCTCATAATAATGTCCTCCATGTTTTTGTTTTTCTTTCTCTTGATTACGCAATCATACTAACATGGGGGAAATTCACATAATATCACAGTCCGGTAATTTATTTGTAAGAATTAGGTAAAATCAGATGCTCTCCAGAATGCCGTCGGCAATAGCCCGGGCGATCTCGTCAAACCGGCTGTCAAAGAGTTCGTTGTCCGCATCCGTATTGATAAATCCCACTTCTATCAGCACAGCCGGCATATTTGTGCTGTTGAGCACCACCAGATTCGGTCTTTCATTCACTCCCAGATTTACGAACCCCACCTGCTCCAGTCCGGCATTGATGTTGTACGCCATCCTGGCTGCCGCTCCATAGCGGTTGTAGACTAAACTCTCCACTCCACTGTACTGGTTCGGATAAGGACTGGAATTGCGATGGATCGAGACAAAATAATCTCCTCCCACCTCATTTCCCTCCTGTGCCTTCTGATAGGGGGACTCATAGATATCTGTGGTCCGGGTGTAATACACATCCACTCCGTTTTCTTCTAAGATGCTTCCCACCGCCAGTGTCAGTGCCAGCGCATCCTCACTTTCTTTTCTTCCATTATAGGTGGCCCCGGGGTTCGCACCACCATGCCCCGCATCCAATACAATCAATGACATAAAAAAACTCCCGCATATCCTTTTGTTTCATGATATGCGGGAGTTTCCCCATTTAGATATTTTTTGCTTACTTTAAAATTGCTGCCGTCACTTCCTGCGGAATCACAAATTCCGGTGCTCCCATAGAACCGGGAGCCACTTCGTATTCGTCAAAGGCAATGACCAGTTCGTCTTTTTCATTAAAATAGAAGTTCGTCTGCTCCGTGATCCCCTGAAAATTGAATTCCGGCATATCGTCATTATCCAGGAAATAGATCACGCCTTCGTTCGCCGCCATCTGCTCCTGCATCTGGGTCTTAATGTTCTCGCTGATCGCGGAAATATAGTCGCTCCCTTCCACAAACAGATCTTCCAGTGTCACCACATTTCCCGTCTGTTTATCAATCGTATAAAACTGATTATTCTCGTAGCCGCTGGCTTCCGTCTCCAACACGCTTAATTTTACGGTGTAATACCTCTCATTGTCCGTAACGACCTCCTGGGACACATGCAGACCATGGTATCCTTCCTCGGATAAGGTATCCTCGAACTGACGGATCAGTTCCTCTACCGTAGCCTCCATATCCTGGTTGACCGCTTCCACACCGTCTTCCGACAGATTTGCTACCGCAGCCTCCTGTCCGACACCTTCCACACTTCCGGCTGCTGTGCCCTTAGGAGTGGCTGCCACTTCTCCAACGGAAGCACCTTCTCCTGCGTCTTCTCCATAGTTGATCTGTGCAAGTTCTACTTCAGCATCATGGTTCTCGTCACTGTAATTGTACTGCCGCACTGTTACCAGCCTAAAAAAGCCACCCAGCAACGGAATATTTTCCATGGCATGGGCTATCTGTATATTGGTATTTGGCAGTGCGATCATCACGACTGCTGCAGCCGCCACTGCTGTCCATGCAGAACGCCTTCTGGCGTGCTCTACTCTTTTTTTCTCCATCCGGGCTCTGTCGATACCTGCCTGCAGCCGTTCCCGTCCCGCTTCGGGTATTATCATATTCTCATACTCCTCTTTTAATTGTCTCAACTGTTCCTGTTCTGTCATATCTATTCTCCATCTGCCCGGTCGGTTCGGACCGGTCATGTTATCTCTTCCTATATCTTCCTATATCTCTTTGTCTGTATCTGTCTTATGTCCTGCCTATATATGATGTCGGGGCAAAATCCCACGACTTTGACTACGGATTGCTCAGCCCATGCTGCCCTCGAGGTTCAGCCGCAGTTTTTTCATCACCCGGTACAGCCTGCTCTTTACCGTACTCAGGTTCTCATCCAGGATCTTCGCGATCTCCTCCAGCTGCCTGTCCTCAAAAAATCGTAGGACTACGATGGCACGATCCTTTGGGTCAAGATTTTCTATTGCGCGCTTTAAATCAATATTTTCATAGATATCTTCACTTGCCGCCTGGATCTCCTCCACATCCACGCTCTCCTTCCGGCTGCGCAGGAAGCTGCACGCCTCGTTGATCACGATCCGGTACACCCAGGTCTCCACGTATTGCGGCTCCTTCAGGCTGTCACTTTTTAAAATAGCTTTATAGGCTGCTTCCTGTACAATATCCAGCGCGTCCGCTTCATTATGTACATAACTATAAGCAAGACGGTAATACTTCTCATACCCTTCCGTCAGGGCACGCTCCACCGCCTGTTCTTTTTTTCTGTCCGACATATATCCTTTCCTCACTTTTGAAAACTGCATGCAATTATTTTTCGGTATTTATTGTAACACATATTCTTTTGATATATTCTACGATTTTGACGCTGTATTCCCGCAAAAAGTTTCACCGACAAAAAATATTCCAGACTGAGGTTTTTTTTCTTTTTTCTTTTAGTTTCTTTTTTTCTTTAGTTTTTTTCTTTTTTCTTTTTTTCTTTTAGTTTTCTATCATTTTTGACGCAAATAAGCGGCATACGTCTCTTCATCAAGACATACACCGCTTTTCATGTTTATACTGTTACACCCTTTGCCAGTACGCTCCCACATTCCCACTTTTATTCAATTACTATGTCAGATACTTATTCTTCCTCAGAACCACTCTTTTTTCTTACATAGAATACAGCTCCAAAAACATTCAGTATAATACAGATACCTATAATAATGATTATCGTATTATTCCATGCATATTTTGAAGTGCTGTCATCTGTCTTAGGTGCAGGAATGGTTTCATCAGATTTGTTGTCTGCCTGACCGTTATCACTCATAATCTTGGCATCAACAACAATCGTGTAATCTGATGCATGGGTAAATACAAGTTCCACATTTCCATCCGGATCAATCTGTCCGGCGCTGATAAATTCCAGTTCTCCGGTCTGTTCATTGTAGTAGAACAGGTTCGCATACAGTCCTGCATTCTTTGATTCCATGTTGACGGTCAGTGTGGCTGCAAATCCAAACTCTCCGTCATAAGCAAGAGTCAGATTCAAGGAAGAATGTTCCCCGGTCACGTTATTGATCACATCCACAGGAATGGATTTTCCGGCGTCGGCTCCGACTGTCACATCAAAATCAATATCTCCAGCTGCATCAGTAATATCCTTTCCATAAATCTTCCAGGAAAGGCCATTTCCCATATCCAGAACAAGTGTTGTATCTTTGCCCTTGATACTGTCAATTACATCTTTCGGTACTACAGTTGTTCCGTTCATTGCAACCGTTACCGTATCGCCTGCCTTAGCTTCTTCAAGCTGTGGCTTGATAACATCCCAGCCTTCCTTGCCGCTGTCGTCCTTGATGTATGGCTTAATTGAATCTCCTTTTTCATTACCATTATCCGTATCAGGCTGTGGCTTCTGATTCTGATTACCATTGTCTGTGCCAGTCTGCGGTTTCTGGTTCTGACTGCCATTATCCTTGCTGCTGTCATCGGACTTGATCTTAGCGATAGGCTGTGTGTAACTGTGTCCGCACTTGGAGCAGGTGTAGGTCATGATGCCTTCCTCTGTTGTCGTTGCAGCCTTCGTTACTTTTGATACATAGCTGTGTCCTGTTGCCGGAATATTCTCCGTGTAGCTGTCTCCACAGGAACAGATGTATGTCCTTACCCCTGCCTCTGTACAGGTTGCCTCCTTCGTAATGCTTCCCGTATAGTTGTGAGTGTGCTGTTCCTCCGGCAGCTTCGCAATGCTCTCTGTGTAGCTGCTGTTGCATCTGGTGCAGGTGTAGGTTCTGATGCCTTCCTCGGTTGTCGTTGGCTGCTTTGTCACGGTTGCTTTATAATCATGTCCCAATGCTGCCAGCTCTTTTCCGGTACTCAGAAGTTTATCACAGTCCGTACAATAGGTATCTCCTGCGTAGCCGGTCTGTGTGCAGGTTGCTTCCTTTCGGTTCTTCACGGTTGTATGCACATGGTTCGTGGTATCCACTTCACCAAAGGTTTCACTGCAAACACTGCATACTGCTTTTGATACGCAGGTAGCCGGTGTTCCGACCGTGTGCGCTTTCTTCACGGTTGCTGTGCCGGTGGCAAGTTTTTCACCACAATCCTTACAGTAGGTATCTCCGGTATAGCCCTCTTTTTTACAGGTTGCTTCTTTTTGATTCCGCACCTCTGTTCCACCCGTATGGTTACTCGGATTCTTTTCCCCGTAGGACTGTCCACAGATGGAACAGTTCGCCGGAGCCTTGCAGGTGGCGGCAGTGCCCGGGGTGTGGTCTCCGATCTCCTTGTGGGAATCATCGTTCTGACAGATCCGCTGATGCTGGGTCTCACTTACTTTCTCCCACGCACCCCAGTTATGGTTTAAGGCCGGAGTGGCGACCTCTGTGAGTTCTCCTTTCCCTGCAGAATCCGAGAAATTCTTGTTACAGACAGAGCAGTGCCAGTATTCCACATTGCCGGGAGTGGTACAGGTAGCGTCCACTGCGGGAGTATGGGTCAGTGTATGGGGTGCAAGCTCGCCATACACCATATGGCAGACGTCGCAGACTGCCCGCGCCTCACAAGTGGCGGAACCACCGGAACAATTTGTGGTTTCTGTATGACTGCTGTTGTTTTTGCAGGTATGGGTATGCGTTCCATTTCCATTGGATTCCCACGCATTCCAATCATGGTTATTGTTAGCGGGTGTGATTTCATAGCCGCACGCCGTACAAGTCTGTGGGGTGGTACAGTTGGCCGGAGTGCCTGGAGTATGGGCAGCGGTTTCGGTATGGCTCTGATCCCGCTTACAAGTGCGGATATGCTGCTGGGCGTTGCCGGTGTTTTTCCATTCGCCCCAGTCATGACCCAGCTCTTTCCCGTAGTAACCTCCACAGCTTGTGCAGATAGCTGCGTTCGTGCAAGTGGCGGAGCCGCCGGAGCAGTTTTCTGTTTCCGTATGGCGGCTGTCCCGCTGACAGGTGCGGGTATGGGTGCCGTTGCCATTGGAAGTCCACTTACCCCATTTATGGTTCAGAGCCGGACTAGTGATCTCTGTGAGTTCTCCTTTCCCTTCAGAATCTGAGAAATTTTTGCCGCAGACAGAGCAGTGCCAGTATTCCACATTGCCGGGTGCGGTACAGGTGGCATCTACGGCATCATGCTTTGTTAATGTATGGTCTCCCAGCTTCCCGTAGGCAGTTTTGCAGGTGCTGCATACCGCCTTTGCGGTACAGGTCGCTGTGCCGCCACTGTGCTCTGCTCTGTCAAATTCCGCACCGCACTTTCCACAAACATACCAGTGATACGTTTCATCATACTGCAAGGTTTTATTTCCGTCGTGGGCGCAGGTGTTCACGGTAAAGGGCTCGCTGTAGCAATTGTAGCCATTGCTGCACTGGACGAGAATGCGGTACTGATAGCTCTTGTCTGTGGGCAGCCCGGAGATCGTGAGCGTCTTGCTCTGCCCGCCGGTATGCGTCGCAGTATTAACATTTCTGAATGTTATGGTCCAGTCGTTCGTTGATTCGTTAAACAGCTCCCACCAGTAGTAGTAGGTGACGCCCTCCGTTTCGGGCGCGATTACCGCAGTCAGCGTGATATTGCCGTCCGTCGCAAACGCCGAGTTTCCGGTGTAGTCCGTATCGCTATCCGGATAGATCTTTTCGACCGCGAAGGGGGCTTTTTCAACGGTGACGGTTGACGAGATTGAATTGGCGTTGGGGAGCCATTCGTTATCCGCTGTTTTTTTGTAAGCGTACCCCTCCGCCAGCAGCGCGTAGGGCTTGACATAGCCATCGTCGCTCGTGATCTCGTCGTAGCTGCCGCCGCTGAGGCTGGCGCTGCTGCCGTCGCCCTTTACAGCCACACGGCTGAAGGTGCCGTTGCTCAGCGAAAGCTTTCCGCCGTTCTGCGCCGTGACAACGGCAAGCTTCGTATTCCCGTCGTTGACGGTCAATTCCGCGTCTTTGCCGTCCACCGTCACATTGAAGTCTCCGTTGCTGCCCGTGACCGTCAGAGAAATGCCCTTGGCGGTGAGGTTTGCTCTCTTGACCGTTTTTCCGCCGGTCGCCAGCGTCACCGGCCCGCGGGTCAGCTCATAGGTGGTCGACTGCCCGTTGTCATAGTCATAGCCATCCACATCCTGATACAGTGTGATGGTCTTTTCGCTGTCCGCCGCGTTCGCCGCCTCGATGGCAGTGGCAAAGGCCGTGTACCAGCTCGTTGTGCCGCCGACGGTCAGCGACGCCGCCATCTGTCTATGACAGACACTGCAAATGCCGGTTTGCTCATCCACAGTGTGGGTATGTGTCTTCACAGTCACATTGTTAAGTTCTGAAACTCCGCTGTTCGATATGGCGTTACCGCTCTGATCGTAGTAAGCCGCACCGTCCGTCAGCAGGCTGCTGAGCACGGCGGAAGAGGTCAGCTTAGTGAAGCTGCCTCCGGCAAGCCAAACTGTGCCGCTCCCATATAAGTAAAGATCGGCAAAGGAGCCGCCGGAGATCGTTCCCTTCGCACCGTTCTCATAGGTCACTTTATCACGCCCGGTTCCGGTAAAGCTGCCGCCGTTCACATTCATTGTTCCGTCGCGCTCGACAACAACCGCAGCACCAAAGCTGCCGCCTTCCACAGTCAGCGTACCTTTAGTCACCTTAGCATCTTCACCAAACGCAGCTGAGTTCTTCACCACTGCCGTACCGCCGTCCGTGACCTTCAGGTATTGATACGCACCGCCGCTGAAGACCGCCTCTGCGCCGGAGGAAGCAGTCACGCCGCCCAGGTAGGTGCCGCCCACGAAAGACGCCTTGCCGTTGACGGTGATATAATAGAATCGACCGGTTTTGAAGGTCACATCTGCGCCGGCGGCGATGGTCGTAGAATAGATGAGATGCTCTCCGCCGTCCACAGCAAGCTTTCCGGTCAGGGTGACCTGAGCAATGCCGATACCGCCGCGGTTATCGTGTACATCACAGAGCGGCATCAGGGTCGCATCAGTGTACCCTTCGGCGCTCCAGCCGTTCAAGGTCTGGATGGCCTCTACATAGCCGTCCCCGTTTTCGATACCGCTGTCCGCCGGGAACCAGGCCGTTTTTATTGTGCCATCGGAAGCAGTGGCTTTTATCTTAACGACCAGCACCTTGCCGCATTTGGAGCACACAGGCTTTTTTACCGTATCATTGTCACACTGATGGACGCACTCTGCGAACTGCACCTTGTACGCCGTATAACCAGTCAAGTTCACAATTTTAGTGCTCTTATCAACAATGCTCCATGTACCGTCCTGCTCGCCGTACAGCTCGCACTTTGCATGGTTGGTTTTCAGCAGGTCGCCGACGGTAAGATTCTGGTCAGCATTCTCGGCCAGCGTAATTGTTTTGACGGTGCAGCAGTGGGCGTTATCCTTCCACAACTTCACGCTATAACCGGTTCCATTATCCTTTTCCAGGCGCAGTTCCTGAATCGTACCGGTGTAAGCTTCCAGCGTGCCGCCGGTATAAAGCGCCACGTACGAAATGTCGCCGGTGTAGGAGTCGTCAACCGCCAGCGTTCCGTTGGACACAACCGAAAACTTGACATTGAGCGCCTGCGTTCCGCCGCCCTCGCTGGAATCCTTGACCGTCAGTTTTTTGTTGACATTGAAGAACTTATCCCCGCTGGTGATCGTCTTTCCATGCAGATCCAGCGTTGTAATATTGGAGGCGAAACATTTTTCATTAAGGTTCACATCCCGCATCAGTGTTATCGTGCTGCCATCCCGCGCATTCAGAAACGCCTCCCTCAGCGTCTGATAATAGGCTCCCTCGCCTATACGTACATCGAACTGCGTATGGCACTTTTTGCAGGTATAGCCGGTATCGTCCATTTCATGATTGCAGAGGGAGAGATAGACCTTGCCGTCCTCGCCCAGACTGGTCACGCTGTCGGCGGCGTCCGCCTTGAAATTCTCGGCGCGGAGCGTCACGCCGCTTGCCGGTTCGGCGATGGCCAGTGATTCGCCGTAACCGGGCTTTTTGACTTCACTTACGCCCACACGGATGACCGAATCCGCACTCAATGCGCCTGATACAAGAATGGGCAGCTTCCACGCATAATTGGCGTAATAACCGGCCTTCACCGAGCCGGAAACAGTGAGCTCAGGAGTTGTGCTTTCCTTTCCGTCGTAGTAAACGTCATATCGATTGTTGTCGGTAACGGTAGCATTGGTGAGGGTAATAGCGCCCTTTCCATAGATGCCGCCGCCCTCGAAGGTGCTGTTGTTTCCGGTGATCTTCACATTCCCGACGGTTACCCCTCTCTCCGAATAAATGCCGCCCCCGTGGCCACAACTTATATTCCCCGTGGCGGTCGCCTTGTTGCCGGTGATGGTGCCGCCGGAGATCGAAACTTTGCCGGCGTTAAAGTGGATATAGATGCCGCCGCCGTTGCCTGCGGTCGCCGTGTTGCCGGTGATGGTGCCGCCGTCCATGGTGAAGCTGCACTTCACACCCACATACACACCGCCGCCACCGCCGTCGGACGCACCCGCGGTGTTGTTGGAGATGGTGCCGCCGTGCATGGTGAAGCTCGGCGCTGTGACAACGGAGTTCGTCGTGCCGATAAGGAACACACCTCCGCCGCCGCTGCTGTCTGCTTTATTACCGGTAATCGCGCCGCCATACATGGTAAAGGACGAGCCAGTCTGAATGTTATTATGTGAGCCAATCTCTACACCGTTTACAAAGCCGGTAATCGTGCCCCCATAGAGGTTGAATGTGCCGCCGTTGATGGACACGCCGCTCCCGCTTCTGCTGCCCTGGAGCTTGCCCGTGCCGGTGCAGTCGGTCAGCGTCAGCTTCGCGTCGCTGCCGACGGTGATTTTGCCGGAAATCGTCTGCCCGTTCAGGCAGAGGTTGACCTCGCCCGTTGGCACAGTCCAGTCGCTCGACACGGACTGCGTCAGATAATAGCTGCCAGCAGTACCGGGCAGGGAATCGGCTGCCGTCCATGCTGTGCTGGTGTTATGGGTATGACCGTTGACCGTTGTACCGCTGTCCTTGCCGCAGACACAGTGGGTATGCTCGCCGGACTGTGCGTCCGCCAGCAGCGCGGTCTGGCTGTTGAACCAGCCGAGCAGCGCCTCGAAGTCTGCGCCGGTGATCTGCGCCTGCTGCTCTGCGTTCAGTGCTTCATAAGCATCATACGCCGCCTGAATGTCGTCATAAGCTGCGTCCAGCTCGTCGGCGGTCATGCCGTCCAACTCACTCACGATGGGCAGCGCATCGATCATCGTCTGCACAGCGGATACCGCCGCGTCCGCATTGTTCCCGGCGTTTTCATCCTCGCCGCTCTCGGGCGCATCTGCTTTGCTGTCCTCAGCGCCACCGGCGTCAGGGGTATCGGTATTCTGCCGGCCGCCCTCTGCACCGTTCTCATCCTCATTCGTTCCGGCCTGCTCGGATACAGTGCTGTCCCTGCCGTCCTGAACGGCAATGCCATTTTCCGCCGCCTGTTCCGATATGGCGGGCGTAGCTTCCTCCTGCTCTTCCTGCACGATGGCGCCGCTCTCCGGCGTATCCTCCGCCGCCCGCACGGGTGCGGGCAGGAGCGTCAGACACAGCGCCAGCGCCATGAACATACTCAATACTCGTTTTTTCATAAGATTCTCCTTTAGGATATATGTATAAGGTTTATATTCAGCCCGTTCAAGCACAGGCACAGCTTTTATAGATCATCCGGAATGAGCCGCAGCTTTTTAGCGGCGGTCTTGGCTTCCGCCCGGCGCTTCACGTCCAGCTTGTCGAGAATGTGGCTGACGTGGGTCTTCACCGTGGGCAGCTTCACGTCCATGATCTGTGCAATCTCGGCGTTGGATTTGTCCGCACAGAGCAGATGGAGAATTTGCAGCTCCGTGGGTGTCAGCTCCTCGCCGGGGGCAAGGCTGGGTTCGAGGAAATGCGGGTAGAACGCCGCCTGCGTCCGCACCGCTGCCATCAGCCGCTTGCGCCATGCTTTGTCGCCGTCCCAGTCCAGCGCTTCCAGCAGCGGCAGCACCGCCGTGCCGTATACGCTGACGGTGCGGATGAAGCG
>OHRP01000448.1_pt1 | contig 14554 bp, 8 predicted proteins | sample 1578451 | NCBI WGS metagenome assembly OHRP01 (sample SAMEA3879588, study PRJEB24766) | human gut metagenome | biome: human-associated habitat; feature: feces | place: USA | collected 1985/1987
AGGAGTATATAAACGACGAATGGATGGACGGCGAGCAGGTCTGCCGTTACCTGGGTATCAGCGGGCGTACCCTTCAACGCCTCCGCTCGGATCACGTGATCACCTATTCGGCCATCAACCGGAAGCTGTATTATTCCCTCACGGAAATCCGCCGTGTGCTGAAGGAGCGTTCCGTGCGGCGCAAGAACCAACCAAAGGAGTAGGCCATGTTTCTGGACAAGGAATATTTCGACGGATGGATGCAGCGGCTCTCGGAACGGCTGGAACGTATCGAGAAGCTGTGCGCGGGGGACGTGGAGCAACCGCTTTCCATCCTGCCTGACGGGGAGCGTCTTCTGGACAATTACGACCTGTGCCGTATGCTCAATATCAGCAAGCGCACACTCCAGCGTTACCGCACCTCGGGAGAGCTGCCTTACGAGATGATCTATCACAAGACCTTCTACCGGGAATCGGACGTCCTGCGGTTCATCGAGCGTAACTTCAGTAATTTCCGCAAGCTGAAAAAGGATCGTCCTGCCGGTTCCGGTTAGGCCCTGTCCCGAGAGTCCGGCGTCATGGAAAAACGCGGAGATACATGGAATAAGGCACGACAAGGCGGTACAACCGCTCGATATTTGCCGTAAAATCAGTATGTTTGCTGAATGAAGCCTATATAATAATGAAGCAATGAAAGAAACTGATAAAATATATCCTGCCGACAAAGGGGAGGAAGAGCTGCTGCATAATGTGCGCCATATCTTGCAGGAAGCGCGCGCGAAGGTGATACATCATGTCAATTCGACCCTCGTGAGGGCTTACTGGCAGGTAGGGAAATACATAGTGGAGTACGAGCAGCAGGGAACCGACCGTGCCGGATATGGCAAGGCTGTCATCAACACCCTTTCCAGGCGGCTCGTGGCGGAGTTCGGAAACGGGTTCACGGCCACCAACCTGCGGTACATGAGGCAGTTTTACCAGTGCTACCCGAAATATCACACGCTGTGTGATAAATTGAGCTGGTCGCATTGCCGCACGCTTCTCAAGGTGTCGGGCGATGCCGCCCGTGATTTTTACCTGCACGAGTGCGTCAAGGAAAACTGGAGTGTCCGGCAGCTCGACCGCCAAATCAACACGCTTTTCTATGACCGCCTGCTGGCCAGCCGAGACAAGAAAGCTGTGAAAGAGGAGATTTCCCGTACCGAACCCGGACGTGTCGAACCCAAAGAGATCATCCGCGACCCGTATATCCTGGAGTTTCTCGGTATCCCGCAGGGAGAGCATTTTCTGGAAACCGATCTGGAGCAACTGCTCATCAGCCGCTTGCAGCGCTTGATGCTCGAACTCGGGAAAGGCTTCGCCTTCGTCGCGCGACAGAAGCGTATCTCCTTCGATGACAAGCATTTCTACATCGACCTGGTCTTTTACAATTACCTGGCCCGTTGTTTCGTTTTAATAGACCTTAAATCCGGGGAGCTGACCCATCAGGATTTGGGGCAGATGCAGATGTATGTCAATTACTACACCCGTGAGTTGATGAATCCCGGGGATAACCCTCCGGTGGGTATCGTCCTCTGCGCGGAGAAAAACGACGCGGTCGTCCGTTATACGCTGCCCGAAGATGAAAAGCAGGTCTTCGCCGCCCAGTACATGACCTATCTTCCCACGCAGGAGGAGCTGCAAACACTCTTGCAGGAAGTGTGACGACAACGCTCACGGACATATGAAAAAAGCCGATGGAAATCTGTACTTCCGTCGGCTTTTCGTTTACATCTTGATCCCTTTCTTCGCAGGGCCGTTCTCCGGCGGGCTGCCCACGCCCGCGATCACGATGCGCCCCCCGGAGGCGTCGGCAATCTGCCGCAGCCGGGAAGGAATACGGGCCGCCGTGTTGTCTTCCTTCGGGAGCTCTTCCGCCGTGTCATGCCGTTCCCGGCACACGTCGTTATCCTCCTCCGCCTCCTTTCCCTCGCTCTCTTCTATCGGTTTGAGGCTTTGCTGTATCCTGCGGTCTATTTCCGTCAGGTCAGCTTTTAGGGCCGTCAGTTCGGGCTCCTTGCGCCAGGAACTTTCCACCACTTCCCGCAGGACGGGAATATCTTTCTCCAGTTCCTCATTCTTTTTCCGGAATTTCTCCAGTGTCGGCTCGATGGTCGCGAGCGCGTGGATGAAGTTCATCGCCGCCAGTCGCGGGTCGGAGGCGATATTCCCGTAGTTATACTGGTATAGATAATCCCCTTCACCCCGGACATAAAAACGGTTCTGCACCAGGTCGAGCCCGTCTTTCCCGGTCGTTTCGCTCTGGACGAGCAGCTCGAACCCGTAGAGGCTCCCGATGGGTTCGAGCCTGTCGAGCGTGCGTGCCGTTTCGGCGATATGGTTGAGCTGTTTCCCGATGAGCTTGGGGTCGGAGGTTTCCAGCCCGTTCAGTTTCACGGGATTGCGGTACGAGCCGTCCTCGTTGAACTCGACGCGGGCCTTGAAGTGTTCCAGATCCTTGCCGATACGCCGTATCAGGTCGTTGTTCTTCTCTATCTTCTCCGTGATCTGCTCCAGCTTGTAGCGGCTCGATGATTTGCCGCGCACGAATGCCTGGCGTTCGCTTTCGAGCGTGGCAATCTTCTTCTCCAGGCGGGCTTTGTCCAGCAGGTCTGTATTTCCCGAGAGGACGGCGACATACTCGGAAAAATTCATGCCGCTCTTTTCGTCGATGGCCCCCTCGTCGATGGTACGGCTTCCCATGTTGTTGGTCTTGAGCTGGCGGATGAACAGTTGCTTGTTGTGCAACAGCCCGAACTTGTAGGCGTCGAGCGACTTCTCGACGGCGTATAATATCACGTCCACCTTGTTGTCGGCATGGAGTTTGGCGATCTCGTTCCCGGTGCGTATTCCCCGCCCGTCGCGCTGCTCCAGGTCGCTGGGACGCCAGGGGCAGTCCAGGTGGTGTATCGCCACGCAGCGTTTCTGCGCGTTCACTCCCGTCCCGAGCATCTCGGTCGATCCGAAGAGTACGCGGATTTTTCCGGTGTTCATACCGGCGATCATCTCCTTGCGCGCTTTTTCCGAGGTCGCCTCCTGGATGAACCGCACCTCGCTTTGGGGTATGCCGTAATCCTCCGCGAGTTTACGCCGTATCTCGGAATAGACGTTCCACCCCGCTCCGGGTTTGTAGGTTCCCAGGTCGGAGAATACGAACTGCGTACCTTTGTACGCCTCGAAACGGCGGTAGTAACCGGCAATCATACGGGCGCAGTGGCTCGCCTTGTTGTCCACGTGGTCGCTGTATAGTTCGGGGTCTATCATACGCATATCGAGCGACATCTTGCGGGCGTAGTCTGTGGCAATGAGCATTTTCGCCTTTTCCTCCCGCTCCGAGAGCGGCAGGCGGCCCAGGAGCGTGGCATCGCCCGATTTGGCGAACTGCACCAGCCGTTCTATGAACTCCGTCTGCTGGGGTGTCGGCGGGATATTGTGCAATATCTCGTTCTTTTGCGGTCGGTCGATCCCTATATCCTCCGCCGAGCGGTAATCTGTAATCTCGGAGTAGAACATGGCCAGTTCGGGAACCTTGATGAAATATCGGAACCGTTCTTTCTGCACGACCTCGTTGGTCACGGAAAACTCGTAGTCGATGGTTTTCTTGGCAAAAATGGCCGCCCAGGCATCGAAGGTGCGGATATTCTGACGCTCCAGTTCCTTCGGGCGCAGGTACTTGAAAAGCAGGTACAGTTCCGTGAGCGAGTTGGAGATGGTCGTTCCCGAGAGGAACGTCGCCCCCAGGTCGCGGCCCGTGCGCTGCTGTATGGTACGCAGCGCGAAAAGCATGTTGAGCGCCCGCTGCGACCCCTCGGGATTTCCGAGGCCCGCCACCCGGTCATGCCGGGTCGTGAAAGTCAGGTTCTTGAATTTGTGGCTCTCGTCCACGTAGAGGTGGTCGATACCCATGAGGCGGAAGTCCACGGCGTCGTCCTTGCGTGTTTCCAGCGCGTGCGCCACCTTCTGCAACTTGGCTTCCAGGTTGGCCTTGCGTTTCTGACACCCTTTCATCATGGCGCGGGAAACGTCCCTGCCTTGTGCTTTGAGCACTTCGAGGTTCTCCTCCACACAGTCCAGCTCGGCCTGCAATATCTCCTGCTGTATCTCCGGAGACTGGGGTATCATGCCGAACTGTTCGTGCGAGAGGATCACGGCGTCCCAGTCGTTGTTGCGTATCTCCCGGAAGATGCGCTCACGCTTCCGGGGCGTGAAATCCTCCTTGCCCGGGTAGAGGACTTTGGCCATCGGGTAAGCGGTGCAGAACGTCCGGGCTATTTCATGGATGTTGGCTTTCAGCCCGATAATCATGGGTTTGTTGGCCAGTCCGAGGCGTTTCTTCTCGTAGGCCCCGCAGCACATGATGAGGGTCTTTCCGCCGCCCACCTCGTGGTCGATTATCCCGCCGCCGAGCAGTTTGTCCATCCATATCGCGTCCTTCTGGCTGTCATACAGATTGTCTATTCCCAGCCCCTTGAGGTCGAGGTCGGGGAATTCCTGGTGCGTCCCGTCGTACTTCGGGCGCACGTAACAGTTGAAAGTACGGTTATAGAGGTCTGTCAGGCGGTCTTTGAAGTCGGACGACTGCTCGCGCAGCCATTCGGGGAAAGCACCCCGGATCTCGTCTATCTTGCTGTTGGCGAGCTGTATGGCCTCCCCGTCACGCACTTTGACCTCCCGCCGTTCGCCGTCCACCCATTTGAGGACGGTCTTGGTGATGTCGGGCGAAGTGTTTTGCAGGGCGTGTTTCAAAAGGTGCAGGCCGTTGTACTTACGGGTCTGCGCGCTGACGGCATACTGCTCCGTGATCTTCACGTTCGTCGCTTCCGCCTTCACGCCGTACTCGTCCAGGTTGGAGGCGAAGGTGATCTTCACCTCCGTATCGAAGAGCGAGGAGGCGAAACGCTCGTAAATACCTTTTGGAATCCACCGTTCGCCCAGGTTGAAGTCCAGGTCGTCGAAAGCGATGGGTTTGGGTGTCGCCTCGCGCAGAGCCTCCAGCGATTCCCGGGCCGGGGCGTGGTCGGGATTCTCCCGCAGGAACGCCTCGATCCGTTCGGCTTTCCCGATGACATTGCCGGCGATGAACTTGTCGGCAACCTCGTAGCCGTCCGTTTCCGGGTTGTAATAGATACGTCCTTTCAGTTCCCCGAGTATTCCCTCCACGGTAGTTCCCGTGAGCGATGCCATGTAGCGAGGTTCCACCCGGCCGTACTTGTTCAGGCTGGCCACAAGGGCCTCCGAAGCATCGTCGGCGTGCGTGATCTCATCGGGATTGAAGGCCACGGGACGCTCGAAGATGTCGGCTTTGCGTGCCTTGCCGTCGATGTAACGCTCCAGCGATAGAATCTCCGTCCCCCGCGCGTCCATCTTGATCAGGTCGAGGTTGCGTTTGTCATTGAGCCGTCCGAAGCGTTCGGTGAAATTGTCGTAAAGCCGGTTGAGCATCTCCCGCAGGGCGGGGTTCGCCGTCAGCGTTTCCGCCTCGTTGTTATAAAGGTGGTAATAGGCATCGCGTATCTCGATATACATGGAGGCTTTCGTCCGTTGTGCAGGCGTGAGTTCCAGCGGGTGGAACATGGGTTGCAGGGATTCAATCCCCCGCAGGTAGCCGACCCGGTTTTGTCCGTCCGTGACGAGTGTCCCTTCGCGGAAATAGGGGGCGACCTCCCCCTCGAACGGGCGGGGTTTCATATCCACCTCCCGTATCTGTGGCGTTTCTTTACCGGGTTCTTCCTCCTCCGGATTTTCCGACGTGTCGAACAAGCTGCCCGTTCTCGGCGTACCGGCGGCTTGTTTCCGTCTGTCTTTCGGGGCTTCCGTCGGGGGGCGTACCGCCTGCCGTTCCCGCTGTTCCGGAGTTTCCTGCTGCCGGGCGCTTTGTCGGCGCAGTTCCGCCCTCCGTTCCGGGGTAAGCGACATCATCATCTCGTAAAAGCCGTTGATCGGCGGGTTGTCCTCCCAGTTCAGGGAGGCATACAAGTCTTCGGGATCACGCTCCGGTGGCGTCGTTTTCGGCATTTCGCTCTTCTGTTCCTCCGGAGAGGAGGCCGGGGCGAATAACGAGGGTTGCCGGGGCGTCTTCCGCTTTGCTCCCCGGCGGCTGTTCCTTTTCTTGGATATACCGAGTTCTGCCTGCCGCCGCTCCTCGGCGCTGAAGCCGAACAGGTCGTAGAGCGTCAGCAACGGTTCCTGCTGCACGTTTACCGGTTCGGCAGCCGCCGTTTCCACCGTGTCGAAAAGCGACCCGGCGAAGCCCTCCCGCGGTTTCGGTTCCGTTGTTCCGCCCACGTGCTGCACGGGAGTATCCGCCATGCCGAAATCTTCGGGTTTCGGCGGGTGCTGCTCCCACAAGCGATTCTCCCGCTCCTTCGACCAGGCCCCGAAGTCGGCCAGATCCTCTCCGGTCGGTTCTCCGGCGGGTGTGGCGGCAGAATCCGGTAACACTTGTCCGGGTTTGTTTTCGATTCGGGTAATCTCCCCGGTTTCGGTATCGACATGGTAGCCCTGCGCCGCCATTTCTGCGACGACGCGGCGTTTTTCCTCCTCTTCCCGCTGCTGCTGAAGGTTACGGGCGTCGGCGATAATCTCCTTGACGATTTCTCCGGCAAGGCGGGGCTCGTATCTTTCGGCACGCTGGCGTTCCGCCTGACGGGAACGGGACAATTCCCGCTCCGGTGTACCGGGTGTCTGTTCCGGAGCATGTTCCAGGCAATAACTCTCGTTGAAATGCCGGTTGAAATCCTCCGAGAGCATACGCCGCATCTCCCGGTCGATGCCGTCCACGCCCTCCGCGTGGGTGAACTCCATCGCCGGTTTGCCGTAGGGGTCTTTGCCTACTTTGGCCTCGGTATGGATCACTCTGTCGAACGACTGGAAAAGGTTGTTTATCCGGATGCCGTTCGACAACTTGCGGGATTCGATGAAATCCCGCTGCCGTTCGGACAGTTCCCCCGTGGCGGCTTTCTTTTGCAGGATAACCAGGTCGCTGCCGACCTCCGTCCCTGCGTGTTCTGTAAAGAGGTTGTTCGGCAGCCGGATGGCCGATACGGGCTCGCAGCGGTTCATCAGCCACTCGCGCACGGGGCGTCCCTGCTCGGCGTTCAATACTCCCTGCGAGGTGATGAATGCCACCAGGCCGCCCTCGCGTACCATATCGACGGACTTCATGAAAAAATAGTTGTGCAGCGCCCGTGTGCCTTGCCGCCGCACGGGGTCGGTATGGGTGGAGAAGAACGGGTCGAAGAGCGCCACGTCCCCGAAAGGGATGTTGCTCACGGCCACGTCGTAGTAACCGGCGTATTTGGGTTCGATACGTTCGAATCCCTGTACCCGCACCCGTTTTTCGGGATGCAGGTGCTTCAGGATCAACCCCGTGGCGGGGTCTTTCTCGAAGCAGGTGATCTCCGCGTAGGGGTCGTGGAAATCCACGGCATTGACGAAAACCCCCGTTCCCGCGCTGGGGTCAAGAATACGTTTTGGGACGATCCGCGTGTCCCATATCGCCTCCACGATGGCGTCTGCCACTTTCGGGGGCGTGTAAAAAGCCGTCAGGACGGAGTTCTTGATCCCGTCCATGTAGCGCTTGTATTCCCGTTCGTCGGGAGTATTCGCCCTGATGACCTCGTGCAACTCGGCCACGAGCGTTGCCATGCCGTCCTTGTCCGGTTTCCCGGTGGGGTTTTCCAGCACTTCCTTGATGGCGCCGAAGCCGCTGTATGCGCCGAGTGTCCTTTCTTCTTCGGGAGTCGGCGCCCGCCGTTCCCTGTCGAGCGTGAAGGCCGTCTTCAGCGCGTCGATATTCTGGCGGAGGTGGGTTTTCTTATTGAATGCCATCTTCGAGAAGTATTTGGACGGTTCCCGTCAGTTCGGTATAGAACAGTTCGTAGTCGGGCGTGTCGGCGAAGTCGTCCGTGAGGTCGTACTTCTCCAGCACTCCGCGGCAGAGGGGCAGCAGGCGTAGAGCCGCCTGCCGGGCGGTATCCTCGGGAATCTCCGCCTCGAATTCCCTCCAGAGGATGTTTACCAGCGTGTTGTAGGGTGAAAAGTGCAGTCCGCGGTAGAGTTCCTCGCGGGCAATTTCTTCGGCCTCGATGTGGTTGCAGCCCGAACGGATCGCCTCGCTGTACGCTTGGGCGGCGCTGTCGGCCCGCTCGGCGATGAATTCACCTTCGGCGATGAGTTCCGGGTGGCTGTCCTTGAGGTAGGATAGTAACGAAAGTCCGTAATAGGACAATTCCCCCGTGGGGGTATGGTGTTGCTTGTCTGGCATGATAAGAATTTTTAGTGGTCGTTGATAATCGGGGAAGAGAAAGGCGCCCCGGGTTCCCACCCGAAGCGCCGACCACTGAAAAAATCCTTATCAAACAAGCGTATCTCGTTATGACAGGTCTTTTCCAGTGGCAAAGGTAACGATTATTTCCGTTTGTTCCTCTTTCCCTGCCTGGGAGTATCGCGTGGCTCGAAAACGAACGAGGTCTTGAACTGGTCATCGAGCGTGAGGGCCGCGTCGAACGTCCCGCCGCCGTTTTTGACGAATCCTCGGATCGTGCCGGTTTTGCCTTTGGTCAGCAGTTCCGCGAGCTGCTTGTCGGTCAGCTCCTTGCGGGCCACGGTTCTCCATACGGTCAGGCCGCAATCGGGATTCTGACACTTGGCGAGTTTGGGATAGAACACCACGGGCCTGCCGCAACGCGGGCAGGCTGTGTCACTCTCCGCGCCGTCGATTCTTGCTTCCAGCAGTTCTTTGGCGATTTGCGAGGCGAAGACTTCGATACCGCGATGGAACGTCGGGGCGTCCATCTCCCCGGTAGCGATCTTCGAGAGGGCCAGTTCCCAGCCGCCCGTCATGGCGACATCGGCGATCTTCTTGTCCCTGACCACGGCATACACGGCCAGTCCCTTGTCCGTGGGTACAAGCGACTTTTTCTCTCGCCTGACATACTCGCGGGCAAAGAGCGTTTCGATGATGGCGGCACGGGTGGCGGGCGTGCCGATGCCGGCATCCTTCATCGCCTCGCGTTCGGCCTCGTCGGACAGTTCGCGTCCGGCGGTTTCCATCGCCGCCAGCAGGCTCGATTCCGTGTGAAGGGGGCGCGGCCGGGTCTGTTTCTGTTCCGTGCCGCATCCTTTGACGGGCAGCTCGTCGCCTTGTACGATGTCGGGAAGGAGGGTCATGTCCTCCTCTTTCTCCTCGACAGGTTCATTCAGGACGGCCCGCCAGCCCGTCTCGACCATGATACTGCCGCGGGCCGTGAAATCATGCCCCGCGCTTTGCAGGGTAAGGGAAGTGTTTTCTTTCACGCAGGCCCCGGAAAAGGTTTCGAGCATCCGCCCCGCGACCATCTCATAGACGATGCGGTGGTCGGCATCCAGTTCGGAAGGGAGGTTCTCGGTGGGAAGCAGCGCGTGGTGGTCGGCGATCTTTTCGTTGTCCACGCTTCGGCGGGAGAGAGATGCGGTATCCATCCTGCTCGCGTATTCCGCGAAACGGGGATAGCGTGTCATGTTCCCGATGAGTGCCGGAATCTCCTCGGCCACATCTTCCGATATATAGCGTGAGCCGGTACGGGGATAAGTGATGAACTTCTTCTCGTAAAGCGACTGGGCGATGTCGAGCGTTTTTTCTGCCGAAAAACCATACCGGCTGTTGGCCTCTTTCTGGAGTGTCGTCAGGTCGTACAAGAGAGGCGGCTGTTCCCTGGTCTCCTTGCGCTCCACGTTCACGACGCGTACCGTTCGGGCGCCGATAACCTCGGCGCGGGCTGCTTCCGCCTTCTCCCTGCCGTCGAATTTCTCCGTGGAGAGGACGGTGAACTCCGTGCCCTCCTTTGCCGTGGAAAGCTTCAGCCGGAAATAGGTGGCGGGCTTGAACGCCTTGTTCTCCAGGTAACGGGAGCAGATGATCGCCAGCGTGGGGGTCTGCACCCGTCCGAGCGACCAGACGCCCCGCCCGGCAGCCACGGCAAGCGCTTGCGAGGCGTTGATACCGACGATCCAGTCGGCTTCGCTGCGGGCTTTGGCCGAGAGGTAAAGGTTGTCGTATTCGTTGCCGGGGCGAAGGTGTTGTAACCCCTCGCGGATGGCCCGGTCGGTCAGGCTGCTGATCCATAACCGCACGAAAGGGGTACGGCATTCCAGGTAAGAGTAGATGTAGCGGAAGATCAGCTCCCCTTCACGCCCCGCGTCGGTCGCGACGATGATGCGCTCGGCCATGCCGAACAATTCCCGGAGAATACCGAGCTGCTTCACGACACCCGGGTCGGCCTTATACTCTTTACCCTCCCGAACCTGCCGGGGCAGGAGGATGAACGATGATGGCAGGATAGGCAGGTTTTCCCGGCGGAAACCCGCGATGCCATACTGTTGGGGCATTGCCAGCCCGACCAGGTGGCCGAAGGCCCAGGTTACGGCGTAGCCGTTTCCCTCGATAAAACCGTCTTTACGGTTCGTGGCTCCCACGATGGCGGCGATCTCACGCGCCACCGAGGGCTTTTCTGCGATAATTACTTGCATGATGATTCGGATTTTTCAGTGGTTGTTTTCTTGTAGTTCTTCTTTCTCTTTTTCCGGACGGGCGATCAGCCGGCGGTCGTAATAGACATGGTTGCCGTTCCCGTCGTAATACTGCCGTCCGTCGTCTGCCTCCTCCGGGGGGCTGCGTTTACCCGGCCGGAGGTATAAGGCGGCCAGCGCTGCGATCAGGAGCGGCATGGCTCCGGTCTGCATGTAGAACCATTTCATACGTTATACCTTGACACCTTTGGAGTTGCTCTTTTTGCAGCTGCGGTAATTTCTCCTTTGCGCCGGAGTGGCCTCCTGCTGTCCCTGCTTGAGCGGCTCTTTCACACCTTTGACCGCTTCGACGGTCTTGCCCTCGGAATTGACGGCGACCTGGGTACGGCTTTCAACGGCGGGTTTGACCTCCGCTCCCTGCCGTTTCGCACGGTCGGGATTCCAGCGGAAGAAGTCCATCTTGTTACGCTCGAAGTTGGGCTTGACCCAGGCGTTGAACGGCTCACCCTGCCCGTCCTTGACCATGCCCTTGATGTAGAAAGCCTTGACATCCGCCCGCTTGGAGGGGTCGTTCACCGCTTCCGTCCACTGGTCATAAGCCTCTTTGGGCACGGAGGCTTTGAGGATTGTCCGGTGAATCGTGAGCGTGGGCTGTCGTTCGGAGGCCGTAGTTTCCTGCCGTCCGTTTTTCTCGGCGGCCTTCTGGCGGTAAATCTCCTTGTTCTCCTGGGCGTAGCGGTTGCGATCCAAACCGTCGTAGGTAAAGGAATAGTTACGTTCGGCCGCGTCGATTTGGATATAGGCATCCCGCTTATAACCCGCGCGGGTGGTATATCCTTCGAGCAACACCTTGCCGCCGCCGTAGAAATCCATCTGCTTGCCTTCCGAGAGGTCGGCCTCCTTGATACGGGCACGTTTTTCGAGTAGCGAAACGGGCATGGGTTCCAGCGTGTTCGTCCATTTGTCTATCGACACGTAGCAGGGCGTGAGCTTGCCCGGCTCCAGCTCCAGGTCGATCACTTTCCCGGCATGACGGGTGTTCATCAGGTTCGTTTTCGCCTCCTCATCGAGCAGCACCCCGTGGAAGGGGGCGTCGAGGTCGGGCCGTTCCTGCCAGTAATGCGGCACGACGCGCAGCGAGCCGTCCGCCTGCTCTTCGAGCGACACGCGCCCTTTGGTGGAAACACGCATCCCGTTCTCCAGTTCGGGGTTCATCTCCACCAGCCCGTTGGATTTATGTCCGTAAGACATGGCTTTCAGGTGTGGCTCGATGTCCTCCATGCGGATACCTTTCTTCTCCATATCCGCCAGGTCTATCTTCGTGACGTCCAGCGGCTCGAACTGCCGCTGCTCCTGCGTCTGAAGCCGTTCGGAGGGGTCGATACGGTAATTTTCCAGAATCTCCGGGTCGAAGTCGATGCGGATAAGTTTGTTCAGGGCATTCTCCGTCATGACGAAGATACCCGTGTGGACGGGGTTCTGGGCCTGTTCCATGAACTTTTTGAAGAAGGCTTCGAGGGCTGAATCCTGCGTGTTCACGTTCAGCAGGCTCGCCACGTTCTGATCCGTGGGGTCGGCGGTCTGGATATTGCCGTCCCGATCCACGCCGGTAACGGCTTGCAGTCGTCCGTCGTCGGCATTCTGAACGAGCATGACTTGTTTAGCGTCGTTCTTTACGTTTTCGTCCATAATTACGAGTGTTTTTAGTTAGCACCAATAGCGATGCGGGAACGAAAGTAAGGGGAACCGGCTGAACGTAAAAGAGTTGGAAAGGCTATGGAAGCATCGGGCACAGAAGTGGCCGCTTGTGGCGCAGGGCAGAGGAAATCGGAGAAACGGAGTGCCGGGAAGGACGGATTTGGCAGAGGGTATTTTCGTGGCTCCTCACCTTATTTGTCAGGTAGTCGGGATCTATTGTTAAATGTCAATAAAGCGCATGGATAACCCGTGTTTTTTTATAAATTTGCGAAAACGGGTTTCAATATCCGACAAAACGTGAGGCATGGAAATATATACCCCAAAAACCAAGATCAAACTTTCTCCGGTGATAAGAAACGGGAGAGAATTTGTCGAAGTGACTTTCGGTAATGACAATGACATCCGCTTGTCGCTGTCGAAGGAAGAAAACGTACTGCTTGTCGGCGGCAGGGCTTATCTGCCGGCAGAAGATTTCGTGCTTGCCGAGTTCTTCGACCGCTATGTAAAAATGGCGTTTATAGACTATTCTGCCATCAAGGAAACCGCACCCCGTAAAGAGGAAGACAAACGGCCGCCACTGCCGGAAGGCTATCTGGAAAAACTTCAGCAAGTGCGTTACAGTGACCATACCGTAAGGGTATATACCTCCTATTTCCGCGATTTCCAACAGCATTTCGAGGGGCGTAAGATTGAAACGGTTACTCCCGGCGAGATAAACGACTACCTGCTGTATCTCATCCACGAGAAAAACATATCCTCCTGCCAGCAAAACCAGCGTATCAACGCCATCAAGTTCTATTACGAGAAAGTTCTCGGTCAGGAACGGCGGTGTTACAAGGTGAACCGTGCCAAACGGGAGAAGACGCTGCCCGACGTGTTGAGCAAGGAGGAAATAAAGAAAATACTCGACGTGACGGTGACAGACCTGCGTTTCTTCTGTATGTTCTCCATACTCTATTCCGCAGGGTTGCGCATCAGCGAACTGCTGGAACTGAAACCCGGCGACATCAACGAATCCCGCTCCCTGATACGGGTGCGGCAGGGTAAAGGGAAAAAAGACCGCTACACCCTGCTGTCAAGACCGTTGATGAAAAAGCTGACGGAATATAACAGACTATACAAACCGAAAGTGTGGCTTTTTGAACACAGACCGGGAGAACCTTTCACCGAGAGTATCGTGTCGAAACGGCTGAAGGCAGCGGCCCGGGAAGCGGGAATCACGAAACGGATTTATCCGCACCTGCTGCGCCATTCGTTCGCCACTCACCTGCTGGAGCAGGGAACCGACATCAAGATAGTGAAAGAGCTTATGGGACATAACAATATCAAGACGACAGAAAGGTATGTCCACATAGCCGACACTTTCAAAAGCAATATCAAAAGCCCGTTGGACGATCTGTTGATGGAGGAAGACGAGGTCTGATACTTAAAGAAAATAACAGCCAAATCGGCTGATAGTATAACATTATCAATCAAATAGAATATGAAAATATCAGTATTTAAACAACGCTACATAGATGCAATGTATTTGCCTGAAAGAAGGCAGATTGCAGAATTGTTTAATTTGGCAGACGAATCAAATAAAAGGGCAGGTATTTTAAAAATAATATCTGAAAATATCAATGTTCTTTATTGGAATAATTATGACCAACAATGGTTTAACTGCCGCCCTGTCCGCAGAGATGAAGTAAATTTTTATGAGGACAGAAAAGAATGATTGAGAAATGCATATTTGTAATTTTGGTTGCTTTGTACGGGCTTGCAATTTATTTCTTTGCTGCCAAGATTTTCCCATCATTTTGGCAAGTGTGCAAAAGCTATGTGAAATATATCAGAATCACCAGAAAGATTGATTTTGGCACATTCTTGTTTGTTTTTATAACTGCTGTGACATTTTTGGTGGCGTATGTTATATACATTATTGGAGCTGCATTATGGATGATGAATTCTATTATTTAGCCTTGTCAGTTAAAGACAGAATAATTGAGGAGTGTGTTGCCAAGTATGGCAATCTGAAGCAGGCTTCTTTGGAAATTTTTGGTGGTCAAATATGGCTGTACAGAGATGATTCATTCCCAAAAATAAACGCTGTTTTGAAAGTTTGCCAAGCTTGTGATGTGTCATTTGATTACATCATAACTGGCAAAAATAAACAGCCATATAAGCCTTTGAAAGAAACATACAGCAATCTCATCAAGGAATATTCAGGTGCTTGTTGGAATAAAAATCCATTGGATAAAAGCGCAAATGTAATTCTTCATAGACTTAGACATGGTAAACAGACAACATTATCTCTGCCAAATTTCATAAAATTCATGATTATCCGCCT
>OHRP01000455.1_pt1 | contig 14478 bp, 8 predicted proteins | sample 1578451 | NCBI WGS metagenome assembly OHRP01 (sample SAMEA3879588, study PRJEB24766) | human gut metagenome | biome: human-associated habitat; feature: feces | place: USA | collected 1985/1987
GGGGCGTTGCCCCAAACCCCACCAGAGGCGCCGCCTCTGGACTCCGCAAGGGGCAGACGAAAAGGGACGAAGTCCCCCCCTTGACCCCTTCGCGCGATTGAGTTGAGTTCTCTTCCTTACGCCTTCCGCGTGGAGCTTTTTGGGTGTTTTGCTGCCAGCAAAAACCGGGGATGCCGCCAAGCACCCCCGGTCAAATCCTCGATTATTGCAGCACAATGCCTTCCGCTTCCAGCTCCGCGCGGGTGCAGAGCCGCAGCGTCACAAAGTTCTGCTGGCAGATGATATAGCTGCCGCCTTCGCGCGTGTCCTTGTTCTCCAGCGTCACGATGCCCTGCGCGATGCAGTCGTGGTCGGCGCAGCTGGCGTCGGTCATCTCGATGCTCGACTCCGTGACGTGGATGATGTTCACGCACACGCCGTGGATCAGCCGGTAGTACCCGTCCTCCAGCAGCGGAATCGGCTCGTATGTCTTTGTGCCGACCGTCACAAGCAGGAACGCGACGGCTTCCGACGGGTCGCGAACCGCGCTTGCCATCGGGGAGGGCGCAATGCCGGGGTCAGTGCCGCGCGTCGCCGGGTTCAGCTTCGCGAAGCTCAGCGATTCGTTCGATGCCGCCAGAATCGCCTGCGCGTCGGCGAGGGTTTCCTGCGTCGTCGTCAATTCCGCCTCTGTCGCGGCAAGGGTTGCCTTTGTGGCTTCCAGCTCCGTCGTGGCGGTGGTCAGGCTGTCCTTCGTTGCGGCAAGTTCGTTTTCCGCGGCGGTCAGGGTGTCCTTCGTCGCGGCGAGTTCGGATTCCTTCGCGGTCAGGGTGTCCTTCGTTGCGGTGAGTTCGGCTTCCTTCGCGGTCAGACTGTCCTTCGTCGCGGCGAGTTCCGCTTCCTTTGCGGTCAGGCTGTCCTTCGTCGCGGTGAGTTCGGCTTCCTTCGCGGTCAGGGTGTCCTTCGTCGCGGTGAGTTCGGCTTCCTTTGCGGTCAGGCTGTCCTTCGTCGTCGTGAGCTCGGCTTCGGTGGCGGTCAGCGCCGTCTTGGTGTCGGACAATTCCGTCGTGGCGGCGGCAAGGGTGTCCTTCGTCGTGGTCAGCTCGGTTTCAGTGGCGGACAGGCTGGTTTTTGTGTCGGACAGCTCCGTCTGCGCGGCAGTCAGCGTGTTCTGCGTCACCGCCAGTTCGGCTTCCGTCGCGGCGAGCGCTTCCTTCGTGTTCTCCAGTTCATATTCCTTTGCCGGCAGGGATGCCTTCAAGGTGTCCAGTTCGTTCTGCGTGGTGGACAGCGTGTCCTTCACTGCCGCCAGTTTGGTCTGGGTGATCATCAGCGTGTCCTTCGTGGATGCCAGCGTGGTGTCGCGGCTGTTCAGGGCAGTCTGCGTTTCGGCGAGGGTGGCTTCGGTGGACGCGAGGGTGTCCTTTGTGGCGGACAGTTCAGTTTCGCGGTCAGCAAGCGTGCCCTGCGTTTCGGCGAGGGTGGCTTCGGTGGACGCAAGGGTGGTCTGGGTATCCGTCAAGGCGGCGGCGGTCGTGTCCAGCGTGGTCTGCGTGTCCGCGAGGGTCGCTTCGGTGGATGCGAGGGTGTCCTTCGCGGCGGACAGGCTGTTTTCGGTGTCCGCTAAGGTGGATTGGGTGGAGGACAGCGCGCTCTGCGTGTCCGTCAGCTGATTCCGGGTGTCCGTCAGCGAATTGTGGCTGACGATGAGACTGGCGCCAAGTGCGATGGAAGAGACTGCCAGCACGATGGCGGCAATCATCCAGATGATGGTCTTTTTCCGGGCGGCAATGGGGCTCATAGCAATCCTCCTAACAAGCGACGAAAATGGGCAGAAACCTTCCGTTTTTTCCAGTTTACCACCATCGGGGGAAGTTGTCAATCTCGAATTTCGCGGAAGCACAAAAAACGCCCCTCCGCCGACAAAAGCAGAGGGGCAGGGGAAGGAAGATTATTCCTGCTTGAGCGCGTCGCGGCTGACGATGGTCATCGTGATTTCGCCCAGCGCAAGGCAGTTGTGGTCGGCACTGGCGTTGACCAGTTCAATGCCGTCCGCGGTGATGTGGAACAGATTCATGTTGATGCCGTGGATCAGGCAGAAGTAGCTGCCCTCTTCCGGCATCGGGATGGGCGCGCAGGTCTGCTCGCCGACGGTGACGATGAGGTAGTTTTCCGCGTCCAGCGCGGTGGTGTCCGTGCCGGTCAGGGTGGCAGCGTCGGTGGAGAGCAGGTGCAGGAAGAGCATCGGTTTCTTCGCCGCCAGTTCCGCGTCCTTTTCCGCCAGTGCAGCCTTTGCAGCGGTCAGTTCATCCACCGTCGCCGACAGCGTGAGGTTCGTGTCCGCCAGTACCGTGCGGGTGCTGTCCAGCGCTGCCTGCGTGTCCTTCGTCGCCGCCAGTTCCGCTTCAGCGGCTTCCTGCGCCGCCACGGCGTTCGCTGCGACGCCATCCTTCGCCACCAGCGATTCCTTGATAATCGTAATCAGCGATTCGTTCGTGCCAAGGGCATCCTGCGTCAGCGCCAGCACGTTCTCTGTCGCGGCGAGGGTGTTCTGCACGTTCGCCAGTTCGTTTTCCTTCGCGGTCAGGGCAGCCTGTGCGGCGTCGCGGTCAGCTTCCGCAGCAGTCTGCGCGTCCTTGGCGCAAAGAAAAAACCTCCGAAACACAGCCGCGTTTCGGAGGAAGAAAGATGCATATATAGATGAAGTTACTTCTTCAATTCAATCCCTTGCCCCTTCAGCCGCGCAACCACGCCGTCAACAACCGCCTGCACTTCGTCGCGGGTGAGCGTGCGCTCCGGGTGCGAGAAGGAGAGGCGAATCGTGATGGTCTTGCCGGTGATGTCGCTGTATGTGCCCAGCACGGTCACCTTCTGCACCAGCGGGGAGTTCTCCGCCTTCACCGCGTCCAGAATCGGCTGGCAGCGATTGACCACGAAGGTCAAATCCTGCTCCATGCCGGGGAAGCGGGACGGCTCGCGGTAGACGATGGGCGCGGGCGCGATGGACGCAAGCGCTTCCATGTCGATTTCGGCAAACACAATCGCCGCCTTCTTGTCAATGTTCTTGCCGACAACCGGGTGCGCCACGCCGATTTCGCCGAGGTCAACGCCGTCCAGCACGATGGCGTTCAGGTTCTTCGGATGCTCATAGGAGTGGGTCGCGGTCATTGCGTGGAAGGACAAATCCTTGTGCAGGATGTCGCTCACGGCGACGCACAGCATGTCGCGCAGGCGGAAATACAGCGTTTCCACGTTATCGACCTTGCTGAAGAGCGTCACGCACAGCTTCTTGTGTTCCTTCGCCAGGTTGTTCTCGTCCACGCCATCGACGATGTGACCAATCTCGAAGATGCCGCACGACGGCGCATAGCCCGTGTTGACCTTCACCTGGCACAGCTGGGTGGGAATCATGGAGCGGCGCAGCGTCTCGATGTTGGGGTTGGAGGCGTTGAGCAGCTTCACGTTGTCCTCAACGGCGATGCCGAGCTTCTTGTAGTCGTCGGCGTACTGCCAGATGTAGGAATGCACCTCGTGCAGCGAATAGCGCTTGACGAGGATGTCCTTCAATTTGTCCTCGACCGTCTTTTCGGTGGACATGCGAACCGGGTAGAGCGGGGATTCCGCCGTGTGCAGGTCGAAGTTGTCGTAGCCGTAGATGCGGGTGATTTCCTCAATGATATCCGCCTTGATGGTTACGTCCTTCGTCGCGCGCCAGGAGGGGACGTCCGCGGTGAAGGAATCGCCGTCCCGCGTCATGCCGAAGCCCAGCGCGGTCAGCGTGTGCATGATTTCGTCGGAGGAGATGTTGATGCCGGTGTAGCGGTCAACAAACGCCTTGTCAAAGGACAATTGCACCTTCGGATAGTGGAAGGCGTACTCGTCGGTCAGGCGGGAGGTGACGCGCATTTCCGGGTCGTATTCCTGGAGAAGCTTGACGAAGCGGGCGATGGCGACGGTCGTCATTTCCGGGTCAAGGCTCTTTTCGTAGCGGGCGGAGGCGTCGGTGCGGTGGGCGAGGCGGACGCTGCTCTTGCGGACGGACGCCGCGTCGAACGTGGCGGATTCCAGCGTCAGGCTCGTCGTGTCATCGACGATTTCGCTGTCCAGACCGCCCATGATGCCCGCGATGGCAACCGGCTTGTCGCCGTTGCAGATCATCAGCGTGTTCGGGTCGATGGTGCGCTCCACCTTGTCCAGCGTCTGGAAAGGGAAGCTCTCCGGGAAGCGGCGGATGCGGATTTTCTCCACCTTGCGGCTGTCGAAGGCGTGCATCGGCTGCCCCATTTCCAGCATCAGGTAGTTCGTCAGGTCGGCAAGGAAGTTGATGTCGCGCATACCGCAGTAGTTCAGGCGGATACGCATCGCCATCGGGCTGACGTGGCGGTTGATGTTCTCCACCCGCAGGCAGGAGTAGCGCTGGCACAGCGGGTCTTCAATCTTCATGTCGATGGCGGGCAGATTGTTGTACGCCGCCAAATCCGCCACGGGCAGGGCTTTCAGCGGACGGCCGGACAGGGTGGAGAATTCGCGCGCCATGCCGTAGTGCCCCCACAGGTCGGGGCGGTTCGTCAGGGACTTGTTGTCCACCTCGAAGATAATGTCGTCAATGGGGTAGAGCGCCTTCAAGTCCGTGCCGCAGGGAACGTCCTCCGGGATGACCATGATGCCGGAATTGTCATCGCTGATGCCGATTTCCTTCTCCGAGCAGCACATGCCGTAGGACGTGTACCCGGCGAGCTTGCGCGGGCTGATGGTGATGTCGCCCAGCTGCGCGCCCACCTTGGCGAACGCGGTTTTCATGCCCAGCTGCACGTTCGGCGCGCCGCAGACCACGTCGGTCAGCTGCCCGTCGCCCGCGTCCACCTTCAGCAGGTGCAGCTTGTGGGATTCGGGGTGATTCTCTACGCTGACGATCTGCGCGGCGACAACGCCGGACAAATCCGCGCCCTTGTGGAAAATTTCATTCTCAACTTCCGCCGTGGACAGGGAGAACTGGCGAATCAGCGCCATTTTGTCAAGACCCGTCAGGTCAACGAAGTCGGAAATCCAGTTCATTGAGATCAGCATGTTCGTCTTTCCTCCGCATTACTCGTCGTCCGTGAACTGCGCCAAGCGCGTCAGGCTGCCGCTGTTCAGGTCGCGAATGTCCTTCACGCCGTACTTCATCATGGCAAGGCGCGTCATGCCCAAGCCGAACGCGAAGCCGGTGTACTGCTCCGGGTCGATGCCGCCGGCCTTCAATACTTCGGGGTGAATCATGCCGCAGGGGCACAGCTCCAGCCAGCCGGAATGCTTGCACGACGGGCAGCCCGCGCCGCCGCAGATGAGGCAGGAAATATCCAGCTCAAAGCCCGGCTCAACGAACGGGAAGAAGCCCGGACGCAGGCGGACTTTGATGTCCTTGCGGAACACCTCGCTCAACATCGTTTTCATGAAGTAGATCAGGTTCGCGATGGAAATATCCTTGTCCACCATGATGCCTTCCATCTGGAAGAACGTGTTCTCATGGCAGGCGTCGGTCGCCTCGTTGCGGAAGCAGCGGCCGGGGAAAATCGCCTTAATCGGCACGCCGTCGTTCACCAGCGCGTCGCGGTAGCGGCGGTAGATGGCGTTCTGGGCGGCGGAGGTCTGCGTTTTGAGCAGCTGCCCGTTGTCCAGATAATAGGTGTCCTGCATGTCGCGCGCGGGGTGGAACTTCGGAATGTTCAGGCTCTCGAAGCACTCGTAGTCCGTCACGACCTCGGCGTAATCCTCCACCGTGAAGCCCATCGACTTGAACACCTGCTCGCACTGGCGCTGCACCAGCGTGATCGGGTGATACGACCCGCGGGTCATGTCCGGCGGCATGGAGATGTCAAATTCGGGCAGGGCGTTGATTTCGCGCTGCAATTCCTGTGCCTTGAGCGCTTCCAGCTTTTCCGCCAAGGCGACGGTGATGGCGGTCTTCAGCTCGTTCGTCTCGCGCCCGACGGTCTTTTTCTGCTCGTCGGTCAAGCCGCCCATGCCTTTGAGCGCGTCGGTCACTTTGCCCTTGCGGCCGAGGTAATTCACGCGCAGGGCTTCCAGATCCACCATGTTGGCGATCTTCTTCAGCTCGGAATCAAAGCTGCTTTTCAGGGCTTCGATCTTCTCGTTCATTCCGGATGTTCCTCCTTACAGTTGGATGAAAAAAGCCCGTCCCATCGTTTGATGAGACGGACTGAATCCGCGGTACCACTCGTCTTGCGGCAAAGGAAAAAAATCCCGCTGCCGCCGCTTGATAGGCGATAAGGCTGCCCACGCCCCAAAACTCACGGGATGAAGGTTCACGCCGTGCGCCCTGCCGCCTCGCACCACCCGGCGGCTCTCTGATATCCTATTTCCTGCATTCGCCTGTGCCATCTGCTCGCGCCTTTTTCCTTCTGGCGTCCGCTCGTTCCACTTAGCGTAGCGCTGCTACGCTGCGTTTCACTCCCGTTAGCCAGCAGAAAAAATTCGCTTCGCATCTTGGCACATTCTCATTTGGAAATAGGAAGGGGACTTGCACGCGCTACTGTTTCCCGGTCATCGTTTCCAATATTTCGCTGACTTTCGTCGGCACGCTCTATCTTACCATAGGTTGAGGCGTTTTGCAAGGGGGCAAATTCGGAATTTGGAATGCGGAATGCGGAATAAAAATCGCACGGAAGTGGAATTCTTTCCATCTTACAGGCGAACAAACCGTGAATTTTTCCGATTTCTTATTTACAAGCCATTTTTTTGTGCTATACTGTAAGATGCGTTATCATGTAAAGCGCGATTCAGGCGCTTGCGTGAAAGTCCGCGCGGGGGAGGGACAAAATGCCCTCCGCACAAGGCGCGGCAGGGAACTTCGCGCACAAACGCGCGGAAGAAAGGAAAGGAAGCCGGATGAGCAACAGCCGTCCACCCTATGATGGCGCCGGGGACGCCGGACAGAATCCTCAGCAGCCTGGTTTTTCGCAGGGCAATTATCCGCCGGCGCAGGGCTATGCCCCGAATGGCGGCTACGCGCCCAATGATGCCTATGGTCAGGGCTACGCGCCGCAAAACGGCTATGGGCAGCCGCAATATGGTCAGCAGGGGTATGCGGATTATCAGCAGCCCTATGGTCAGCAGGGATATCAGCAGCCATACGGAGGTTATCAGCAGCCATACGGTCAGCAGGGCTACGAGCAGCAGGGTTATCAGCAGCCGTATGGGCAGCAGGGCTATCAGCAGCCATACGCCCAGCAGCCTTATCAGCAGCAGCCGTATGACCAGCAGGGGTTTGTGCAGCCCGGCGGGTATCAGCAGCCCTACGAGCAGCAGGGGTATCAGCAGGGGTACAGCCAGCAGAATCCGCAGGAAACGGATTTGCCGCCGGAGCAGCAGTACGCGCAGTACACCCCCGACGGTCAGCGTGTGTACCCGACGTCGGGGCGCAGCGGCTTCCGGGTGCAGCCGGCGGCGCGCAGGGAAATCCCGTGGGATACGATTGCAAAAGTATTGATGTTCGGCGTGCTGCCGATTCTTTTCATCTTGAGCATGGTCTTTGCGTGGACGGCGGTGAAGTGGGTCGTCCTCGTCGGCGCGGTGGCGAGCATCGCCGCGATGTGGCTCCGCGAGCTGGTCACGCCCAACGCGCGGCTGGTGCTGTCGCTTTTGCTGGCGTCGGCGGCGGTCGTCTGCCTCGTCAGCGCACTGGCGACGAATGCGGCGGACAATCAGAACCCCGCGCAGCCGAATCAGCCCGGTCAGATGCAGCAGGGGAGTACATCGGGCAATAGCCTCGATGTCAACCTGACCGCGACGGACACGCCCAATCCCGCGCCCACGCCCACCGCGACGCCTGTGGATGACTCCGAGGAGTGCTACGCGCAGCTGCATTCCTTCTTCACGCTGTGGAAGAACAACGCCATCAGCCAAATGGTCAACCTGACGGCCCCGTCGTGGCGCAGCAGCATCAAGGGCGGCACGGACGCGGTGACGCAGAAGCTCTTCGGCGAGGTGCTGACCAACCGCACGCCCGTCAGCTGGGATTTCACGGCCATCACGGGCACATCGAACGACATCGCCCGCATGGTCACCGTGCGCGCCGTCATCAACAAGAACAACACCCTGGGCGAAAGCGTCTACCTGTGGAAGGTGCGCATGGTCAAGGAGGACGGCGTGTGGTACGTTGACCCCGCGACGCTGCAAAGCAACGAGCAGGAAAGCACCGCCACCCCGACCAACGCCCTTGCCACCCAGCCCGTGCTGAACACCAGCCATCCGGACTTGATTCTCTACTACAACCAAAACGGCGGAACGTATTACCACATCGACCCGAACTGCGCGTCCATCAATCAGCGGTATCGCCCGCTGACGGCATCCTTCAAGTGGACGCAGATTGACGACGAACCGTACAAAAACCTGGAGCAGTGCAAGGTGTGCGGCGCACCCCTGCGCGAAGACAAGAGCAACTGATACTCACATATAATATTAGGAGGACAACACGATGGACACCAATGCCAAGCTGTATCAAGACATGACGAAGATTCTCGTCAAGCGTGAGGACATCCAGAAGGCCGTTGCCCAGCTGGGACGGGAAATCACCCGCGACTATCAGGGACGCGATCTGGTGATGGTCTGCATTTTGAAGGGCGCGAGCGTCTTCTTCTCCGACCTCATCCGCGAGGTCGATTTGCCCGTGACGCTGGATTTCATGGCGCTTTCGAGCTATCGCAACTCCACCAAGTCCTCCGGCGTGGTCAATCTGGAGAAAGACCTGTCCGTTTCCATTAAGGGGCGCGACGTGCTGATTGTGGAGGACATTGTGGACAGCGGCAACACGCTGTTCTACCTCGGCAAGTATTTGATGGGCCGCGGCGCGTCCTCCATCCGCATTGCAACGCTGCTGGACAAGCCCGACCGCCGCAATCCTGAACACAACCTGACGGTGGATTACCACTGCTTCAAGATTCCGGATGAGTTCGTCGTCGGCTACGGGCTGGATTTCGCCGAGAAGTACCGCAATCTGCCGGACATCGGCGTGCTGGACAGCCGCGTGTACGGCGCGGCGCACGAATAAATCAGCCGATTCTTCCCCGAAAAAGATAAAATTTTTGTAAAGATGGATTTTTCCGCACACGTCATTCGTCTATATGGGTATACGCCGCAACAGGCGGATGGCGCTGGAACGGAAGGAGGATGCTCGCATTGAAGAAGTCTCGCGGGATGTTCGGCTACGTCGCGGTTTTGCTGCTGATGGTGCTCACCATTTCGATGCTGTTCACCAACGGCTTTGGCAGCAATACCCGTGACCGCCGCATCACCTATCCCCAGCTGCTGACGATGATTGAGGAGGGGCAGGTTCGCTCCGTCGCCATCCGCGGCACGTCGCTGGTGGGCGTGACGACAACAACAACGGTCGCCGACGCGGATTTCCCTGACAAGAACTACGATTTTGAAACCACCATCGGCGCTGATTTCATCGTCACCGCGCGGCAGATGCAGGCGGCGAAGCTTAATAAGCCGCTGGACGAGGTGTCCGTCAAGGATTTGCCGTTCACCATCATCTACCGTCAGCCGCTGACCACCCCGTGGTGGTATGACCTGATTCCGCTGGCAATTTCGCTGGTGCTCTGCGGCGTGATGTTCTGGCTGATTATGCGCGCGCAGACCGGCGGCAACGGCAAGGTGATGAACTTCGGCCGCAGCCGGGCGCGCATCCATGACCCGAACAAGAACAAGGTGACGTTCGCTGATGTCGCGGGCGCGGAGGAAGAGAAGGAAGAACTCAAGGAAATGGTGGACTTCCTGCGCAACCCCAAGGCGTACATCGACATGGGCGCGCGCATCCCCAAGGGCGTGCTGCTCATCGGCCCGCCCGGCACGGGCAAAACCCTGCTGGCAAAGGCGGTTGCGGGCGAGGCGGGCGTGCCGTTCTTCTCCATTTCCGGCTCTGACTTTGTGGAGATGTTCGTGGGTGTGGGCGCGAGCCGCGTCCGTGACCTGTTCGACCAAGCCAAGCGCGCTGCCCCGTCCATCATCTTTATTGATGAGATTGACGCGGTGGGTCGTCACCGCGGCGCGGGTCTGGGCGGCGGACACGACGAACGCGAGCAGACGCTGAACCAGCTGCTGGTCGAGATGGACGGCTTCGCAATCAACGAGGGCGTTATTGTCATGGCGGCGACGAACCGCCGCGACATTCTTGACCCCGCGCTGCTGCGTCCCGGCCGCTTTGACCGCACGATTCTCGTCAATTACCCCGATATGGCGGGGCGTGTTGCCATCCTGAAGGTGCACGCCAAGGGCAAGCCCCTTGCGGATGATGTGGATTTGGAGAATATCGCCAAGCGCGTGCCTTTCTCCACCGGCGCGGAGCTGGAAAACATCATGAACGAAGCCGCGATTCTGGCGGCGCGCGGGCGCTTGAAGGCCATCAATCAGCAGACGCTGGTGGAGGCAATCTCCCGCGTGCAGATGGGCCCGGAGAAGCGCAGCCACAAGGTGACGCAGCGCGACAAGCGCATGGTCGCCATCCACGAGGCGGGTCACGCCATCGTCGGGCACGTCCTGCCCAACTGCGACGAGGTGCACCTGATTACCATCGTCCCGCGCGGGCAGGCGGGCGGCTACACGCTGTCCCTGCCGACGGAAGAGGACGATTTGCAGACTTACAGCCAGCTGATGGACTTCGTGGCGATGGGGCTGGGCGGTCATGCCGCGGAGCAGCTTTATCTGGGCGAGTTCACCACCGGCGCAACGAGCGACCTGAAGAAGGCGACGGAGGTCTGCCGCCGCATGGTGACGCAGTTCGGCATGAGCGAAAAGCTGGGCCCGGTCTATCTTGACGGCGATCAGGAAGTGTTCGTCGGCATGGAGTTCGGGCAGAGCCGCGGGTACAGCGAAGAACTGGCGGCGCGCATCGACGCGGAGGTCAAGCGCCTGCTGGAGGAATGCTACCAGAAGGCAGTGGATGCCCTGAGCGCCAACCGCGACCGCATGGAAAAGCTGGTGGAAGCGCTGCTCAAGTACGACACCATCAGCCGCCGCGAGTTCGTCACCCTGATGGAAACGGGTGCGCTGCCGGATATTCAGGATGCCGACACCCGCACCACGGGCGATGTGATGATGCAGGATATGGCGGACGAAAAGAAGAAAGAAAATTCCGAAAAGTCCGCCGAAACGCCTGAAAAGAGCGCGGAAACGCCTGATAAGACGGCGGATGCGCCCGAAAATCACCCAACTGACCCCCATGAAGCCTGATTTGCACACCCACACCACTTCCTCCGACGGGCTGCTTACGCCCGCGGAGCTGGTGGCGCTGGCGGACAAGCACCGCGTGACGCTCCTGGCCGTGACCGACCATGACACGTTTGACGGCGCGGCGCAGCTGCTGGGGAAACCCACGCCGATGCCGATTCTGCAAGGTGTCGAATTGTCCCTGCGCGATATGCCCGGCCTGCACCTGCTCGGCTACGGGCGCGGGACGGATACGCCCCTGCACCGCAAGGTTCGGGCGCTGTCCCAAATGCGGCTCGGACGCGCGCGGCAGATGGTGGAGAAGCTGAACGCGCTGGGCTATCCGCTGGATTACGACGAAATCGCACGCGAAGCCAAGGGCAGCGTCGGTCGGCCGCATATCGCCCGCGCGATGGTCAGCCGCGGCTATGTGGTGGATACGCGCGAGGCGTTTGACCGCTTTCTGGCGGATGGCGCACCTGCCTATGTGGCGGGGGAGCGCCTGAGCATGGCGGAGGCGCTGCCGCTGATGCGGGAAAGCGGCTTCGTGCCTGTTCTGGCGCACCCGATGGAGCTGGAAAAGACCGGCGCGCTGCTGCGCCACCTGCTCGGCGTTTGGCAGGAGCAGGGCTTGCGGGGCGTTGAGGTTTACCACCCATCCGCCGGACGCGCCACGCCCCTGCTGGATTTGACCGCGCGGCGTATGGGCTTTCTGGTCACCGGCGGCAGTGACTTCCATGGCGATGGCGACCGCCACGGCATGGTCGGCTGCACCGCGCCGATGTGGGCGAGGGCGGCCGATGATGTGGAGAAATTGCTGCAGGCAGTGGAAACTGCTGAAATCATGTGATATAATACTATTTCCAGATTCACCTGCGCCATCTGCTTGCGCCTTTTCCCTTCTGGCGTCCGCTCATTCCACTTAGCGTAGCGCTGCTACGCTGCGTTTCATTCACGTTAGCCAGAATGAAAAATTCGCGGCGCATCTTGGCGCATTCTTATCTGGAAATAGTATAAGATGTAGAAATACCGAATTGCCATCAGAAAGGGGTGCTGAAACCATGTCCGAATTCAACGACAACAAGCAGCCGCGCCGCCGCCGCACGCAGCTGAACGCGGCGCAGTATGCCGGGCAGCAGACGCTGGACAACAGCATCCCCCTTATCCGCACGGAAGACGCGCCCATGCAGCCGACAAATCCGCCGCGCCGGAATCCGCAGCCGCCCCCGGCGCAGCAGAGCACCAATCCGCCCATGCAGCCGATGAGCGCGGCTCAGCCGATGGGTGCGGCTCAGCCGATGCGCCCGCAGGGGATGAATCAGCCGGGGCAGGGGAGCCAATATGCGCAAAGCGGGAAAATGTGCGGCTTCCGCGGCGTGCAGGGGACGCCCATGCAGCCGCAGCAGGGCTGGAACAACGGCGTGCAGCCGCTCGATGCGGCGCACCAATTGGAGCAGTTCTCGTGGGGGCAGAACCCGACAAGCATGAATACCGGGCGCAATCAGCCGATTCGCGGCGGGCAGATGATGCCGAATCAGCCGATGAATCCGCAGCGCCCGCAGAATCCGCCGTATCCGCAGCAGAATTATGGCGGATGGCAGCAGCAGCCGATGTATCCGGTGAATTTTCCGCAGTATCCGGCGAACGGCAATGGCGGAAACGGCGGCAATGGCGGCGGCAATCATCCGCCGGCGGGGCTGGGGGGCTTCAATCCGGAGCATCGCGAGCCGAAGAACGAGCCTATCCGCCGCAAGCCGTCGGGGCAAAAGCTGCTCAAGCGTATCCTGTTCTGCGCGTGCGCGGTGGCGGTAATTTGCGGCCTGGTCGCGGCGGGCGGCGCCATCAGCAATGCCATCCAGGAGCAGAACGAGCGGGAAGCACTTGTCGCGTCGGTGACGGCATATGACGACAAGTACGTCCCGAACGTGTATGTGGACGGCATCCACCTCGGCGGCATGACCCGCGCGGAGGCGGAAGAGGCGGTCACGGCGCACGCGAATCAGCAGCGCGACGCGTGGAAGGTGCGCCTGATGTACGCCGGTCAGCTGGTGAGGGAAATCACGAGCGCCGACCTGAACATGACCGTCGATGTGCAGGAAGCCCTCGACGCGGCGTGGCAGCCGGGGCACACAGAAGGCGGCATTGACGCGCGCAAAGCCACGATGGACGCGCTGGCGGAAAATCCCTACGAGGGCTATTCCGCCACGCCCAGCGGCGACAATGTGGTGATTGACAACATCCTGCTCAGCATCGCACAGCAGGCGTACATCCAGCCGGTGGATGCGCATATTATCTTCGATTCCAACAATTTCAACAATCCGCTGACGATTCAGCCGGAAACGGTCGGACGCTATATGGACACGACCGAGGCGAAAAATCAGGTGTACCAGATGATGTCGTCCCTGGTCAGCGGCGAGGTGGAGCTGACGACGCGCGAGCTGCAGCCGACCACGACCAAAGCCATGCTGGAGCCGCAGATTCAGCTGCGCGCGACGGCGTACACCCCGATTTCGACCACCAGCACGGAAGAGCGCAACCTGAACATTCAGGTGGCGTTCGAGCGCATCAACGGCAAGATGCTTGCAGCGGGCGAAACATTCTCCTTCAATACGATTGTGGGCAAGCGCACGAAGGCAAACGGCTTCTATCAGGCGATTGAGTACGCGTATGGCGATCAGCGCATGGGCTACGGCGGCGGCGTGTGTCAGGCGAGCACGACGATGTACCTTGCGGCAGCGAAGGCGAACATGACGATTCTCAAGCGCGAGCCGCACTCTGACGCGGTGGGCTACACCGACTACGGCAAGGACGCGACGGTATCCGACAACCGCATTGACTTCAAGTTCCGCAACGACACGAACAGCACGATTTTCATCGTCGCGACGGTGATGAAGGACAGCCGCTACGACAAGTCGCACAAGGTGTGCGTGGTGTCGATTTACGGCGAGAGCCTCGGCAAGGGCGTGAAGTACGAGCTGGAAACGGTGACGGTGCAGACCCTGCCCGCCCCGACCGAGCCGGAATACCGCAAGGACACGAACCACACCTACGCCACCTATGTTGACCAAGAGTACACCTACCGCAAGGCAACCGACGGCTGTGTGGTGGAAAGCTACCTGGTGAAGTATGTGGGCGGCGCGGAAACCGAGCGCAAGCTGATGTACACCGACACCTACAAGGCGAAGAGCGAAATCATCTACGTCGGCACGGTGGAGCGGACGGAAGAGGGGCAATGACCAGAGGCTTTGCCTCTGGACTCCAGCAGGGGCGCTGCCCCTGCACCCTGCAAGG
>OHRP01000476.1_pt1 | contig 13987 bp, 20 predicted proteins | sample 1578451 | NCBI WGS metagenome assembly OHRP01 (sample SAMEA3879588, study PRJEB24766) | human gut metagenome | biome: human-associated habitat; feature: feces | place: USA | collected 1985/1987
AGGTCTTTGCCCGTTTTGCGCTGCCGAGAAGGCACTCGTTCCAGAAGATCACTTACATCACAGTCGAGAGCTTCGCAAATGCGATCCATGTGCTCATAACTGATGCGCTCCGCCAGTTCGTTATAGTAGGCGGAAATGGTCGACGGACGGATGCCTGTTTCTCGTGCAAGTCGCGCCTGTGTCCAGCGTCGTTCACCTAACAAGCGGGAGAGATGATTTTTTATCACCTTATCGCCCCTGCGACCATTCTAAAATAATCTTTAGTGGGGCGTCTTCATTTTGGTAGGATATAACGCTTTCCGTTACAATTCATAGTTGCGAACAAGGACTTCTTTGTAGCCGTCCACACTTTGCGCAGACAGCGTATTACGCCGCGAAACAGGCTCAATAATGCAGTCGGCATACAACTCCCGCACCTGTGGGCAATCATTGTAGGACAGCAGGAAGCGGCCCTTGATGCTGTGAAGCGCGTCGGCCAGTCGTTTGTGGTCGCTTTCTTGAAAGCGGGCGCGGTAGTATTTTTCGGTTTCAAAATATGGCGGATCGCAATAAAACAGCGCGTTTTCCCGGTCATAAGTCTTAATCAAATGCTCAAAGTCAAGGTTTTCGATTATGACCCGGCGCAGCCTCTCCTGCACCGCAGGAAACGATGCAGAAATGTTGCAGACGCCTTTCGGCGCAGTTGCGAACGTTCGACGGTCTGTTCCAAAGCTGGCCTTAATAAGGTATAGGCTGCGTGCCGCTCGCTGTATGTCAGTCAACCCGCGCACCTGCTCCTGTGCCAGACAGTCAAAGAACACTTCCCGCGCATCTGGGAGCATATCAAGTTCATGCTGCAGGGCGTCCGGGTGGTACTTGATGCAGCGGTAGATGTTGACAAGTTCTGCGTCATAGTCATTGAACACTTCCATGACTTTGCTGCTCGGTTCACGGCCAAACAGTACCCAACCTGCGCCGCCGAACACCTCAATATAACGTCCAATGTCCGCAGGCATACGCTGCAATATTTCATTGCGCAGGGCACGCTTGCCGCCGATCCATCCGATAAAACTATTCATGCAAATCATCCTTTCCGGGGCGAAAAGGTGATTTCATGGGGAACTACGACTTTTTTTCATTCTGCGTTCCAAAATAGAACGCAACAACCATCGTTGCGATGGTGAGGAACTTGTCTGGCTCAACACTTCCGTTGAGGGACAGCGCGGCCAGCACAACGATAATAACCAGCGTGACGATGGTTTTCACCTTCAACAGCGCAGTGAGGGCTTCAAAAAGTTGCTTCATAAAAGGCCTCCTTTATGCCCAGTGACTCGTGTAGAGTTTCGCGTCAGTCAGCTTGCGTTCCTTGCAAACCGCCAGCACAGCGTCTGCAACAGCCTGCACTACGCTGCGGATGCAGATGATCTGCAAGTGATTCTCAGCATTAGTGTAGCTGTCTGCCGTCGTGTCGTGTTCCTTGCAGACCGCAACAACTGCGGCGGCATCGCCACTGCTGACAGGGCCAACAGTGATGTTCTGCAAAAGAGAAGTGGCAGCTTTTTCGCTGTTGGCAGGGATTTCGGCAGGCTTGTCCGCTGCCGGAGCAGCGCCATAGATGCCTGCCTTGTTGGGGATGGCTGCATAGGCCGTAGGGTCAAGTCCCTTGCCGCTGGCCGTGGCTCGTACTTCAAAATGACAGTGCGGGTGCGTGCCCTCTGCATTGCCTGTCTCGCCCATGATGGCAAGCTGCTGGCCGCTGATGACGCGATCACCGACATCGACAAGCAAGCGGGAGCAATGGCAGAAGTACATGAAATTGACCGCATCGGGGGTCTGGTCGGCATCAAGCTGGACACAAACATAATACCCCCACTCCCACGTTCTGTCGGAATGGTCGGTCACGATACGCGCCCGCGTCACACGGCCTTTGATGGGCTTCTGCGTGCCGTCGGGCATCTCATAGTACGGCATGAGGATAATGTCGCTGTCGACGCCCACGATGTCCATGCCGCCGTGCCATGTCTTTCCGCCGCCGCGTGTCATGCCGTAGCAGCCATAGCTGTACTTGATCTGCACGCGGCCATCAAAAATGCTTTTTCCCATAGAGTGTACCTCATTTTTGTGCAAAGAAAAGAGCACCCCTTGCAGGGTGCTCGCGGATACATGATTTACAGCAAAGCCGCCGTTTTTTCCCGCCAGACGGCAGGAACTTGTTCCAGCGTCGTGCGGCCCATGCGGATTTGTGTCGCGTAAAATTTAGCCATTGTATACCACCTCCGCCAAATCATAAACGGCTGCCTCAAGGGCATCCAGACGGTCAGAGGCAGTCACAGGCTCAGCCTCGCGCGGCGGCTGATAGTCCCACCACGAATCGAAGTCCGCCGTGACTTCTTCCTCGGTGACTGCGAACGCAACGCGAATCTGGCGCTCATCGCAGTTCCAGACCGTCTGCTTGTTGCCCTCTTCGTCGGTGATTTTCTCGGACGCAATATCCTTGCGCAGGATAATGTCCGTCGCGCCATTCAGTGCGAACACCTGCACGGCAGCGGGCTTTTTAACATACTGCTCCATGCGTTTGCTCCTTTAACAGTAACTGTTTACTATGCCACGATACAGAACGTTTCGCGGCGCGGATAATTTTATAGACGTTGTACTTCTGGCAAAAGCCACGGCTGTCGCTGTGCTTGATTTCGCCCCACTGACTCATAATGCGCTGTGCTCTCCACCACGGCACATACCCCAAAGCATCCAGATCGCGCTGGGCACGCAGGATTGCCCGCCGCAGTTTGACAAAGTTGCGGCCTCGGATGATGGTATAAGTGCGGCGTACCACATAGCCCATCATATCAAGACCCGGCGTGCGCTGATGGCTGCCAGCCTTGCGGCGCTTGTTCTGTTGGCGCTCGGCATCAAAGGACGCAAAGTGGATAATATCCCACGCACTCTTGATTGTCAGCCCCAGCGTCTCCTTTGCCCATCTGGTGGTGTCCTTCATCACTTTTGTAAGGTTGGATATGCGCCCATACACAGTGATGTCGTCGGCATAGCAGCAGATGGCAAGGATCATCTTGAACGACTTCCCACGCCGCACCTTGCGATGGGAGAGGATGTACCGCAGCACATAACTCATAACATAATTGAACAGCCAGCAAGGCAGATACCCGCCAATTAGCAGAACACCGTCCGGGTAGTTTGCCATGACGGCCTCCACAAGCCACAGCAAGGGCTTATTCTTTCCGATGTCGCGGCGCAGAAGATTCATAACGCATTCGACTGTCGTGGAAGGATAAGCCTTTTTAACGTCGCATTTTGCGGCATCGGTCTTGTTATGGAGCATCCGGCGAAGGATGCGTTCGTTCTGCCGCTTCCCGGCAATCTGTCCCTTTCCAGGCAGACTTCCATACTGGATCGGCAGCAGCTTTGCGCGGAAGAGCGGGTCGAGCGCTCCCTTTGCAATATATTCAAAAATCTGCTGCCACGGACTTTCCTCGCAGATGTTGCGCAGCTTCCCGTTTTCCCGCAGTTGGAACTGACGCACAGGCTCAAACGAAACGCTGCGCGCCAGAATGTCGGCATGAGCCTGCTCGGCCACGGCGTCAATGGCCGTTAGGCTTTTGTTGCAAGTACAATTTCGGATTTCTTCACGCAGTTCGGCCCGCGTGATTTTCCCGGTAGATACTAATAAATTTTGGAATCTTCTCTTTGACCGCTTGCCAGTGAAGCACAGATGCACCTGCTCCTTGATAAAATCAAGGTTTTCGATGTTCACCTCTGCTGGCTTGCAGTACGTTTTCACCAGTAAATCCTCCTTTGATTTGTGTCGTCGGCGGCGTCCGCTTTCGCTACTAGCCCCCGCTGGTTTCAAACACAATTTTCCCAATACGGGCGGATTATACGGTGCAATATATAATGTATGGTGTAATTGACAAATCAGCCACGCCAGCCGAGCCGTTCCAATTCCTATTGCCCGTTGTATTGTTAGAATTAGCCGCCGCGAGCGAGGCATTGCCATTGTTATTAAGGTTGCAGCAACGCCACGAGGCCCGCACGCCGCGCCACCCACTACAAAGGGGCGCGAGGAACTCAGAACAAAAAAGCGAACGGAAACACCGCATAACCCAAAAGCATTATAACAAGAAAACCAGAAAATCAAAAGAGGAAATACAAAAATAAAAATCGTGCGACCCGGCTACGCCGGGTTAATAAAGGGGCTGCGCCCCTCTTGCCTCGTCGAGCCGAGGCAATTCACCCTGCGTCACCCAGCCAAATCAGCCACGCCAGCCGAGCCGTACCAAATCCTAGTGCCCGGCGTATTGGCAGAATAAGCCGCCGCGAGCGAGGCAATGCCATAGTAAGAAAGGGAGCAGCAACGCCACGAGGCCCGCACGCCGGAGGTTGCAAGCCCCACATAGAAGCCCGCCTTAACACCTGTTCCACTGCCTGCCGTAGTCGACACCTTAGCAGGCCACAGAATGCCTTTATCCTTGCTTACAGCGGTATCCTCGATATACCGCCAGCCGTCTTTTTCACTGGCGGCAAAAGTCAGCGTCAAGTCCTCCTGCTTCGTGTAGTCTGCCGTGATAGAGCCTGTCGTGACCTTGCTCTGGTCGTGGCAGGTATACAGGTCAAGGGTATAATTTCCGTCAGCATCTTTGCCCCACTGCATGAACTCATCCGCGAGGATCAGATACGAGCCATTTTGGAACTCCGTGCGCTGGATAAGGCCCGGTTCCTTGCCACTTGTCGGGCTGTATCGGCTGCCATCATAGCCCTGCACAGTATCGTTCCAGCCGCTCCAATAGGGCATCGTGGAGATGTAGGTGACACCCGCTTCGGTGTCAAAGGCGGTGTCCGTCTCGATGTTGACCGCCTTGTAGGCCGTGCCGTCGATGGTGACGTCCGTGATGCTGGCAATGCGTTTGTTTTTTGCCAGTTTGTACATGCTGGCAACGCCGCGATCCGTGCTCGTGCCCGTTCCCTTATCGCCGATAATGACGCTCGACCCAACGAACAGGTTGGCGGCCTGTGCTGCCGTCAGAAGGACGCGCTTCACGCCGGATTCTCCGACAGACACCGCGTACTGGTAGCTGTACCCGGTGCAGCCCTCAATCGTGCCACTGTTACCCTTGCGGGCGTATTTCAGCCGGATCATGGCAAGCTGCCATTTGAGCAGTCTGCCGGATGCGCCCGCATACTGTGCGCCGCGCTTGCGCCACAGACCCACATTGTCGCTGTGGCTGGAATAGTTGATGGGCGGACGGCCACTGCCACAGCCGATGAGGCCGTCGCTGTCAAATCCGGCAGCATACTTCGGGTTTGCAATGTAGCCGTAGACAGTGCCGTTTTTATCCGTACCCTGCGGCCACGTTTCATACCCGGTGCTGGGGTGGCAGCGCATTTTGAAATAGCGATAACCGCCCTCATCCCATTCTTTCGTGTAGGTGTTCTTCTGCAGTACCCAGCACAGGTGCTTGCTCCGGCGCACATCGTCATAGCTATCGATGAACTCGACGGCATAGATCGTGTGCGTGCCGTCCGCATTTTTCTCTGCGGCAACTTCCAGCGCCCAGAACTGTGGCAGTTTGGCGAAGTCGTCACGGTTGGCCGCAGCCTCGGTGCTGGGCGTGCAGACAAGGCCGACGCTGTCATCGGTTGCCTCGCCGATGGCGCTCTGGCTGGTAGCAAACAGAGGTTCTTTCGTGCCATGCACGCGGTTGTCGTCCAGAACTGTGCCGAACCAGCGCCCGCACAGTTCATTGCGCGTCGTCACGCCCTCCTTCCAGCAGATGTTCCACCAGTCCACGAAGAGTGTGTTGACTTCCTCAACGCTTTTGGCCGCGCGAACGAGGCTGCCATAAAGGCGGTCAATGGCCGCCGCGTTTCCGCTGGCAATGATGCTGGCTTTCTGCACGGCCACGAGTTCCCGCAGCGTGCTGTCGCGGGGAAGATTAACAGTTTCTGCCATGATAAAAACTCCTTTAAACGGTGTTTAAATTAGTCGGCCACGACGGCATCCAAGCCGCCGTCAGTGCCGTTGATGACGAAAGTGACGCGCTGCACATCCTGCTTTTTGGCAAGCGCCGCGAAGATCACCTTATTCTGGACAGGGCTGGCGCTGGCATCGCTCAGCGTGTCGTCCACTGTCACGCGACCAGCCAGTTCCTGCGCCGTATCGCGGGCAGCGGCAGCCCGCTCCGCAGAGGTCTTGGCTGCCGATTCGCTGTTGGCTGCGTTGCCCGCGCTCTTCTCGGCAGCCTTCTGCGCGTTTTGCGCCGCAGCTTTGGCGGTGTCCGCATTTTTTTCCGCCGTTTCGACTGTCTGGGCTTTGGTCGAGACGTCCTTCTGGATGTTTTGCATCTCCGTCAGCTTCTCGGCGATGCCCTCCTTGATAACCTTAGTTGCCGCATGCTGACAGTCTCGTTGCCGAGAATGTTGGTTTTCTTTTCGACGTTGGCGGACAACTCCGGGGAGTATTCCTCCAAATCTTTGCCCAGCCGCACATAGCTGGCCGTGCCATCATCTGCGGCAAAAGTTGCATTCAGATAATGCGCCATATATTTGCGTTCGATTTTCATGCAAAATCCTCCGATTCATAGGTTTTTGTGTAGCGCAGGCTCAGCACGACCATATAAGTCGCCGTGCCTTCGGCCTCCGCTTCGTACAGCACACCGTTCTGGGCGCGGGCGATGACAGACTCTTCGGCGTCGCCAAAGTTTGGAGCAAGGCCGTGGGTACTCTGCTCCTGCACCCAATGCTGGAAGTCGTTGACCCAATCTGCGTTGATCTTCGCGCCCTCATCATCGCCTGCACTTTTGGCAAAAGTAAAGTACAGACCGAAGTTGCTCTGATTTGTGACGCAGACTGCGCCCGTGATATAGGTGCGGCGTTCAATTTCCTGCAGCCCCTGCGGGAAGACCGCGCCGCAGCTGGGCACTTGGTCGGTGTAGTCGACATGCCAATCCTTCAAGATGTCATGCCCCTCATAGGTGCGCAGCCATGTGATGACCTGCTCAAGTTCACTCATTCGCCAGACCTCTTTCCAATATAGCGTTCCAGATCGGCAGCCAGCGCATCACCCTCGGCAGCCACAAGCGCACGATCCCAATGCCCTCCGGCAAGGGGATTCTTTGTTTTTGTATAGTTCATCGGTTTCCCGCTGCGGCTCACGCCGTTATACAGATAAACCGCCTGCGGCTCTTCGGTGACGATCTCCGGCACGCGGGGGTCGGTCTGGGCGACGGTCAGCTTGATGGTCGCGCCTGTACGGTAGGGCATATACTTCTGGACGCGCCGCAGCACATTCTTAGTGTGGAACATTTGCGCATCGCCCTGTTCATCCAGTCCCACTTCCTGCAAAATCTCTTCTGCGGCGGGAAAATCCAGCGTGACCCTCATTGCTTACCGCCTGCCTCCACATGGTACAGAACATTGCGGCAGCCCATGTCCCGCACCCAGTCTGCCGTAACAACACCGGGGCGGTTGGCCGGGACGAAGCTGCCCCACTGTTCGCGGGTGGTGATTTCTTCCCCAACGCCCTCCACAATGCGATCCCCGCATTCCAGCACATACACGCCGGGGATGCCGTTAAAAAGGGCGGGGGCAACCCGCCGCGCATTTTTGTTGGGAATCACCAGCAAAAATTCGTCACAGGATTTGCCCCCGCTTTTATCAACGGTCTGCACGGTTTTACGCTCAAAGTACGCGCCATGAATTACGCAGCGCGTCACCCGGAAGGGATTATAACACGCATGGTACACGGTAACGGTCTGGCGGCACAGGTCATAGATCGGCGAACGAAGCGCTCCCTCATACCGCATCAGCTGCACCCCCTGTACACATCAGCATACAAGCACAGAATGCGATAGTATTCTGCCGCCTGTGCCTTGGGTGTCGCATCAATGGCTGCTGCCGTGTTGGCGGTGTAGCTTTCGCTTACGCTGCCAATCGTAACGCTGGCCGGAGCAGCCACAGCGCCGCTCTGCACATCGGCAAACCTGCGCTGTGCGTCAGCAATGGCACATACAGCTGTGTCGCGGGCGCTGTCGGCGGGATATTCCACGCGGTACAGCCGCTCGTATCGCCGAATCAGCGCGTCGGCGTCAGCATAAGCGGTCTGCCACTCGTCCGGCTGGATGGCCTTGCCGCCATATTTGCAGACGTAAAACTCGTAACTCGTCATGGGTTTACTCCTTGGTCGCCGCCCTCTTTGTGCGCTTGGCGGGCTTTTCTTCTGCCGCCGTGTCCGTCACTTCGGGGAACGGCAGTTCCACCGCTGCCTCGGCGGGCGGAGCATTGTCCGGCACAGGCTGCGCATTGACCGCAGGGGTCGGTTCGGCGGTGGGCGGGATGTATCCGATAATAGCCATAGTAAATCCTCCTTACGCCTTGTCGTGGCTGAAGTACATGCCAGACAGCATATTCTTGTATGCCTTGGCGATGCCCACCATGCGATAGCCGAAGACGTAGGCATCCGCGTCCGGGTTGTTCTCCGGGGCGATGATTTTCGGGGCGGCGTGCTTCGTATACTGGATGAGCGCATCCTTCTGGACGATGGCGAAGTTGATGTTGGCCGCGCCGGTTGCCTTCGTGTAACCGCCGGCTTCCTCCCCGGTCTTGCCGGAAAGCTGCTTGATGGCCGTGTAGAAGCGGCGCTGGGGAACCTTGATGACCTGCTCGAAGCCCTCCAGAACCTTCTTGCTCTTCGTGGTGTCCATATCGTTGATGCCCTGCAGCAGCGTCGGCGTGATGAACAGGTAGCGCCCGGTGGCGGTGACTTCCTCATCGTCCATGGCCGTCACGGCAGCACTCAGCGCCGCAACGGTGGCCGCGCCATCGGCAAGCGTCTCTTCCTTCTTCGTGACGCCGCTGATGCCACAGTAGGACGCAAAGCGGAAGGCGTCCAGTTCGGGCACAACCTTGTCACGGATGAACTGAGCCGACAGACGGCCAAAGGCAAGGCCAGTGGTTTCCAGATCGTCCATGACGTCCACGTCAAAGCGGCGGCCACGGTCAAAGTTGCACTTGACCGTCTCGTTCGTCATGGTGACGCCGCCCTGCACATAGCCGCCGTTGCGGCTGTAGTCGGCCAGACCGTCCATGCTCATCATGGGGATGATGAGTTCGTTGGCGTTCGCGCCCTGCTTGGCGAGTTCGGGCGCACCGTCCAGCACGCTCGTAAGCGAGGCCAGTCGGTAGCACTCATCCAGCTTGGGGACAAAAGATTTTGCGAGTTCGATAGTGTTGCTCATAGGTTTTGCTCCTTATCTTATTCCATCGGCAGGCCCATTGCTTTGCGCAGGGCACTGTCAGAATTGTCGGTGGTCATGGCGGTGCGGCCCGTGCCTGCAGCATAGGGCGGCGGAGTTTCCTCGGTGTCGAACATATAGCCGCTGTCCTTCTGCAGGTCAGCCAGTGCGGCGGGAATGTCCTTGTCGGGGTCTTCGCTGCCGCGCAGGGCGTCCAGATCGAGCAGAGCACGGATGGCCTTGCCGCTGCGCCCATGCGCGGCAGCAATAGCGGAATCCAGCTTTGCATCAAACTGTACCGCCGCAACGCGGGCGTCCGCATCCTTTTCGGCCTGCTCCGCCTTGGCCTGCCATTCCTCGGCGCTCTTGCGCAGGCCGTCGATGTCGGTGTCCTTGTACTCGGCCAGCGCCTTGTTGGCGTTGGCCAAAGCCTCTGCCGCTGTACGCTGGGCGTCCTTGGCCGCGTCGTAGTCGGCCTTGGCGACAAAGCCCTTGTTGATCTCGGCGGCGATCTTGTTGTCGATTTCCTCATTGTACCCATCACCGAGGATGGGTTTCAGCCAGTCAATCATAGGTGATCTCCTTCGTCTGTGTTGTCTGTGTCGCTATCGTCCTGCGCTTCATCGGCGCGGGAGCAGCTTCCTTCGGGTGGGATTTCGGGCTCAGAGTGATATTCCTGCAGCCGATCCCTCGGCAGATGCGGGTGCGGATCGGGCCGCAGATGCGGCGCGTGGTACTTGCCAACCCTGTGCGGCTGCGGGTGTGAGACGATCCGCTTGTTTTTCCTGACACGGAGCACGGGGCCGAAAAACTCCCGAAGCTGCCGCATAAAGGAATCAAACGCACGCTGCGGGTCGGCATAACAGGTTGTGTCATAGGTAATACAGAACATAAAGCACCTCTTGCATAATTTTGGGCACGAAAAAAGCACCGCTTTAAAAGCGGTGCAAATGGCGTTTATACAGTGTTTAAAGGGGCTTTGCTTTTTTGAACAGTTCCTTGAGGAAAGCGTCGTGCTCCGCTTCCAGTTCGGCCAGCGGGCGCGGTGGGGGCTTGCTGGGGTCAAAGGCGATGCGCTCATCTTCCGCCGTCCAGTTGCCTGTTGCTTTAAGCAGATAGATGGAATCCGTAGTGGCGCTGCGGTCTGGGTCAGGTGTCCAGTCGAAAAAATCCGGCTCAGGATCATCCTCAGTATAAGGCCAGCCTCGCGTAAGGTCTGCTCGCCACTTTGCGATTTCTTCTGGAGTCGGAGGGTTATCTTGAAAATACGAGCCCATACTTAGCACCATCCCTTCGCAGTTCTTCAGCAAACGCAATACGCTGCGCAAGCGCATCTTCGATTTTGCCGGATTCACCTTTATAAAGAGGATATTTCTTTTTTAAAGCCTTAAACCAGCCCTCGGCATTCTTTTGGGAATAGCCGAACGCCTTCTCACAGGTGAACAGCGCTCCGGCATTACCGACAGCACCGATGCCCTGCATCTGAGGGCGCTTGATAAGCTGCTGTATATCCTCTGGACTAAGTATACCATTGCTGGGGTGGTTATGTAAAGAGTAGTAGGGCACTTGTATCTCCGGGGGCTTGACCTTCATACTGTTCTGCCCGCCCACATAGTAACCTGTGCATTTACCGTCTTTGGTGAAGTTCACGACAGCCTCTGTGCCGACTTCCAACCTCTGCACCTTTTTCAGCACGCCTCTGGCGTATTCCTGCGCCAGACCGTTGACCTTGTTGGAAACGCCTTGAAAAAACGGCTTCGGCACAGCCCGGATGCGTTCATCCGTGACGCTGTACAGTTTGTGCCCTGCGATTTCTACGTCCCGAAGTTGCTCCGGCGCAGCCTTTTTGTAGGCCCACACAGCCCGGTTGGACTGGCTGCGGCCAAACCCGGCCACCTGCAGGCGTTCGCTGCGGGTGGGCAGACCCACGGCCTTGCAGAATCTCGCATACTCGGCCTGCACGACCCGCAGCTTGATTTGATGCTTCTGCAGATCGGGGTTTTCGGTTTCTTCGTCGGCCAGAATCTGGCGCTTGATGAGCCGGATGCCGTTTTCGATGCGGCTCTGCTCCTGCCCGGCCTCGTACAAGGTGTACCGGTAGCCATTGTATACAACGCCGCGCTCGTTGTCATCCTTGAATTTTTGAAGCTGGGCTTCGGTGTACTGCGGCGCGTTCACGCCTAAAATGATGGGGTTTGCCGTGTGCCCGCAGTTCAAGTGCCCGATGCGGCGCTGCAGGCTGTTGTTCAGTTTTTCAAATTCTGCATCGCCGTACTGCCGCCCCTGTATCGGCTCATGGTCGGGTGCGCAGGCGGCGTGGGCACTGATTTCCCAGCCGTCGCACCCCAGCGCGTCATGGTCGGCGTGCTGGATTTCATCATCCAACTGGCCGAGTTGATCCATGATGTACCGCCTGCAGGCGTACTCAATGCCAACGCTGCGCCCGCTCTTTTGTTCAATGGTGCGCAGGCCGCGCTTTGCCAGCGGCGTCACGGCGCGGCGGATGGCCGTGTTCAAGTCCAGTGTACCTGTGGCAACCTGCCGGAACGCAAAATCCATTGCGCGGGCGTAGGCTGTCTGCAACGGCTGCACCTTGCCCTCCGGCGTATCGGCCCACAGGTCACGCAGCAGTTCGCGGGTCTTGCTCTGGGTCATGCGGGTGTAGGCTTCAGTCATTCGCTTTAGGCTGCCGTTTTCATCAGGGCTCAGGCTCTTGTCGGCCACATATTCAAACAGGCTGGCAATGACTTCCTCGCTGATGCCGATCTGCTTCGATACGGCCTGCTCAATGGCCTTTTTGCCCTCGCCCAGTGCCTGCGCCCGATAAATCTGGTATTCGGCAGTGTCGGTGATAGCCCCGGCCTTCTGCACGCGCTTGCTGATGTCCTTGATAAGTTCATCAATGCAGGGCTGCGTCATGGCAAGGGCTGCGTCACTCAAGCCCGCACGCTGCTCAGCGGTCATGCGGTATCACCTCAACCTTCAAGGTCTTTCAACTCCGGCATATAGTTTTTGCGGATTTCGGCAAGGTCAGCTTCACTCTCGGCAGGCAGGTCAAATTTCCACGCCAGCGCCAGTTCCGGCTTCAGCAGGCCCATCTGCACAAGTTCCTTGCGCTCCGTCCACTCTTGGTCGGCATCGTACAGCACACCGTTGCCCCATGTTACGGCAAGTTCGTCGGCATCCCATGCCGACGCATCGCACAGGCGGTATGCCTGCCCGATCTGGTCGCCGAGCCGGAGCGCAGCCTGCAGGGCGTCATAGTACAGATGCTGAAAATCCATAATGGACAGGCTATAATCGCCCGCGCTGGAATTGATCTCCGTCGCCGTTTTGCTCACAGCCTCGGCGTCGGAGAGGATGCCGCGCTTGATGCCCAACAGATTTTCGATGGCCTTCAAGTAGGTCTGCCGCCGCGCCTCGTAGCTTTCATTGCGCAGCGCAGGAGCAAAGGGCGTGATACCGACGCTCTGCTCGTTGCCGTCCAAACCGACGAACACATCATCGGTCAATGATTTTTTGCCGTTGTGGGTGCGCAAAATATCGGCACTCGCCACAACGCGCATCCTGCCCAACTCAAACTCACGGCTAAATTGCAGTTCATTTTCGTTGATGCGGTGGATAAGCCCCATTGCAGGCTCGTAGATGGAAACTCCGTCCGCGCTGCCGTCTACACAGTTTGTGATGGGCATCCGCAGGAATACCATGCCGACGCCATCAATGGGCACGGCAAAGGTGTACTCATCTTCCAGCCGCTCATATTGTGGCAGGCTTGCCAGCGGCACGCGCCGCCCCAGTGTGCTTTTGTTGTCGGAGCAGTACAGGCGGTACCGGATCGTGAGCCGCCCGGCAAAGGATGTGCGCCGCTCGACCAGCGTGTAAAAATGATGGTCGGCAGATACAGACTTCTCGCACAGCGCCACATCCGAGGGGATGCCGCTTGCATCGCGGCCTAAAATAATGACGGAATCGCGTCCCACGATCTGCCATGTCAGCCGTCCATCCGGCATCGGTACAGGCTTTGCCCACGCCTCGCCGCCAATCATGGCCTGTGTCATAAAACTGGTCTTGCAGGCATCAAAGGTGCTGCGCACGCCGTCAAGGTATTTTGCCTTGGCACTGTCGGTATACTCTCATATTCGCGGCGTATGTAGGGGCTGCACAGGTCATGCAGCCTTTTACCGCTCTTTAAAGTTAGGACAGCGGTAAAATCCTCGCGCCACGCCCTCGGCGCACTCCACCAGCGGATGGCGTCTTCCAGCGTGGTGTACTCCGGGCCGTAGGCTTCCTGTATGGCTTCAATAATTTTCATACCGCTCTCCTTGGCCTGCCATCATCAGTACCGGGCGGCCACTCCCGGCAGACAGCCCCGAAGGGCTGTTTCGGCTGTTCAATCTGCGTTTTCTCTGTTATACTGTTTTTATCCTGCTCGGCAGGAAATTTGCCTGTGAGGTGTTTTTATGTACATTCGTCTGACCTGTAAGCGATGCACAAACTCCTTCCGCGTTTTTGAATCCGATGTAGAGCAAGGGAAAAATATCAATTGCCCCTTCTGCAAAGCCCCCGTGGGGAAGGAACTGCGCAACAAAATTGCAACCATTTGCGACGAAGATTGTGATTTTGATGTTGCGATTGCTCCTTCGGCACACGTCAGCATTCGTGAATGTATGCTTACTTCAATGGGAAACGCTCTGGGCACTCTAAACGCAAATTCTTTGAAGGATGTTGCCAAAGCGTTTGCTTCTGAGGAAGAATATAAAGTG
>OHRP01000495.1_pt1 | contig 13588 bp, 11 predicted proteins | sample 1578451 | NCBI WGS metagenome assembly OHRP01 (sample SAMEA3879588, study PRJEB24766) | human gut metagenome | biome: human-associated habitat; feature: feces | place: USA | collected 1985/1987
AAAATAGGTATCCTCTCGGAAATTAGGTATCTGGGGCACGCTTTTGGTGAAATCGACGGAGTTTTTACCATCAACACAAAAGGTAAAAGGGACGCCGCGCTTTCCTCATTGACAATTCGACGGGGAATGCTATAATCTGCTATGTCTGAAAAAATGTAAAATTGTATCGCAGAGGTGCCGCCGCGAGGCGGAGAATAGAGAATCCGGTGCGAATCCGGAACGATGCAGTCACTGTGTACGGGAACGGCCTGCGTAGCCACTGGGAAACTGGGAAGGGCAGCGCCGCGATGAACGAAGTCAGGAGACCTGCCTCTGCGGGAAATCTCAAGCCCGCTGCACACAGGCTGATATTTCTGCGAGTTTACCCGCGGCGCGATTTTTTCGCGGCGCGGTGTTGCTGGTTGGAATCGTGAGAGCGGCTGTGGGTCACCATGGCCGCTTTTATATTTCTTTCAGAACGATTTTTGAAGAAGAAGGTAAAGAGAAACATGAAAAAAGCACTTGCAATCCTGCTCACAGCCGTAATGCTGCTGGGCGTGCTGACCGCCTGCGGCAGCAAGAAGGACGACGCTGCCGACGACACGCAGAACACGGAGGACGCCGACAAGGCCGCGGCCGACAATGTCGCCGCGCTCATTGACGCGATCTATGTTCAGGAGCGCACCGATGAGACCGACGCGCAGTGCGAGGCTGCCAAGGCTGCCTGGGACGCGCTGACCGACGAGCAGAAGTCCATGGTCGAGGGTGAGGAAGCGAGTCCCGAGTATTTCGGCCTTGACACGGGCGATGCGTCCAAGGACGATCCCCGCAACCAGGATGACATCGGCGAGAACGAGCTTCTGGTCGTCTCCTTCGGCACGTCCTACAACGACAGCCGCGTCAACGATATCAAGAGCATCGAGGACGCCCTGCAGGAGGCCTATCCTGACTGGTCCGTCCGCCGCGCTTTCACGGCTCAGATCATTATCAACCACATTCAGGCCCGCGACGGCGAGAAGATCGACAACATGACCCAGGCGCTCGACCGCGCTGTGGCCAACGGCGTCAAGAACCTCGTCGTGCAGCCGACGCACCTGATGCACGGCGCGGAGTATGACGAAATGTGTGCTACCATCGACGAGTACCGCGACCGGTTCGGATCTGTCTCCATCGCAGAGCCCCTGCTCGGCGAGGTCGGCAGCGACGCGACCGTCATCAACGCCGACAAGGAAGTTGTCGCCAAGGCCATCACCGCCGCCGCGGTCGAGGCAAGCGGCTTTGACTCTCTCGAGGCTGCCAAGGAAGCTGGCGCCGCGTTCGTCTTCATGGGCCACGGCACCGCACACGTCGCCAAGGTCAGCTACAGCCAGATGAGCGCCCAGATGCAGAACCTTGGCTATGAGAACGTCTTCATCGGCACGGTCGAGGGCGAGCCGGAGGAGACCTCCTGCGAGTCCGTCATCGAGGCCGTCAAGGCCGCGGGCTACACCAACGTCATCCTGCGCCCGCTGATGGTCGTTGCGGGTGACCACGCCAACAACGACATGGCCGGCAGCGACGACGATTCCTGGAAGACTATGTTCGAGGCTGCTGACTTCACCGTCGACTGCCAGATCGCGGGCCTCGGCGAGATTGCCGACATCCAGGCGCTGTACATCGCCCACACCCAGGCCGCCATTGACGCCCTGAACGCATAAAAAGGATCAAAAAGGGGCTTCGAAGCGATTGTGCACCGCTTCGGAGCCTTTTCCAGATGGAGGTACTTCCCAATGAAAAGAACACTGACACTGATACTGACCGTGCTGATGCTCTGCACGCTGCTTTTCGGCTGCGGGCAGAAGAGCGGGGACGGCGATCCGCAGGACACGAACACCGAGCCCGCGCTTGCCGACGGCGTTTACACCGCGGATTTCAGCACCGACAGCAGCATGTTCCACGTGAACGAGGCATGCAAGGGCAAGGGTACGCTGACGGTCGAAAACGGCCAGATGACGATCCACATCAGCCTGCCGTCCAAGAGCATTCTGAACCTCTTCTGCGGCACGGCGGAGGACGCGCGGAAGGACGGCGCGGCGCTCTTGCAGCCCACGACCGACACCGTCACCTATTCCGACGGCCTGAGCGAGGAGGTCAATGGCTTTGATATCCCCGTGCCCGCACTGGACGAGGAGTTCGACGTCGCCATCATCGGCACGAAGGGCAAGTGGTACGACCACAAGGTCTCCGTGACGAACGCCGTTTTGAAGGAAGACGACGCCGCCGCGCCCGCCGAGACGCTGGCCGACGGCACCTACACGATCGCCGTGACGCTCGAGGGCGGCAGCGGCAAGGCGAACATCCAGTCGCCCTGTACGCTGACGGTCGCGGACGGCAAGATGACCGCCACGATCGTCTGGAGCAGCAGCCACTATGACTATATGCTCGTGGACGGCGAGCGCTGTGACGTGCTCTCGACCGAAAACGGCTCGACGTTTGAGATCCCCGTCGCCGCGCTGGATACGCCGCTTGCCGTGGTCGGCGATACCACCGCCATGAGCACGCCGCACGAGATTGACTACACGCTGACGTTCGACGCCTCGAGTGCCGAGGTGAACAGATGAGATGCCTGCCGCGCGCGCTTCTCACGCTGATGGCCGTGCTGACGCTCTGCGCCTGCGGGGATAAAGCGCAGGACGGTTCGAACGGCGAAGACGCGGCGGTCGCGTGGGATGCTCTGTCGTTTGACAAGACCATGCCGCTTGACTACGCCGCGCAGTTTTCCGTTTCCTACGCGGGTGACAAGTACAAGTGTATCACCATCGGGCAGGATCAGGAATTCCTGCTCGTGACGGAGGGCGCGCCTGTGCCCGGCGGCGTGCCGGAGAGCGTGACAGTTTTGCAGCAGCCGCTTGATGAAATTTATCTGGTCGCCAGCGCGGCGATGGACAGCTTTGCCCAGCTGGACGCGGTCGACTGCATCCGCTTCAGTGGACGCAAGGAGTCGGACTGGTATATCGAGCAGGCGAAGGAGGCCATGAGCGCGGGTGACATGCTTTACGCGGGCAAATACTCCGAGCCTGATTACGAGCTTATCTTGTCGCAGGGCTGCGATCTGGTGCTTGAAAACACGATGATCTACCACTCGCCCGAGGTCATCGAGCAGTTTGAAACGCTGGGCATCCCCGTGCTCGTGGAAATGTCCAGCTACGAGAGCGAGCCGTTTGGCCGCATGGAGTGGGTCAAGCTCTACGGTGCGCTCATCGGCAAGGAGAACGAGGCCGCGGCGCTGTTTGAGGAGAAAATGGACAGCGTTTCGGGCATTCTGGGCGCTGCGCCCACGGGAAAGACCGTCACATTCTTCTATGTGACGAGCAACGGCGCGGTCAATGTGCGAAAGTCGACGGACTATGTCGCTAAATCCATCGCCATGGCGGGCGGGGAATACGTCTCCTTCGACAACACGGAAGAGGAGAACGCCCAGTCCACCGTCACCATCCAGATGGAGGCATTTTACAGCGGCGCGCACGACGCGGATGTGCTCATCTACAACAGCATCATCGACGGCGGGCTTACGACGATCGACGAGCTTTTAGCGCTCGAACCGCTGCTTGGCGATTTCAAGGCCGTGCAGAACGGGAACGTCTGGTGCCTGACGAAGGACTTTTATCAGGAATCGCTCGAATTGAGCGACCTCGTCGTGGATCTCCACACCGTTTTGAGCGGGGCGGATACGCCGCTCCGTTTTTTGACAAAGCTGCAATAATTTTTGACTGGAAAGTTGAAACAGACAGGAGGGACGGGCATGGAGCAGAAGCGGAAAACACGGACGTGGTGCGGCTTTTTGCTGCTGCTCGTCCTTTTGGCTGTTTTTTTGATCTGGAATTTATTCGCGGGCAGCGTGCAGCTCTCCGCGTCTCAGATAGGACAAATTCTGCTCGGCGGCGGGGATGACCTGACGCAAAAGCAGATCATTATGCAAATTAGATTGCCGCGCATGGCGTCGGCGCTCATTTTAGGCGGTGCGCTGTCCGTGACGGGGTATCTTCTGAAAACGTTTTTCCACAATCCCATCGCGGGGCCGTTCGTGCTGGGCATTTCGTCGGGCGCGAAGCTCGCGGTGTCGATCGCGATGATCGTTTTCCTCAGCCGCGGCGTCAGATCATCGTCGGCGCTGCTGATCGGCGCGGCGTTCATCGGCGCGATGCTCTCGATGGGCCTCATCCTGCTCATTTCGCAGCGGGTCAATCAGATGAGCCTTCTCGTCGTCTGCGGCGTGATGATCGGCTACATCTGCTCAGCGCTGACGGATTTTCTCGTCACGTTCGCGGACGATTCAAACATCGTGAACCTGCACAACTGGTCGAACGGCTCGTTTTCCGGCATGAAGTGGGAAAACGTGACGACGATGGCGTGGGTGTGCGGGATCGCGCTGATTTTGACATTTTTCCTCTCCAAGCCGATCCGCGCCTATCAGCTCGGCGAGGTCTACGCGCGCAACATGGGCGTGCCGATCAAGGCGTTCCGCGCGGCGCTCATCCTGCTCTCCAGCGTGTTATCTGCCTGCGTGACGGCCTTCGCCGGCCCCATCTCGTTTGTCGGCATCGCGCTGCCGCACCTGATGAAGGCGCTTTTCAAGACGGCGGAGCCGCTTTTGCTGATCCCGGCGAGCTTCCTCGGCGGGGGCATCTTCTGCCTTGCGTGTGATCTCATCGCGCGCACGGCCTTTGCGCCCACGGAAGTCAGCATCAGCTCGGTCACGGCGGTGTTCGGCGCGCCGGTCGTCATCTACATGATGGTGCGCAGAAAGGCGGGGCGGGAATGAGCGGCTATTTGGAGATAAAGAATTTATCCGTCGGCTACCACGGCAAGCCCCTCATCGAGGATGTGTCCCTCTGCGTGCAGAGGGGAAAGATCGTTACGCTGATCGGGCCGAACGGCTCGGGCAAGTCGACGATCCTGAAAACCGTTATCGGTCAGCTGCCGGAGCTTTCCGGCACAGTGTATCTGGATGGCGAGACGATGCGCTCGCGCAGCCGCAACGATGTCGCGCGGCGCATGGCGATCTTGATGACCGCGCGCGTCGAACCGGAGCTCATGACCTGCCGCGATGTGGTCAGCTCGGGCCGCTATCCCTACACGGGAAGGCTCGGCGTCCTGCGGGACGAAGATAAGAAGATCGTCGAGCAGTCGCTTTCTCAGGTGGACGCGCTCGCGTTCGCCGACGCGCCGTTTTCCGCCGTCAGCGACGGCCAGCGGCAGCGCATTCTGCTCGCAAGGGCCCTGTGCCAGCAGCCGCAGCTTATCGTGCTCGACGAGCCGACGAGCTTTTTGGACATCCGCTACAAACTGGAACTGCTCTCCGTCCTCAAGCGCATGGTGCGCGAAAACGACCTCGCCGTGCTGCTCTCGCTCCACGAGCTCGATCTGGCGCGGCGCATTTCGGACACAGTCATCTGCGTCGCGGGCGACCGCATCGACCGCATCGACCGCATCGGCACGCCGGAGGAGATCTTCACGAGCGACTACATCGCGCAGCTCTATCACTTGGAGCGCGGGAAGTACGACGAGTGCTTCAGCACATTGGAATTTGTACCGTAGCGCATGCAAGTAAAAACGCTTTATAGAGATTGCAGAAGGAGGGGAGACCATGCAGAAGGCAGCGCCGAGATTGCTCATTGCCGGAACGAACAGCGGCTGCGGCAAGACGACGGTGACCTGCGCGATCTTGCAGGCGCTTGTCGACGGCGGCGTTTCTGTCGCCGCGGCGAAGTGCGGTCCCGATTACATCGACCCCATGTTCCACCGCGAGATCATCGGCGCGAAGAGCAGCAATTTGGACCCCTTCTTTTTTGACGACGACACGCTGCGCTTCCTCCTCGCGCAAAACGGCGCAGGGAAGGACGTGACGGTCATCGAGGGCGTGATGGGCTATTACGACGGCATCGGCCTTGATTCCTCGCGCGCGAGCACCTTTGAGGTCGCGCAGCGGACGGAAAGTCCCGTCGTGCTCGTGCTGAACGCGAAGGGCGCGGGACTGTCGGCGCTGGCCGTGCTCGACGGTTTTCTGCACTTTGCGCCGGAAAACCGCATCCGCGGCGTCATTCTGAACGGCTGCACGGCGATGAGCTATCCGACGCTTGCGCGGGCGATCGAAGAACGCTCCGGCGTGCGCGCCTGCGGCTTTCTGCCGCAAACGCCCGACTGCTCGCTCGAGAGCCGCCACCTCGGCCTCATCACCGCGGCAGAGGTGGACGATCTGAAAGAGAAGATGCAGCGTCTCGCCGCTAAGGCGCGGGAGACGATCGACCTGGACGCGCTGCTGCAAATCGCGAAGAGTGCGCCGCCGCTTACATTCACGCCGCCGGACATTCCGGTGGCGGGCGAGCATGTGCGCATCGGCGTCGCGCGCGACAGGGCATTTTGCTTTTACTATGAAGACAGTCTGGAACTCCTGCGCCGCTTAGGGGCGGAGCTTGTGCCGTTCAGCCCGCTGTCGGATGAACGCTTACCGGAAGACCTGCACGGCCTGTACCTCGGCGGCGGCTATCCAGAGCTCTACGCGGAGCGGTTGGAGGCAAACGCCGCCATACGCGCTTCTATCCGCGCGGCGGTGGAAAGGGGACTGCCCTGCGTCGCCGAGTGCGGCGGCTTTATGTACCTGACGCAGTCCATCGCGGGACATGCGATGGCGGGCGTTTTATCGGGCAGCTGCTTCGACGCGGGGAAGCTGACGCGCTTTGGCTACGCGACATTGACGGCGCAGCGGGATTCGATGCTGTTTGCCGCGGGCGAGCAGATCCCCGCGCACGAGTTCCACCGTTGGGATGCGGAAAATCCGGGCGAGGACTTCCTCGCGGAAAAGCCGAGCGGAAGAAGCTGGCGCTGCGCGTATGCGGGCGAAACGCTCTACGCGGGCTATCCGCATTTCCACTTTTACGCAAACCTGAGCGCCGCGGTGCGCTTTGTTGAAGCCTGCCGAAAGGAGAAACACCGCTATGAGTGAGCCGATGAAGCCGATGGAAATTGAACAGCGCAGCTTCGAGATCATCACGGAGCTGCTGGGGGACCGCGTGCTCGACCCCGAAAACGAGCTTGTCATCAAGCGTGTCATCCACACGACGGCAGATTTTGACTATGCCGACAATCTGACGTTTTCCGACCACGCGGTGCAGAAGGGCATCGCCGCGCTGAAAGGCGGCTGCGACATTGTCACCGACACGCAGATGGCAAAGGCGGGCATCAACAAGACGATCCTCGCGAGCCTCGGCGGCGAGGTGCATTGCTTCATGTCCGACCCCGACGTCGCGCAGGAGGCGAGATCGCGCGGCGTGACGCGGGCGTTCGTCTCGATGGAGAAGGCGGCGGCGCTTGAAAAGCCCTGCATCTTCGCCATCGGCAACGCACCGACGGCGCTGCTGTCGTTAGAGCAGCTGATGGAAGAGGGAAAAGCCGCCCCCGCGCTCATCATCGGTGTGCCGGTGGGCTTTGTGAATGTGGAGATAAGCAAGGAGCGCATCATCGAAAAGGCGCGCGCGCCGTACATCGTCGCGCGTGGACGCAAGGGCGGCAGCAACGTGGCCGCGGCCATCTGCAACGCCCTGCTCTATCAGATCAGGCGGTAAAAAGATGGAAGAATATCTCATAAAGGACGGTAAGCGCCTGCGCCTTGGCTATACGACCGGCTCGTGCGCCGCGGCAGCGGCTAAGGCCGCGGCGTGGATGCTGCTGACGGGCAGGAGAAAGGAGTCCATCCGCCTGCAAACGCCCAAGGGCATCGAGCTGAACCTCAAAGTGCTGGACATTCAGATGCTCGCGGACGAGGCGCGCTGCGCCATTCAAAAGGACAGCGGCGACGACCCCGACGTGACGCGCGATGCGCTGATCTTTGCCCGATAATACACTGATAAAAACAGGATCTTCGGAAAGAGCCCGGATTACTGTGGGTCTCGAATCGTCGATCTCCGAAGCCTTCAGAATGGGCTTCATGGAAAACAAAGATTTCTCATAGCTGAACGCATACTCTTCCCGCATATATTTCCGTGCCAGTGTGGACATATACTCCCAGGCGCTCTCCGGTCTGCCGGGGCAATCGTTACAGTTCCCCAGAAAACCTCCCTGACAGCAGTTGCCATTCTCTCCCACACAGGGAAACTGTGGTGTCGCATCATAGCTGGTCTTATGAGGAGTAAAGGTTACCGAAGTCAGGGAATGATAACCGGTCTTTCCAAACGGCATAATGGAGAAAAAGGGGCCATCCATTACCGTAAAACCGATATTCCGGATCTTATCGCTGGCTTTGCAGAGAATGATCTCGCACAGTTCATATTTCAGTCCGAAATCCTGCGTCTCTGCGCCCTTTACTTTCCTCAGGATCTGATTCACAGAAGCATAGGTGGCATTCAGGACAAAGGGAGCCCGGTAGACCTCCTGTTTTCCTTCGTGAAGTGCCGTCACCTCATAACAGTCCGTCTGCTTTTCGATCTCCGTGATCTTCCGTCCGAAATGCAGCTTTATGCCGGGATATTTTGCAATCTCCTCCATGAGGTAATCCCGCAAAATATGGGCATCGTACGTATATTCCTCCGTCAGGAACGCTCCATCACACAAGCCCGGCTGAAAATACTCTTCCACCGGAAGAGGTTTGCAGGGGATCCCCGCATCCTGACAGAATTTGCGGAACTCGGTTGCGTCTGTCCAGGAAAAATGGCTGGAAGTCGCGTAAATCTGCTCAAACTTCGTATGAATACAGAAGGAATAGTCCTCCACAAAACGCTTGAAATACCCCGCTGATTTCATAGCGGTGGACAGAGATCTGGGATAATGGTAGCCCATGTGAACTCTGGCCTGATTGATATATGTGGCTCTGGTAAAAGGAGCCTGTTCGATCTCCAGTACCTCTACCTGTTGTCCTCTTTTTCCACAGTACAGGGCTGCGTACAAGCCATACAGTCCCGCACCGATGATCAGTTTATCCATTTTTCCTCCTGCCGGTGACAAGCGCCAGTACATAAGGCAGCGCCAGCATCACCGGATATACATATCGCATCTGTACGGTGGGTCCGAACAACATGGTCCCGTAATAGCCTGCCACAATGGCAAGGGGCAGACAGAACCGCTTCCTGTCTACGATCACCAGCACTGCTGCCAGGGCCAGATACAGCCACAGATAGCTTCCCGGCACGAAGAGATATTTCAATACCGGAGTCCGCAGATAACTGTTGTTCTCCGCCCAGCTCTCCAGCTGTTCAAAGAGCCACGGCCATTTGCTGTCCTTGTAGATCCCTCTGTCATTCAGCGTGTCTTCTTCCCATCTGGTCTGCACATAGCTTAATCCTGCTCTGCCCTCCACACGGTTCACATCCGCATGGGTCGTATCAAACGGAGACAGGAACCCGGCATTGGTAGCCAGTGCCGCATTGATCATATCTCCCGGATACTGCGTCAGCAGGTGCAGATATACCCGGATAAATTCACCGGAACGGTAGCGTGCCACATAAGTGTTGGTATGTCTTTTGACAGGATCCGCAATTCCGGGATCATAATCCAGATACGCCTCATCCAGAATAAAATCATTGATCAGTGCTTTGTCCGCCGCATCCATGGTATTGTCATCCTCCGCAAGGACGCTGACTCCCCCGTGATAGATCATACAGCGGGATAACTGCTGGATCGGCATGCTCAGCATCTCCCGGCGGTCTCCCTGTTCCGCATGCGTGGCGGAAAATACCGCAGACAGCACAAAAAGCCCTACGCAGAAAGCTGCTCCGCATACCACCAGCAGTCTCCCCCAGAGCTTCCTCGCTTTTTTCCCGAAACAAAAGGTCAGGAATGTAAAAGCCAACAATACGATCATTGCATATTTTCCGTTGTTACGGAATAAGATCATCCCCACGGTTCCCAGGGCAAACAGCAGATCCCGGATCCCGGGCCGCCAGGCATTGCGGTCTTCCCACAGCAGATCTGCGAGACTGACCAGCTGCAACAGCAAAAATGCACTGAATACCGTGTCCTTGGTCATGCTGACACTCATATACCAGTGAAACGGGAAAAACATCCCCAGTAACTGAATGGCCAGCTGCCACCCTGCGGCAGTTTTCCGGTGATGCAGTACCAGCATTCCATAAGCCATGCTTCCCGAAAGCAACAGCATCTGTACTGACGTATAGAATGCCATTCCGGCATTCACACTGCCGAAGATATGACTTCCCAGCCACAGCATCCCCTGCAGAAACAGAGTGTGCACAATGGGGTGATGATCGAAATAATAATGTTCCATGATCTGTCCCGTCTGCACCGGTGCATCATAGGCACAGATTCCGGGATAATATGCCAGATATACCGGCAGCCAGGCCAACAGCAGAAACAACAGACTTCCGAAAAATATCTGCACACCGGAGCGGCGCTGCAGCCAGGCGGAAAGGTGGGCATACCATGCAGCCTGCTTTTTCCCGGTGTCTTCGGCGGTCCGTGCCCGGTTCCAAAGTCGATGCACCACCCAGGTTCCAAGAAATCCCAGAAGGCACCCCAGCACTACCGTCCACAGCAAAGTACTTCCGATGTAGCCTGCCGTCCACAGGATGTTTCCCGCAGATGCCAGGTCTTTTTCTGTTTTTGCAAAAAATACAAACAGACATCCCAGAACACTCAGCAATACAACGCCTTTGCGTCTGGGAAGAATTTTCTTTTCCTGCATATTACAACCCTTTACGCACCTGATGCTCCCCATGGACGCGATTCAGGCGATATTCAAAATCTTTCCGGTCCTTGGCCGCCATGACTTCCAGCATCATACCGGCAAAAAACGACTGGATCCCCGCCAGCAGGATAAAGCCACAGGCGATCAGTGTCGGGAATCTGGGCACCAGACCGGTATTCAGATATTCCAGGAAGACCGGTACGAACAGGATCGCGGAAACAGCGATCAATAACAGGGCCAGCATACCGAAAAAGTGCAGCGGCTTGTAATTTTTGTACAACTGCATCATTTTACGGATCACACGGAAGCCATCGCTGTAGGTATTCAGCTTGGACTCACTGCCCTGGGGACGATCGCGGTATTCCACCACTACGTTTTCCACCTGCATGTTGTAGTTTACCGCGTGGATCGTCATCTCTGTCTCGATCTCGAATCCCTTGGAAAATACCGGGAACGTCTTTACAAATTCATAGCTGAAAGCGCGATAACCAGTCATGATATCCTTAATGTTGGCATGAAACAGGCTGTTGATCCCCGCCCGCATCAGACTGTTGCCGAAATTGTGGAACGGGCGCTTGTTCTCCGTAAAATAAGTAGAGGAAAGCCGGTCTCCCACCACCATATCCGCCTGGTGCTGCAATACCCTGTCTACCATCTCCTGTGCGCAATCCAGCGGATATGTGTCATCTCCGTCGATCATCAGGTAACATTCCGCATCGATCTCACGGAACATCCGGCGTATTACATTTCCCTTTCCCTGTGCATATTCATAGCGTACGATTGCTCCTGCCTCCGTAGCCAGCTCCACAGTGCGGTCGGTGGAATTGTTATCATATACATAGGTCACTGCCTGGGGCAGGAACTTTTTCACATCCGACACCACCTTGGCGATGGTCTTTTCCTCGTTATAGCAGGGAATCAATACCGCAATTTTATCCATTTTCCATTCCTCGTATTTCATTTTATCATTCAGAGCATCACATAAATTTGCAAAACCGCCTGATAAATCGGGCTTTCCTTTTGCATATATAAAACTATTGTACCACGCTTATTGATTTACAGCCACTGTTTTTTTATGCTATAATCAAGCGTGAAAATGCAGCGCTCAAAAGTTCCGGAAGACTTCCTGTCTCTCGCCGGTGCTTGCTGGCAAGAAAGGACTTTTCCCATGCAAAAGTTTTATCGTCTGTCTGTAAATATCGTAAAGATCCTGACACTGCTGCTGGCAGTTTTTCTGTTTATTGGCAGCTTTCTCACTACCTGTTATGCCGAAAACATGGAGACCCAACAGGTGCTTCTGCGCTTTGACAATCCCTTGTGGAATCTGCTGGAGCTTGCCGGATACGGGCTTTTATTTGCCTGTTGTCTGTCTCTGTCCGGCAAGGCCGGTGTGAAATTCCGCCGCGGGCTGCTTGTTTTTACTCTGGGGCTGATCCTGCTTCTGGGTGGGATGCTCATCGTCTTCGGCCGCACAGTTCCTGCTGCGGACGCCTTATCTGTATACAATGCTGCCGCTGAATGGATCCTTGGAAATAAAGATATTATCCACCCCACTGTCTCTTATCTGTCCTATTATCCACAGCAGATCGGCCTGATGGCCTTTCTGGAGCTGCTGCTCCGCCTGTGGAATCTCACCGGGCTGAGCGCTCCCGCCTGGCATTTTGTCAAGCTGGTCTATGTCTGCCTGCTGTGCGTGGCCGTTCTGTTCCAGTACCGTTCCCTGCGCTATCTGTGGCCGGATGATTGGGAACCGGTCTCCTGCTGTTATCTGATTCTGGTATGCTGTAACCTGCCTATGATCCTGTACAGTTCCTTCGTCTATGGCGAGATCCCTTCCTTCGCAATGCTTTCTGTGGGACTATTTCTTCTGTTAAAGCTGTTGGCAGACTGTATTCCGGCACATTCCGTGGAGACCACTTCCCCGGACGACACCCGCGTCGTGGGTACTTCCCACGCATTATCCGCAGTTACGGTCTTTACCGCCCTTGGCAGTATCCTGTTCCTTACTTTAAGTGTGATGCTGCGCAAGAACTCCCTGATCCTCATTATTGCTGTGCTGCTGGTGCTGTTCTTCGAAGCGCTGCGTCCGGGACGCAGCGGCAGGGTGTGCATCGGCCTGATGGCTATGGCAGTCTGTCTTACCATTACCTCCGTGGGAGTCCTGCCGCTGGTGCAGAAGTGCTACGAGAAAAAAGCCGGCAATACCTTAAGTTCCGGTGTCACCGCCATGTCCTATTTTGCCATGGGGATGCAGGAATCTTCCCGGGGATGCGGCTGGTACAACGGCTTCAATATCGATACCTATGATGCTGCCGGAATGAATTCCGACGCAGCCAATGCAATCAGCCGGGCGGCGATCAACGAGCGTATAGCCTATTTCCGGGAGCATCCCGACTATGCCGTGAATTTCTATCTCCACAAGCATCTGTCTCAATGGGCAGACGGTACTTATGCCAGCCGGCAGGCCACTCTGGCCACCTACGGTGGGCGAAGCGACTTTTTGAAGGAAGTCTATGAAGGTTCTCTTGCCTCTGCTTATATCGAATGGGGCAATGCCTGGCAGAATGTGTTGTATCTGGGCATGCTGTTGTTCTGTATTGCTACAGTCAGAAAGCGCCGTCCCGGCAATGGCTCCGCGAATGCCGCAGCCAACGACGATTTCCGTTTCCGCAACAACTGCCTCTACACCTATACGGGACTGATCGCCGTGCTGGGCGGTTTCCTGTTCCACACGATCTGGGAAGCCAATTCCCGCTATATTTTCGTGTACAGCCTGCTGCTGATGCCTTACTGTGCCGCCGGGATCCATGATGGACTGGTGCGTCTGGCAGCATGGCGCAGCAACAGAACGCTGACACGTCACTCAAATTCATAAAAGCAAAAAACTCCCGTGAATCGAATAAAATAACATTCCATTCGGTTCACGGGAGTTCT
>OHRP01000505.1_pt1 | contig 13373 bp, 9 predicted proteins | sample 1578451 | NCBI WGS metagenome assembly OHRP01 (sample SAMEA3879588, study PRJEB24766) | human gut metagenome | biome: human-associated habitat; feature: feces | place: USA | collected 1985/1987
GCCACGAAATTTTGCTTCATTCTTCACCGTAGGATATAAGTTCCGATAAAGGAATGCTGCCCGTAGGGTTCGTGCCCGACACTTTCTTACTCAAAATGAGATTTCGTGGAGCTTCGCCAATAAATCCCCGATGCTGGTGAGACATATCGGTTCTTCACCGGGACGATGCAGGACAAAAGCGCCGCCGCCTTTCAAATCGCCCGTTTCGATGTAGGTTTCCGACTCCACGTTGCGGTTGGCAAGGATGCCGTTACGCTGCAATGCCTTACGCACCATGGCGTATCTTTGCCCATGCCCTGACAAACGTATCTGCATGGTATATTCATTATCTACACGGAACAATCCGGTTTCCAAATCAAACACGATACCTTTACGGGCGAAAAAGCTGCTAAGGCTGCCGTTCAGAGCAAGGTCCTCGGGAGTACCGATGGTGACGCCGTTCGCCTTGTCCATAAGCCAGATTTTGTCGGCTATCTGCAAAGCCAGTTCGAGGTCGTGTGTAGAGAGGAAAATGGTCTTGTCCGTCTGGCGGCTGAGGTGGTGCAGCAGTTGCATCATTTCCACTTTGCTGGGAAAATCAAGAAAGGCCGTAGGTTCATCCAGATAAATCACGGGAGTTTCCTGGGCAAGCGCTTTGGCTATCATGACTTTCTGGCGCTCACCGTCACTTAACGTATGTACCATCCGATGCGCAAGGTGAGGAATACCTACCAGAGCAACGGCTCGCTCCACCACCTGCCTGTCCTCTTTGGTAAGCGTACCCCAAAAGCCCGTATAGGGACTGCGTCCCAATCCTATCAATTCCGTAACGGACATATTGCGGATGTCGCATTTCTCTGTCAGCACTACGCTGATAACGCGCGACAGTTGCTTGTCGGTATAGGACTCAATCTCTTTGCCTTGAATACGTATCTCTCCACCCAGTTTGGGCTGGAAAGCGGACAGGGTGCGGAGCAGTGTGGACTTACCCACTCCGTTAGCACCCAGCAGGCAGGTCAGCTCGCCACTGTTGATGCCTGCACAGATGCCGTCCGCCACTATCTTCACATCACTCTTACCGGGATAGCCGATAGAAAGATTCTCGATATGTATAGTCTCGTTCTTCAATGTTATATGTAATATTAGAGTTCAATATACTTGATATTTTATTCGTTCAACTCCCCTTTTCTCTTTCTGAAAAGCACGGATGCAACCACCGGCGCACCTACCAGCGCAGTTACCGAATTGACGGGCAACGCTCCCTCGAATCCCGGCATGCGGGCTATCAGGTTACACACCAACGCCAAGGCTGCGCCTACCAGCAAGGTAGCGGGCATCAATATGCGATGGTCGGACGTGTGAAAAATGGCGCGGCATAAATGAGGCACTGCCAACCCGATAAACATAATAGGACCGCAGTAGGCGGTGACAATAGCCACCAGCACTCCGGAACAGGATATGACGAACAGGCGCGCCCGTTTGATATTCAATCCTAAGTTACGTGCATAACCGTCGCCCAACAACAACAGGTTCATGGTCTTTATCAGCAGGAACGACAAGGGCAGCAACACCGCCATAATACAGACAAACAGCAGCATCTGGTCGCCGGAGACACGTGCAAAACTGCCCAACCCCCAGATAACGTACGCCCGTATATCCTCTTCCACACTGAAATATTTCAATACACCGATAACGGCACTTGCCACATAACCTATCATCACACCGATAATGAGCAGCGTTACATTCCCCTTTACTTTTTGGGAGACGTAGACAATCAGCGCCATGACCGACAATGCCCCGATAATGGCAGCCACGGACAACGCCACCTCTCCCATATACCCCAAACGGCTCAGTGCCACACCGCCCATAGCACCGGACAGCAGTACCACACAAGCCACTCCCAGGCTCGCTCCCGAACTGATGCCCAGCACCGAAGGTCCTGCCAGCGGATTACGGAACACCGTCTGCATCTGCAAACCGCTGACCGAAAGCCCCGCTCCCGCCACCAATGCCGTCAAGGCCTGCGGCACACGGCTTTTCCAAAGGATATTGCTCCAGATAACTTCCTGGTTGCTCATCGTATAGGGATTGGAAGCCGCTCCTGTCCCCCACAGCAATTCCCATATCTTGCCAAACGGGATATGGACGGAACCCAACAGCAGGTTCAGCAAAAAGAGCAGGAAGATGGATGCCAGTATAAGGAGCATCAACGGCAATGCAGGTCTTTTCATTAGTTCAGTCGCTCGTAATAAGTGGGTTTATAATCGGGCAGCAGGTCGGGATGAAAAGCATGAATCAAATCTTCCAATACTACCTCAGGCTGCATGGGCATACTCTCATAGAAGGGTTTCTCACGCATATTGCAATAGATTACTCCTTTCTCGCGAAAAGCGCGAAAGTCGGCATAACGAGGGTCCAAAGACTTCAAGGCATCGTAAGAGAATGTTCCGTCGTAACTGTTGACGATGCGCCAATAGTCGGCACTCTCCGCCCTACTGTACACCGTCTCGAAATCCAGTGTCACACCGCCCGAACGCGGATCGTCTTTCAGGAAATAGTCTGCACCGGCATCCCGGAACAGTTCGGCAAGGAAACTCTTTCCGCCTACTGCATACCAGTTGCCGCCACGCATTTCACCGCTGAACACCACAGGCCGCTTTTTTACACCGGCAGCCAATTCTTTCAGCTCGTTATACCGCTTCTCTATCCCGGCAAAACGGGCATTCGCCTCTGCTTCCCGACCGATGAACATACCGATGAACTTTATCCATTCAGCCTGCCCCAACGGAGTCATTTCCTTATATCCCAAGTGCGGCACCAGCGGAATGCCTGTTTCGCGCATGGCGTCATATCCGCCCCGTTTGAAAGGAGAGATAAAGATAACATCGGGATTAATGCTCATAATCACCTCGTTATCGAAGTTTCCCTCAATCCCGATTTTGGATGTCTTGCCCGCCTTCAGACGCCCGTTCATCTCCTTATTGAAAAGATGGCGGGTACTGGTAATGCCCACCACATAATCGCAGGCATCCAACCGGATGAAGTTGGAGAGTTGCAGGGAAGTCATGCAGATAACATGCTTCACCGGAGTTTCTATCACGGTATAATCGGCTGGAATACCGGCAGGCTTCGTACCCCTCGGAACCAAAGCATACCGAAAGGTATTCCCCTCTTCTTTTTGAGGGTCGTGTATGTCCACCAGGCGCACATTCCCCGGCAGATGTTTCACCGCATAGCCTTTGGCGTAGACGGGAATAACGGCTGTTGCGGTATCCGCAACGGAAACCGCAACAGCCGCAGTATCGGAATTGCCGGATGCTTGCCGGGACTTTGTACCGCACGAAGTCATAGACACTGCACACGCAAATACAAGACCCATGAGAGGTAATCTGATCATGATTGTTCGGTTTTATATTTCAGGACACAATATTCGGCAATTTTGGGGAGATACGCAAACTCTTCCCGAACAAATCGTCATAAAAGAAAAATCACAATACTCTTTTTGCACTGTCCGCCAGCACCACGATAGCTCCGGCAAGGATGGCGGTATCCTTTATCACCAATCGTCCGGCCCCGGTCAGCAAAGGGAAGCCATGCTCTCCGCTTCCCAAATCGGGAACCCACACTTCAGGAGTAGTGACAAGGAACGAAAGCGTGCCGACAGTCATTATGACGGCCAGCGCAGCCCCTGCCAATCCGATTTTCGGAAAGAATATCCCCAGAAAAGTAAGGATGCCGATTGCCATAATCAGTATGCCAAGACCGCGAGAGAAGCCGTAGGTATTGTTCTCTACATGCCACCGGTGCTTGGCTTCGTCAAACTCTCCCTCTTTCAGCTTGTATTCCTTGTATTCCGGTGCAGGCTTATCGTAGAAGAAACTCATAAAAGGACTGTTTGCCACGAACGGAACGATTCCTTCGGCTTCGTAGTTCCAGAATTTCAAGCCGCCTATCCATACAAATATCACAAGAATGGCCACGCGGATGAGGTTGATACCCAACTTTTGGGAAGAAGCGGCCAGCGTCAGTGCCGCAAGGAACAGTTTTTGCAATTTCGTTTTCATATTTTTGTTGTTTTAGGTTCACCGCAGAGACACTCGGGTGAAATGTTTTTGCAAAGATCCCTGTTTCCTGCCGGTTGTGGAATGGCAATTATTCCGTAACAGTTGGCAATTCTTCCCGATGTGCTTGTTTCCGATACTCCGACACACTCTCTCCCGTCATTTTCTTGAAGAAGCGGCTGAATGCAGCCAAGTCCTCAAAGCCCAGGATGGCGCTGATTTCCTTAGCGCTCTTCCGTGTGTACAGCAGCAAGCGTCTGGCTTCCGCATCTATCCGTTCGTGAATGATGCGAAGCGGAGAAGGCAGTCCGCAGGCAGAAAACAAGTTGGAGAGCGTCTTAGGCGAACGGCAAAGCATATCGGCATAGTCCTGCACCTGTTTCTTTTCACGGAAATACTGGTCTACCAGCACATAAAACCGACGGACAACATCGAAAGTCCTCTCATTCTCCTGCCCCACACCAAACCTTGCACGTGCTATGCGCGTACAGGTGATGATGAAACGTTTCAGTACAATCCGCAACATCTCTTCCTGAAGATTGTCATTAATGGCGGACTCCTGACGGAAGATGCGGACTATATCATGCAGGTTGGACGATTGCTCCTCGGACAGCTTCAGCCGCATCACCCGGGACGAACCGTAGAACAGAAAGCCGTTGCAGGACACCTCATTGTCATGTCCGTAGATGCAGTAGAAGTTACTGTTGAAAACAAAGGTCAGAAACTCACCTGCCACCTCTTTGATAGTCAGATGATGCAGCGGGGTAAGCGTGACAATCTCGTCTTTCGCCAGCTTCATGGGTATATGGTCTACCTCGATGGCGAGCGTGCCGCTCTGTACCCAGAGAAACTTATACAGAGTCTTGTCGCGTTGCAGCGGCTTGTTTTCGTGAAAGCGGGATGTCATTGCGATATTGCCGTTCAAACGCGTATTCAGTTGGTAGTCCATAGGCTTCCATTATTTGTAAGTGTAACAAAGATAGCGAATATCTTGCTTACTATTGATTATTTCCCGATTTTTGCACATAAAAAACAGAATGTCCCCTATTCAATTCGTATCCCTCGGCCCCGGTGAAGCCGAACTCATCACCCTGAAAGGACTGAAAGCCCTGCAAAATGCCGACTGTATCTTCTGTCCCGAAACACCCGTCCGTGACGGTCATTCCCTGTCACGCGCCGCCGACATCATGCTCCGGCTCGACATACCCGCCAACCGTATCCGCCGCTTCTCCCTGCCCATGAGCAAGCAGCGGACCGATGCCCTCAACGCCTACGACCAAGTGTATGCCGCCGCCCTTTCCCTGCATCACGCCGGCAAGAAAGTGGCTATCGTGGCAGAGGGCGATGCAGGCTTCTACTCCTCTGTACATTATATATATGAGAAACTGCAAGCCGCCGGCATCCCCGTAGAACAGATTGCCGGCATCCCCGCTTTCATCGCTGCCGGAGCACGGGGCGGATTGCACATCGCCAGCCGGGGAGAGAGGCTGACCGTAATTCCCGGCATCACCACCGCCGAAGAGATAGAACGGCTGATACAATCGCAGAACACGGTAGTCATCATGAAACTGTCGCAGTGCACCGATGAAGTGCACCGTTGCATCCGCCTTCATCCCGAATACGATTACCGCTATTTCGAGAATGTAGGCACTCCGCAGGAGAAATACATCAGTGACGGGCAGCAGCTTGAAACACTCCGTTTTCCTTATTTCTCCCTGCTTATCATCCGTCACAATGGCTTCTGACATCGATTTAATACAATTTCGCACAGAGTACGAGTGATTTTTGCAGAAATGGCTTACCTTTGCGCACTGTGTAACTAAATTAAAGATAAAGACATGAAGAAACTTGCTTTTTATATGTTGATGCTGGTTATGAGCATCGGTTATGCCTATGCACAAGGCGGGGCAGACATTAAATTCGACAAGACCACCCATAACTTCGGAACATTCTCCGAAAATAATCCGGTGGTAAGCTGCACGTTTACATTCACCAATGTGGGAGACGCTCCGCTGGTAATCCACCAGGCAGTGGCATCTTGCGGATGCACAGTGCCCGAATACACGCAAGAGCCGGTGATGCCCGGAAAGACCGGAACCATCAAGATTACCTACAACGGTACAGGCAAATACCCCGGACATTTCAAGAAGTCCGTTACGCTACGCACCAACGCCAAGACCGAAATGATGCGCCTGTTCGTTGAAGGCGACATGACTGCCAAAGACGCCAAATAAACGTTTTTATGATACAGAAAAAAGGAGAATTTTTCAATTCTCCTTTTTTTTTGCTTTCTTTGAAGTCTATTAAAGAAAAACATAAAACTACAAAACCTATGAAACAAGAAGAAGAACCAATCACCGGCTTGCCGGAAAATGCGTTCCGTGAACTGAAACCGGGAGAAGTGTACAACCCTCTGATGAGCCCGGACAAGAAGTATTCAGAAGTAAATGCCTGGTCGGTGACATGGGGTATTCTAATGGCCATCCTCTTTTCGGCCGCAGCCGCCTATCTGGGGCTGAAGGTGGGGCAAGTATTCGAAGCCGCCATCCCCATCGCCATCATTGCCGTCGGCGTATCGGGTGCCGCCAAACGCAAAAACGCATTGGGCGAAAACGTCATTATCCAGTCTATCGGTGCCAGCTCGGGCGTCATCGTGGCAGGTGCCATCTTCACCCTTCCGGCACTCTATATTCTCCAAGAGACCTATCCGAAAGAAATCACCGTCACCTTTGCACAAGTCTTTATCAGTTCCCTGCTGGGAGGTGTGCTGGGTATTCTCTTCCTTATCCCCTTCCGCAAATATTTCGTGAGCGACATGCACGGCAAGTATCCCTTCCCCGAGGCGACAGCCACCACACAAGTGCTCGTCTCCGGTGAAAAGGGCGGCAGCCAGGCAAAACCATTACTCATGGCTGGTATTATCGGAGGTCTATACGACTTCATCGTGGCAACCTTCGGCTGGTGGAACGAGAATTTCACTACCCGCGTATGCGGCCTCGGCGAAATGCTGGCCGAGAAAGCCAAGCTGGTATTCAAGGTTAATACGGGTGCTGCCGTGCTCGGTCTGGGTTATATTGTGGGACTGAAATACGCGTCCATCATCTGTGCCGGTTCGCTGGCCGTATGGTGGATTATCATCCCCGGTATGTCCATGATTTGGGGAGACTCCGTACTGAACCAATGGAACCCCGAAATCACAGCAACCGTAGGCGCTATGGCTCCGGAAGAAATCTTCAAATACTATGCCAAGAGCATCGGTATCGGTGGCATTGCCATGGCAGGTATCATCGGCATTATCAAGTCTTGGGGCATCATCAAGAGTGCCGTAGGACTGGCTGCCAAGGAAATGGGAGGTAAGTCCAACGTGGAAGCCAGTGTGAAGCGCACACAGCGGGACATCTCTATGAAGATTATCGCCATCGGTTCCATCATCACGCTGCTGCTAGTTGTTCTCTTCTTCTACTTCGATGTGATGCAGGGCAACTTGACACATACCATTGTAGCTATCCTGCTTGTTGCAGGTATCGCTTTCCTGTTCACCACCGTGGCAGCCAATGCCATTGCGATTGTGGGCACAAACCCCGTATCCGGAATGACGCTGATGACATTAATCCTGGCATCCGTAGTCATGGTAGCCGTAGGGCTGAAAGGTCCCGAAGGGATGGTTGCGGCACTGGTGATGGGCGGTGTTGTATGTACGGCACTGTCCATGGCGGGAGGCTTCATCACAGACTTGAAAATCGGTTACTGGCTGGGTAGCACGCCTGCCAAGCAGGAGACCTGGAAGTTCCTCGGAACCATCGTTTCTGCCGCTACTGTAGGTGGTGTAATGATTATCCTGAACAAGACATACGGTTTCACCAGCGGACAGCTGGCCGCTCCGCAAGCCAATGCCATGGCGGCCGTTATCGAACCGTTGATGAACGGTGTGGGTGCGCCCTGGCCGCTCTACGGTATCGGTGCAGTGCTGGCCATCATCCTCAATTTCTGCAAGATTCCCGCACTGGCATTTGCATTGGGTATGTTCATCCCATTGGAACTGAATGTTCCGTTGGTAGTGGGCGGTGCCATCAACTGGTACGTGACCAGCCGCAGCAAGGATGCCGCTCTCAATGCCGAACGCGGGGAAAAAGGCACACTGCTTGCCTCCGGTTTCATTGCCGGCGGTGCATTGATGGGCGTGGTAAGCGCCGCCATGCGTTTCGGAGGAATCAACCTCGTGAACGATGCATGGTTGCAGAACACTTGGTCTGAAGTGCTGGCGCTGGGTGCTTATGCCATTCTGATATTCTACCTCATCAAAGCTTCCATGAAAACCAAATAACCTTTAAATACCAAGAACATGAAAAAGATTCTACTTTTATCTTTTCTATTTGCAGCGACCATGTTATCTGCACAAAAGCCCGTTGAGCTACCTTTGTGGCCCAACGGTGCCCCCAATAACAACGAACTGACCAATTCCGGACAGAACCATAACAACGAATGGGTGTCCGATGTCACCACCCCTACCCTTACGGTGTATCCTGCCTCCCACCCCAACGGCATGGCCATCATCATGTGTCCGGGAGGTGGCTACGGAGGGCTGGCCATGAAGCACGAGGGACACGACATGGCTCCCTGGTTCAACACACAAGGCATCACCTATGCAGTACTGAAATACCGTATGCCCAACGGGCACCATGAAGTGCCCCTTTCCGATGCCGAACAAGCCATCCGCATGGTACGCGAACATGCCGCCGAATGGGGTGTCAATCCTCAGCGTGTAGGCATCATGGGCGCTTCTGCCGGCGGCCATCTGGCAGCTTCGCTTGCCACACTATACAGCAGTGACAAGACCCGTCCCGACTTCCAGATCTTGTTCTATCCGGTGATTTCCATGCAGAAAGGCGTTACCCATGGAGGTTCCCGTAAGAACCTTATCGGAGAAAATCCATCTCAGGAACTGGAACAAAAATACTCCCTCGAAAGGCAAGTGTCCCCACGCACTCCGCAAGCTTTCATCATGCTTTCTTCGGACGATGACGCAGTGCCGCCCATCAACGGCATCGGTTACTTCCTTGCCCTGCGCGACCATAAAGTACCTGCCAGCCTGCATGCCTACCCCACCGGCGGACATGGCTGGGGATTCCGGGACAACTTCACCTACAAGCGTCAATGGACGGAAGAACTGGAGAAGTGGTTGCGTGAAGGGCTCGTATTCCCGGTCTCTGAACCTACCACAAAGAAATAAAAGCAATTATGAATAAAAAGTATTTTTTACTCACTTGCCTCGCAGCGTTTCCCTTTGGCCTGACTGCTCAGGAGAACAATCGCTACGAAGAGATTACCAACCCCAAGCTGACAAGCATCAACCGGGAGCCTGCCCGCAGCACGTTCACCTCCTACGTCACGGAGGCTGATGCCGTCATCAATGACCGCAAGAACGGAACATTCCGCTTGTCCCTTAACGGGAAATGGAAATTCCATTATGTGGAAACCTTCGCCGACCGCCCCACGGACTTCATGATGGACCGTGTGGACGCCAGCCGCTGGCCGGACATCAATGTACCCGGAAACTGGGAGTTGCAGGGATTCGGTACGCCCATCTATGTGAACCAGCCTTATGAATTCTGTTCTTCGGGCTATCCTCCTTATTGGGACAAGCCCAATCCTCCATACGTTCCCCAAGAATGGAATCCCACCGGCACCTACCGCCGCGAGTTCACTCTTCCGGGAGACTGGGACGATAAGGAGATTTTCCTGAGTGCCGACGGTGTACGCGGGGCAGCCTTCTACTACCTTAACGGCAAGTTTGTAGGCATGAGTAAAGATGCAAAGACTCCGGCGCGTTTCAACGTCAGCGCCATTGCCAAGAAAGGGAAGAATGTCATTGCCATTCAGATACACCGCTTTTCCGATGCCAACTATCTGGAATGCCAGGACTTCTGGCGCATCAGTGGTATCGAACGGGACATTTACTTATATGCCCAGCCTCAAATCCATCTCACAGACTTCAAGGTGGAAGCTCCTCTGGACGACAACTACCGGAACGGTATCCTCAAGGTAAAGGTGCAGTTTACCAATGAAAGCGGACAAAACGCCCCATTTGTCGTTGGTTACCGCCTGCTGGACAAGAACGACCAGCAGATAGCCCAGTCCTCTACTCAGGTCAGCGGTGACCAAACGGAAGTGGAATTCACCAAGAAGACCATCCAGGAACCCCTGCAATGGACAGCCGAAACGCCCAACCTCTATACCCTCGTCGTCAGCTTGAAGCGCCCGAACGGAGATGTGATTGAAGCGACAAGCTGCAAAGTAGGTTTCCGTACAGTGGAAATCAAGGACAAGCAACTGTTGGTAAACGGACAACCTATCCTCGTGAAAGGCGTGAACGAACACAACGAGAATACCGGTCACTATGTCTCCGAAGAACTGATGAAGAAAGATTTCGAGCTTTGGAAGAGATACAATGTCAATACCGTACGCACTTGCCACTATCCCCAGCAGGAACGTTTCTACGAACTCTGCGATGAATATGGTATCTACGTCATCGACGAAGCCAATATCGAAAGTCACGGCATGGGTTACGACTTGCGGGTAGGCGGTACGCTGGGAAACAATCCGCTCTTCATGAATGCCCACCTCGACCGTACCATGAATATGTACGAGCGGGACAAGAACCATCCGTCAGTCATCATCTGGTCGCTGGGCAACGAAGCCGGGAACGGATTGAATTTCTACGTCACTTACAACACCTTGAAGACACTCGACAGCCGTCCCATCCAGTATGAACGTGCACTGTTGGAATGGAATACGGACATCTACTGCCCGATGTATGCTCCCCCTTCCTATCTGGAGAAGTATGCCCGGAACAAAGAGATGACGCGTCCCCTCATTCTTTGCGAGTATGCCCATGCCATGGGCAACAGTCTCGGTAACTTCCAGGACTACTGGGATATCATCGAAAAATATCCCATCCTCCAGGGTGGCTGTGTCTGGGATTGGGTAGACCAGGGCTTTGCCGCCAAGACAGACGACGGCCGTAAATACTGGACCTATGGCGGCGATTATGGCGAGAACGGCACTCCCTCCGACGGCAATTTCTGCATCAACGGCGTGGTATACCCCGACCGCAGTGTCAAACCACAGACGGAAGAGATGGGGAAGGTCTACCAGAACATCAAGTTCCTTGATTTCGACAAGCAGACTTCCACCGTGAAAATCCGCAATGATTTCTCCTTCACCAATCTCGACAAGTACGACTTCTACTACATCATCCGCGACCACGGAAAGGAAGTCTACCGTGGCAAGATTGAAAATATCCATGCCGCACCGGGCAAGACGGTAACCACCGGCTTCCTGAACGGCATACCCAAAGAGAAACAGACAACGGGAGATGTGCGTATCGAGTTCTATGCAGCCATCAAGACGGCAGAGCCTTTCCTCCCGGCCGGCACGGTCATCGCACGCGAACAGACCTACGTCCATACTTTCTACAAGAAAGAGGCTACGGCACAGCAGCCCGCCACTTCTAAGGAAGAGGGAAATTTGGTGGCGTTCTCCGGTCCCGACTTCAAAGCCACCTTCGACAAGCAAAGCGGTCTGCTCACCTCCTATTTATACAAGAAGCACGAGTACATACTGAACGGTCAAGGTCCCCGCCCATTCTTCTGGCGTGCACCGACGGACAATGATTATGGAGCCAACCTCCCCGTCCGCCTCAAAGCCTGGAAAGAGGCAAGCTATCAAGAACCAAAAGCCGAAAGTTTCCAAGTGACTCCGGGCAGCAATGCCACGACAATAAAGGTGACCTACCGTTTTCCACAGACAGATGCCCGTTGGGACATCACCTATAAGATATATGCCAGCGGAGTCATCAAGGTAGACAACCGGTTCGTGGCCGAAGGAGACCAAGCTCCGATGATACCGCGTGTGGGCCTGCGGATGCAGTTGCCGGAAAGCTTTACAGACTTGACCTACTACGGTCGCGGTCCGAAAGAGAATTACCGGGACCGCCGTACCTCCCAGTTTATTGGAGAGTATACTATCCCGCTCAAGGATATGTACGAGCCTTACGTCCGCCCGCAAGAGAACAACCATCGCACGGACATCTATTGGTGCGCCCTTACCGATAAGACGCAACGTGGTTTGCTGCTCATCGCCGACCGCACCTTTGAGCTGAACGCCTCCAACTATCCCCTGGAGAGCATGGATAGCGGCGACACGATTGATAACGGTGCTCCGCGTACCGAAAAGACCCATCATCGCCACCTCACCGACCCTCTGCCGGAAAAGATGGTCGATTTATTCATTGATTACCGCATGATGGGTGTCGGTGGAGACGACAGTTGGGGCGCAACCGCCCATGAGCCCTATCTGATTCGTCCGGGCAAAGAGAACGCCATTGAATACGGTTTCTCCCTTGTTCCGTTCGATAAAAAGGAGGATTATAAATATTTAATCCAGCAATATTGAATTTAATCCCTCCGGATTAAGCTTTTATAAAAAGGATGTAGTAAATTTGCTGCATCCTTTTTACGTTTAAGAACAATAATAATCAAAAGAGAGAAAAATGAAAACAATGACTAAATTTATGTTCAGCGCCCTCTGCGCCGCAGCCATGGTAACTTCCGTTTCTGCCCAGGGAGGGAAAGATATGTTGAGCAATGGAATAAAGTATCTGGATGTGCCATACGTAGCCCATACACTGGAGGCAGATGGTCCCGAGGAACTCGTCATCAACTGCGATGAGGTAGACTGCACCACGCTGGTGGAATATGTGCTGGCAGAGACACTCACTCCCAAATTAGCCGACGGGGACATCTCGGAAAGCGCTTTCGCCGATAACCTGCAAAAAATCCGTTACCGTGACGGTAAAATCGACGGGTACACTTCCCGCCTGCATTATATTGCCGACTGGATAAACAATGGCGTACGCAACGGCTTCCTTCAAGATGTAACGGGCGCCATGAGTCCCGACACCGAACGGTTGTCTATCTCCTACATGTCTTCCCATCCCCAACTTTACAAGCAGCTGGCCAATTCGCCGGAGAACGTAGCCAAAATGAAGAAGATTGAGCAATCCTTGTCCGGCAAGGAAGTTCACTATCTTCCCAAAGCCAAACTTCCCGCCGATGGTCTCCCGTGGATTAAAGACGGCGATATCATAGCCATCACCACCAACACTCCGGGGCTGGACGTAGCCCACATGGGAATCGCTTTCTATGCGGATAACAAACTCCTGCTGGTACACGCTTCCTCTACCGACAAGAAAGTGGTCGTCTCCAAAGTCCCCTTGTCCCAAATGCTGAAAGACAATAATAAGTGGACGGGAATACGGGTGCTGAGGATGAA
>OHRP01000522.1_pt1 | contig 13087 bp, 9 predicted proteins | sample 1578451 | NCBI WGS metagenome assembly OHRP01 (sample SAMEA3879588, study PRJEB24766) | human gut metagenome | biome: human-associated habitat; feature: feces | place: USA | collected 1985/1987
AAAGAAGAAATCATTTCCTATATGTAATACAAATCTGAATTTTTTCTAAAATAATAGACGAACATCACGAAAATGTCTAAAAATAAACAATCACAAAAAATCTGTAGCTTGCTTTTTCTTCCCCATTATTATATTTTGCATGTGGCAGAAAATCAACACAAGTTCATTAAATGACATTAATACAATTTCTTATCTTTGTAGTAAGTCTTTACAGATGTTCAAAAACATTTTAAACTAGAGGTGTATAAAATCAAATACATAAACAAGGGTACAAAGAGAGAAAAAGCAGGAGGGAACTATGGCAGACAACGCAGAAAAAGACAAAAAAGATAATTCCTTTATGATGAAACTTGCCACGCTCATTGTAGACAAACGAAAAGGATTTTATCTGATCTTTATTGTTTTATGCATATTTTGCGTATTATCCATGAACAGAGTCAAGGTTAATAACGATCTGACCACTTATTTGCCGGACACAATAGAGACCAGAAGGGGACTGGATCTGATGGATTCGGAATTTACCACGTATGGCTCCGCCCGGATCCTGATCTGTAACGTGACGTTTGACGAGGCACAGAAACTGGCAGATCAGGTGGAGGAGATGGACGGTGTCAGCATGTTGGATTTCGATGACACCGAGGATCATTATCATGACATGGAGGCTTTATTGTCTGTCACTTTTGATGAGGAAGCAGACACGGAAGCTACACAGCAGCATCTGGATGAGGTATTGGATGCATTGTCCGATTATGATGTTTACTATTCTTCCGATATCGGTCAGGAAGAGCGTGACGCGGATGACTTGAATAATGATATGATCGTCATTCTGTTGTTGGCAGCAGTGGTTATCGTAGCCGTATTGTTATTTACCTCTACGACTTATGCGGAAATCCCGGTTTATCTGACTACATTTATTGTGGCAGCTATTTTGAACAAAGGTACGAACTACTGGTTCGGAACCATCAGTTTTGTTACGAACTCCATCGCGGTGGTACTGCAGTTAGGTCTGGCGGTAGACTATGCCATCATTCTGGCCCACCGTTTTATGGAAGAACATGAGGACAAGGATGCCAGAGAGGCTGTGATTGTTGCTTTGAGTAAGGCAATCCCGGAGATTTCCTCCAGTTCCCTGACCACCATCTCCGGTATGGTAGCCATGATGTTCATGCAGTTTAGAATTGGTTATGATATGGGTATCATTCTGGCAAAATCCATTATTTTCAGTATGGTGGCCGTATTCTTCCTGATGCCCGGACTGCTTTTGACCTTTTCCAAGGCCATTGACAATACTCACCACAAGAGCTTCGTGCCGAAGATCACGGCGGTCGGTAAATTCTGTGTGGCTACCCGCTACATTATACCGCCTATTCTGATCGTAGGTGTTATTATAGCATTTTTCCTGTCCAATAAGGCAAACTACGTGTACGATACCAACACTCTGGAATCCAGTACTATGAGTGATAATAAATTTTCCGTCAGCATGGTAAATAAGGAATTCGGCATGGTGAACCAGCTGGCAGTCATTGTGCCCAACGGTGATTATGAAAAAGAGGCACAGACACTGAAAGCTCTGGAAAAACTGGATGTGGTGAAATCCTGTCAGGGACTTGGCAATATCGAGGCCATGGACGGCTATATGCTGACGGATAAGCTGAATCCCAGACAGTTTGCGGAACTGATCGATCTGGATATTGAAGTGGCGGATATGTTGTATTCGGCATATGCACTGGATCAGAGCGATTATGGTGCGCTGGTCAGTGGCGTCAGTGAATACGAAGTTCCGTTTATTGATATGTTCCTGTTCATTTATGATCAGAAAGAAAGCGGCAACATCACACTGGACGATGATCTGGAAGAAACTCTGACGGATGCTTATTCCCAGATCTGTATTGCGAAAGATCAGCTGCTGGGCGAAGACAATTCCCGATTTGTTCTGGAATTGAATGTTCCTTATGAGGGAGAAGAGACCACAGCAGCACTGGATCAGATCCGTAATACCGTGGCAAAGTTCTATAATATAGATGACATTCTGCTAGTCGGTAACGCCACCAGTGATAAGGATCTGGGCGATTCCTTCGCAACGGATAATACGATCATCACGGTGCTGACAGCATTGTTCGTTATGATCATCCTGCTGTTCACCTTCCAGTCCGCCGGTCTGCCGGTACTGTTGGTTGTAACGATTCAGGGTAGTATCTGGATGAACTTCTCATTGCCGTATCTGTTGAATGAAAATGTATATTTCCTGGGATATCTGGTAGTATCTGCGATCCAGATGGGTGCAACGATCGACTACGCTATCGTTATCACCAGCCGTTACATGGATCTGAAGACCTATATGCCGATCAAGGAAGCCGCCATCGAAGCACTGAACCAGGCGTTCCCTACCATTGTTACCAGCGGATCCATGCTGGTATCTGCGGGATTTATTATCAGCTATGTATCTTCCAATGCAGCGGTAGCGGCCATCGGACTGGCTCTTGGTCGTGGTACTCTGACATCTATTTTGTTGGTACTGCTGGCATTGCCGCAGACACTGCTGATCGGAGATATCATTATTCAGAAGACAGCATTTACACTGAAACGGGATCTGGCAAAGCCCTTGCCCTCCGCCGGAAGAATCCGTATGAACGGTCACATCAAGGGTTATGTCAATGGTGTGTTGGAGGGTGATTTTATCGGTGTCATTGATGGTGAGATGGGTGCGGTGGTGCGTCCCAAGGATACCGTGACGATGGAGGAGCGGGACGATGCCCCGGAAGAAAACTATCCCAGACTGGAAGCCCAGGAGCTGCCGGAGGATGAGACAGCCGGACAGAAAGCAACCGGAGCAGATACAGAAGCTGCGGATAAGAAAGCTTCGGATAAAGAAAAAACAGCAGAAAGCGAGGGAACAGAAGATGAACAGTAAGAGATTATTATGTTTCCTGCTGGGAGCAGCATTGATCCTGCAGACACCGGCCACCGCCTATGCAGCAGAAACTTTGACCTATGAGCAGTACAGAGGCGGCAGCGGTTATAGCAGCACGATAAAGGAGCAGGATTATGCAGTCATAGAGATCAGCACGGAGGAGGATCTGCGGAAACTGGTGGAGAACTGTGTACTGGACAGTTGGTCCAGAGATAAAAAAGTAGTGCTGCAGAACGACATTGTTCTGAGCATGACAGGTGAACTCAGTATTCCTACGTTTGCAGGAATCTTTGACGGCAGCGGTTTTACTATTTCCAATGTGAAACTGACCGGAGACGGTTCGGCAGTGGGATTGTTCCGCTATGTGCAGGAGGGAGCAAAAGTTCGCAACCTTACGGTCACGGGGGAAGTATCTCCCTCTGGAAGTCAGGATCAGGTCGGCGGTATCGTCGGTGTGAACTATGGCAGCATTGAAAATTGTAAATTTACCGGAAATGTGGTCGGTGATACGGATGTCGGCGGTATTGCCGGAGTCAATGCCGAGAGCGGAGAGATCCGTCGGTGTGAATCCTCCGGAAATGTGATCGGCAATCATTCCGCAGGCGGTATTGTGGGCAACAACCACGGTATTCTGAATAACTGCAGCAACAATGGCAATATCAATACGTACAGCACGGAAGTGACTTATGATCTGGAAGATATCACCATGGACAATCTGGAGCAGATCAACAGTACCTCTAATGTGGCAGCTCATACGGACACCGGCGGTATCGCAGGTATTTCGGATGGTAAGATTTATTATTGCTCCAATTCCGGGGCCATCGGCTACCAGCACGTAGGCTACAATACCGGAGGTATCGTAGGCAGACTGCATCAGGGCTATCTGCAGAACTGCACCAACACCGGATATGTGCAGGGCAGAAAAGATGTGGGCGGTATCGTGGGTCAGATGGAGCCGTTCCTGGAAATCCAGTATCTCAGTGACAAGCTGAAGGAACTGGATACGGAGACAGACAAATTCCTGGATATGTTGGATACCACCCAGAAAGATGTGAGCAGCTATAGCAAACAGGCATCCAGTATTGCCAAGAGTATCAGTTCGAACCTGAAGGATGCCAACAATGCGGGAAGTTCTCTGACCGGGACCGCTCATGATCTGTGGTATATTTACAATCAAGAGTTGAACGGCGTCAGCAACGATCTGAAAGCCCTGAATGACGATCTGAACAAGCAGGCGGATAATGACAAGAATAACGGCAACAGTCATGACGTTACCATCAGTGGAAATGACATTTGGAATGGTAACTGGGGTGGCGATGGCGATCATGACGTCAGTGGCGGAAACATTACCATCACCGTACCGGACGATACGGAGAGCTATAAATCGGCACTGAAAAAATTCGGAGAGAATGCCACCAAGCATCTGGATAACATGACGAATGCTTCCAAGGATCGCAGTGGCGGTATCAAAGATAATCTGGATACACTGAATGACAGGCTCGACAAGGCTTTTGACCAGTTGGGTCAGTTGGGGGATGTACTGGAAGCCGGGACAGACAGCACCAGTGCCCACATGGATGAGCTGATGGATCAGGCCAGAGTTCTGCGGAATCTGGTCAGCGAAATCCGGGATGATCTCTTCCGGTATGAAGGAATTTCTGTAGAAGATACTTCGGATGAGTCAGCCAGCAAGGAAGAGGTGAACCCCGGAGATCCCGATGCGGAGGATGACACCGCAGAACCGGAAGGAACCGAAGAAGCGCGCTATGATACTTCCAGCTTCCAGAAGGGAAAGGTCACCTTATGTGTGAACCGCGGTACGGTGGAAGCCGATACGAATGTGGGCGGTATCGTTGGACAGGTGGCAACGGAATACGATTTTGACCCTGAGGACGATATCACTTTAACCGGAACGGAGAGTTTCGATGTGGAGCAGACGGTCAAGGCAGTCATCAGAGACAGCCGCAACCTTGGAGACGTGACCGGTAAAAAAGACTATGTCGGCGGTGTGGTCGGTAAAGCAGAATATGGCGCAGTCATTTCCTGTGAGTCTTATGCACCCGTAGAGAGTACCGGAGGCAGCTATGTGGGAGGAATTGCCGGATCTGCCAGCTATGCGATCCGCAGCTGTTACAGCATGGGCAGGATCACCGGTAAAAATAATATCGGAGGTATTGCCGGAGAAGGCTGTGATATTTTCTACAGCTATGCGTACAATGATCTGGATATGTCCGGCGAAGGCCAGGGCAGCATTGCCGGAAAAGTCAGTGATGATGGAACTCTGTATGGCAACTATTATGTGGAAGGCGGAGCCGGTGGCGTAGACGGCATTGGTTATCAGGGCGGTGCTACCCCGTTGTCCTACCAGGAATTCTGCAGCAAAGACGTTCCGGACGCTTTCTCACAGTTTACCATTACCTTCCAGGCGGATGGTGTAGAAGTGGCTTCCTATAAATGCGGTTACGGGGATTATCTGTCGGCAGACCAGATTCCGGAAGTACCGGAGAAGGATGGCTATTACGGTGTATGGCCGGATTATGATTTCAGTGATATTACCGGTAATAAAGTGCTGGAAGCAGAGTATGAGGAATGGACCGCATCCATTGCTTCCGCAGAGAAAAACGATAACAATAAGGCACTGGTTATGGCAGAAGGCAACTTCTATCCCAATGCAGCATTGCATCTGCAGGTAGAGGGAAATACTTATACAGTATCCATGACCAATTCCATGGAAGAGGATGCACCGGACTATACCGGAGAAGCAACCTTGCGTGTCTACTGTGAGGATGCGGATAACACTGTCATAGAGGTAGCACAGGATGGAGAGTACACGGAAGTGGAATCCACTGTGATCGGCAGCTATAGACAGTTTACCATGGAAGTGCCCGGCAGCTTCCGCACGGTAGAGGCCGAGGGCAGTCATACACTGCTGATCGTACTTTGCATCGTCGGTGGTGTAGTCGTGATCCTGTTGATCGTATTGTTAGGGAAAAAAGCGGCAAAACGCCGGAAGACGCGCAAAGCGGCAAAACGTGACCGGAAAGCCGGAAAAGCTGGCGAGGACCAGAGCGGCAAAACAGACGCAGCAGAAGATGCCGGACAGACGGCTGACGCAGAGGAATAACAATGATTCAGGCAGTTTTATTTGACATGGACGGTACGCTGATCGATACCGAAAAATATTACCGTATTTTCTGGCCGAAGGCACTGGCAGCCTGTGGGTATACCATGACAGATGAGCAGGCACTTACGATGCGCAGTCTGGGACGCCCCTTTGCCCCCAGACAGCTCAAGGACTGGTACGGTGAAGATTTTGACTATTATGTGGTGCGTGACAAACGAAAAGAGATGATGGAAGAAACACTGGACCGGGATGGCATCAAATGCAAGCCCGGTGCCGTGGAGCTTCTGGAAGATCTGAAAAAAAGGCATATCACTGCAGCGGTTGCCACAGCAACGGATCTGGAGCGGACGGAAAAATATCTGGCGATGGCAGGACTTCGGCCGTATTTTGAAAAACTGATTTCGGCCACTATGGTAGCAGAAGGTAAGCCGTCCCCGGATATTTATCTCTATGCCTGCAAGCAGCTGGGACTGGCACCGGAAGAGTGCATGGCCGTGGAGGATTCTCCCAACGGAGTCATGAGTGCTTACCGCGCCGGCTGTAAGGTCGTGATGGTGCCGGATCAGACACAGCCAGATGAAAAATTAAAAAAATGTCTGTACGCCTGCGTACCGACCCTGGCAGATATCAGCCACCTTATTTAGAGGTGGCTATATTTGTCATAGTAGCTTGATTTTTGTATTCCAGTGTGTTATTATTTTAACGATTAGAGTGACTATTCGGAAGACAATGAAATCAAGCGGGACTGCTTTGTCATGCTTGCATGTAAAAAGCAGTTTTGCTTGATTTTAGGTGACTCGAATAGAGTCACCGCCACACATATGAGCAAAAATAGTTGCGCAGCAGCGAAAGCACGATTTATCGTGCGATTTTGCAAATAATGTGTGGAATGTATTCATACTTGGAGCCCACGAGAGGCGGAAAGGAATGGAAGAAAATGAATTTTGATGACATCGTAGCAAAAGTAAAAGAGTGTGGGAAGAAGACCGTCGCAGTCTCCGTTGCACAAGACAGTGCAGTACTGGAAGCTGTACATGAGGCCAAGAGACTGGGCATTGCAGATGCAATCCTGGTAGGTGATGAGGCAAAGATCCGTGAGATTGCAGCCGGACTGAATATGGACCTCTCCGATTATGAGATCATCAATGAGCCGGATATGATCGAAGCTTCCCTGAAAGCTGTAAAGCTGGCACATGACGGCCGTGCAGATATGTATATGAAGGGCCTGATCGACTCCAAGAACTTCTTAAAGAGCGTACTGAACAAAGAAGTAGGCCTTCGTACCGGTGGAACCCTGTCTCATGTATGTGTATTTGAGATTCCCGGCATTGACAGACTTCTGTTCCTGACCGATGTTGCATTCATGACCTATCCTACACTGGAGGAGAAGGTTCAGATCATCAAGAACACCATTCCGGTATGTAATGCCTGCGGCGTTGCAGAGCCTAAGGTAGCACCTTTAGCAGCAGTTGAGGTTGTAAATCCCAAGATGCCCGTTACCGTAGATGCGGCAGAACTGACTAAGATGTGTGAAGAAGGACAGATCCCCGGTTGTATCGTAGACGGCCCGCTGTCTCTTGACCTGGCGATCGATCCCGAGGCAGCCAAGCATAAGGGAGCTACCGACCGTAAGATCCAGGGTGATGCAGATGTATTGCTGTTCCCGGATATCCATGCCGGCAACCTGGTATACAAAGCAATCGTACATATGGTAAAAGTAAAGAACGGATGCATCCTGACCGGTACCAAGGTACCCGTAGTCCTGACCAGCCGTTCCGATACCTTCGAGACCAAGGTATACTCCCTGGCACTGGCTGCAGTTGTAGCAGAAGAGATGCAAAAGAATCAGAAATAAGCTATGGATATCGTGATCGAAGTCGCTGTGGAAGCTGCGGGAGAACTGCTGTCGGCAGGTATAGATGCTGTAGTGGACAAAGCGGTAAAGCATAAGAGCGAATATAAGAGTGAATATAGGAGGAAACACACAATGGCAATCAAGAGTCTGATCATCAACCCCGGTTCCACCTCCACCAAGATCGGTGTATTTGAGGATGAGAACTTATTATTTGAAGAAACCCTGAGACATTCTACCGAGGAGATCTCCAAATACGATACTATTTTCGAACAGAAGGATTTCCGTAAGAAGATCATTACCGATCTGCTGGCAGAGAAGAACTGCGATCTGAAGAGCTTCAACGTGATCGTAGGACGTGGCGGTCTGTTAAAGCCCATCCCCAGTGGTACCTATGCGGTAACCGATGATCTGCTGGAGGATTTAAAAGTAGGTGTACAGGGTCAGCATGCTTCTAACTTAGGCGGTATTCTGGCAAGAGAGATCGGTGATGAGATCGGCGTTCCCTCTTACATCGTAGACCCTGTTGTAGTAGATGAGCTGATGCCCATCGCAAGATATTCCGGTCTGGAAGAGATCCCCAGAGGAAGTATCTTCCATGCCCTGAACCAGAAGGCAGTTGCCAAGAGATATGCAAAAGAGGCCGGCAAGCCTTATGAGTCCTTACGTCTGGTAGTCGTGCACATGGGCGGCGGCGTATCCGTAGGCGCACATGAGGACGGCAAGGTTGTAGACGTATTCAGTGCATTTGACGGTGATGGTGCATTCTCTCCGGAGCGTGCAGGCGGTGTGCCTTGTGCAGCACTGGTAAAAATGTGCTTCTCCGGAAAATATACCGAGAAGGAGATCAGTGCAAAGCTGATCGGCAAGGGCGGACTGAATTCTTACCTGGGTACCAACGATATGCGTGAAGTTACCAAGCGTGCCAATGAAGGCGATGCCAAGGCAGCGGAGGTGAAGCAGGCATTCCTGTTACAGGTAGCCAAAGACATCGGTGCTATGGCCTGTGTGCTGAACGGCAAGGTAGATCAGATCGTTATCACCGGAGGCATTGCATATGGTGAGGATGTAGTGGCTAAGCTGAAAGAGAGATGCGGCTGGATCGCTCCTGTGACCGTATATCCCGGTGAGGACGAGCTGTTAGCTCTGGCTCAGGGCGCTCTGCGTGTCATGAACGGCGAAGAACAGGTGAAGCAGTACTAATTTAGAGTAAAAATATAGAACTCCCGGTGGAATGATTCCATCGGGAGTATTTTACTTTAGGGAATAGACTTTCTGTCAGCATTATGATTTTAACTAAAAATCAGCTTTGACAGAATCCCCAGTACCAGCATGTGTACCGGATAAAAGGCATAGCAGGCAAGCTGGATCTTACGGTTATGCGCGCCCTGGCGTCCATGGTAGCACCACAGAAGCGGCAGACACAACAGCGCCAGTCCCTGTTCTGAAATCTCGAAGGCATGACCGAAAAGCTGTAATGGAATCTGCATTCCTGCCAACAGCATGACATTGATCCAGTAGAGCCCGGCAAACTGTCCGGCAAGCTGCCACCAATTTTTCCCATGGAAGAGATAGAATACGATAACAGTCAGAACGCCTTCTCCGTAATAGTCGAACATGAGGAGGGTTGCCAGCACGTAGCCCACTGCAGATAGCAGCAGGATCGACGGAATCCACAGCCAGACCGGACATTTTTTCCATAGGGTATCTATTGCCCAGATACACAGGAAGCCTGTGAGCAGTGTCCAGATCACGTTCTGATGAAACGGGTAGAATAACAGCCCACTGTACATCAGATTGATGGGAAGCTCAGAAAGAATGGCCAGAAGAAGCAGGCGCATGCAATATTTTTTCCTATCATGGGTATGGAAGAAGCCTTCCACCAGGAAAAAGGCGAACATGGGAAATGCCAGTCTGCCGATGCCGGTCAGCCACCAGGCATCTCCGGCGAGGGTAGCCCACAGGTGATCACAGAACATGAACGCCATAGCGAGGATATGCAGCGTCAGAGCACTGAGATCCGGTGGGAAAATAGAACAATGGGATACTTTGTTTTGCAAAATAAAACTCCTTTCAAAATTCCTTACGGAAGGATATAGTTGCATTATATCTTGTTTATGCGCTATAGTAAATATATCTGTGAAAGAGTATATGAAATTCCAATGATGGCTTACCCGGCATTTATATGCCGCAAAGCCTGTCGGGCGCACAGATATTGACAGAAAAACAAAATGCAGCACAGGAGGAATACAATGCGTCGTAACGATCGTGAGATTACAGAATTTTCGGAAATGACAGATGTCATGAAGAGGTGTGATGTGTGCAGACTTGCACTGAATGATGAGGATGGCTATCCGTATCTTCTGCCGTTGAATTTCGGAATGGAAGAGACGGACGGCAGAGTGACACTCTATTTTCACGGGGCAAAAGAAGGAAAAAAATATGACTTGATCCGTAAGGATGTCAGGGCAAGCTTCGAGATGGATTGCTCCCACAGACTGGTGCTGTCGGAGAAAGAAGATGGCTGCCAGTGCACCATGGAATACGAGAGCGTGATCGGTCAGGGAACTATAGAGATCCTGTCGGATGCGGAAAAACAGAAAGCATTGAATCTTCTGATGAAGCAGTACTATCCTGACAGAACGGAGAATTTCGTATTCCGACCGGAAGTCGTAGCCATGACGGAGATATTCTGCCTGAAAGTGGAGCATATGACGGGGAAGAAACGTTTCAAAAAGTCGTAGAAGATATCTTCTATTGATATCCCCACGGGATAGGGCAGCAGGAAAATAGAGATAAAATAGAGAGGATGAGGGACAACTATGTATACAGACGGACAGATATATATGGGCCTGGCAGATGGTCAGCGTGTGAATATGCCGCTGAATATGAGTAACCGCCATGGACTGATCGCAGGAGCCAGCGGCACCGGCAAGACGATCACTATGAAAGCTATGGCAGAATCATTTTCGGATGCGGGAGTTCCGGTTTTTTTGTGTGATGTCAAGGGAGATGTCTCCGGCATTGCCACGGCGGGTGTGGCTTCGGAGTCTATGGACAAGAGGATCGATAAATTCGGTATCCGCGACAGCTTTTCCTATAAGGCTTATCCGGTCTGCTTCTGGGACATCTATCAGGAGGGCGGCCATCCGGTGAGAGCCACCATCTCCGATATGGGACCGGAGCTTTTATCTCGTATTCTGGGGCTCACCGCTGCGCAGGAAGGTGTATTGAATATTGTCTTCCGGATCGCGGATGATAAGGGACTTTTATTGATCGACTTAAAGGATCTGCGTATTCTGCTCAATTATGTGGCAGAACACAAGGATGACTATCTGACCACCTACGGAAGTATCTCCAGGCAGTCCGTGGGCGGTATTCTGCGGGCGTTACTGCCTCTGGAGAATCAGGGCGGAGATCTCTTTTTCGGAGAACCGGATCTGGATATTTATGACTGGATGCGTACGGATGTGTACGGCAAAGGTATTGTCAATGTGCTGAACTGCGTAAAACTGGTGCAGAATCCAACACTGTATGCCAGCTTTCTGTTATGGATGATGTCAGAATTATTCCAGAAGCTTCCCGAGGCGGGAGATCTGGAAAAGCCGAAGCTGGTATTTTTCTTCGATGAGGCACACCTGTTGTTTGCTGATGCACCGAAGATACTGGTGCAGAAGATCGAGCAGGTGGTAAAGCTGATCCGTTCCAAGGGCGTGGGTATCTATTTCGTGACCCAGAGCCCCAGTGATATTCCCGATTCCGTGCTGGCACAGTTAAGCAACCGGGTACAGCATGCCCTCCGGGCGTACACCCCGGCGGAGCAGAAAGCTGTCCGGGCAGCAGCACAGTCCCTGCGGGCCAATCCTGCCTTTAAGGCAGAAGAAGTCATCATGGAACTGGGCGTAGGTGAGGCACTGACTTCCTTTCTGGATGAGAACGGCGTGCCCGGCATTGCCCAGCGTACCTCCATCATCTGCCCCCAGAGCTTTATGGGACCTGTGGATGAGACGGAGCGCAGGAATCTGATGGCGAGAGACGGCATGGGACGCTACGATGAGGCGGTGGACAATATTTCTGCCTACGAAGTGTTGACAGATACCATGGAGCATGAGGCGAAAGCGGCGCAGCTGGCAGCAGAGCGGGCACAGCTGGAGAAGGATAAGGAAGCTCTGGCAAAGCAGCAGGCCAAGCTACAGGAATCCGCCGTAAAGCAGAAGCAGAAGGAATGGGAAGCCGCACAGAAAAAGAAGGAAAAGGCAGCGGAACGCCGACAGGCCCAGATCGAGCGTCAGCTGATCAATACCGGTGCCCAGGTCATCAAGAGAGGAATTTTGAGTACACTGTTTGGAAAGTAATTAGGAATAAAATTCTTCGGATGCTTATTCTGCCATCGTCAGCGGACGGAAAGATTATGCAAAACGATGGAAAGGCTAGAATAACTGGAACCAGAGAAAGTGTCCGCCAAAGATCAGCCAGAGGACGGACAGAACCGACAGCAGGATACAGACGATGGTCTTCGCCGGCTGCCGGGGGCGTCTGCAAAGTAACGGCGGTAGAGCGATGGCAAGCAGAAGGATCGGAATCCCGTACCGGAAAAGCATAAGCCCGATGGCAAAGGCACCCAAAGCCAGGGTGAAGAGTGCTTCGTCTAAATTTGCTTCATTTTGTATAAATAAGAACGCACCAGTAAAGAAGAGAAACGCAAGAAGGATCACGGAAAAAATACTAAGACAGAGGATGCGAAGCCATTTCGCGGCTCTGTCTTTTTTCTGTTGTCTTACCTCGGTGATGACATCGCTCAGGAGTGTATTGGTGTCAGCAGAGGGCAGGGCAATCCGCTCACCGCGACAAAGCTCTTCAACCGATACCGACAGCGCAGCCGCCAGATCATCCAGCAGAGCAATGTCCGGGTAGGCATTGCCGGTCTCCCAGCGGGAGATTGCCTTGTTCGTAATATGTAACTGTTCGGCCAGCTGTTGCTGCGTCATTCCAAGAGCCATCCGCTGTTCCTTGATGAAAGTTCCCATTTTGGCCTTATCCATGTGCTTCACCAGCCCCCTTTATAGTTTTAATATTTGATTTCAGTATAGAAGAATCCGGGGGAATTGGCAATCTACCGAAGCGAGAATGCCGGGAAATTAACTGGAAAGTTACGCGAGCAATGAGCCGCGCATAGGCATAGTGAAGACAGCGATGAGCG
>OHRP01000523.1_pt1 | contig 13056 bp, 10 predicted proteins | sample 1578451 | NCBI WGS metagenome assembly OHRP01 (sample SAMEA3879588, study PRJEB24766) | human gut metagenome | biome: human-associated habitat; feature: feces | place: USA | collected 1985/1987
TGATGAGCGTGGAGCCCGGCTTCGGCGGGCAGAAGTTCATGCCCTCGGCGCTGGAAAAGCTGCGCTGGCTCAAGGAAGAGCGGGCAAAGCGGAGCGCCCGCTACCTGCTGGAAGTGGATGGCGGCGTGGATGACACCACCGCCCCCCTGTGTGTGGAGGCGGGTGCCGATATTCTGGTGGCGGGCAGTGCCGTGTTCGGCGCAGCCGACCCGGCTGCGGCGGTGCGCCGTCTGGCCGCCCTGTGAGAGGTGCCTTACCATGGATGAACGTTTGATCCAGCAGCAGGAGCAGGAGCTTGCAAAGACGGGGCGGTACTATCTGCACGTCTGCTTTATGACCATCCCGCTGCTCTGCATGGCCTGCTTCCTGTACGGTCTGCGGCCCCTGCTGCTCTGCGGCGCGGCGCTGCTCACCGGCAATCTGTGTGACCGCCTGGTCTCCCTGCTGCGCCGCCGCGTGTATCGGGCCGGGGATTTTTCCAACGAGAGCTTTGCCCTCATCATCGCCCTGCTCATGCCCGCCACGGTGGACTGGTATGTGGTCATTATGGCGGTGCTGGCCGGTGTCCTCATCGGCAAGGAGGTGTTTGGCGGCTACGGCAGCTATCCCTTCAACCCCGCTGCTGTGGGCTACGCCGTGGCGGCGGTGTCCTGGCCGGAGCAGGTGTTCCGCTACCCCCAGCCCTATACCAACATTCCCCTGTGGGATGCCACCGGCGTGCCGGTGTCCAGCACCATCTCGGATACCCTGCGCAGCGGCGGCAGCCTGAACATCAGCGCAATTTCGCTGGTGCTGGGCGAGTACGCCGCCCCCATGGGCACCGGTGCCGCCCTCATCCTTCTGGCCTGCGGGCTTTTCCTCTGGCTGCAAAAGGATGTCCGTCTGAGCGCTTCTGTCAGCTTTGTGGTCACCTGTGCCCTCATCGCCTTCCTCTTCCCCCGTCAGGTGGGGGTGAACGGCGTGGACATCGCCCTGCGCCTGCAGTGCGTGCGGGACGAGCTGCTGACCGGTGCCATGCTGTTCAGCGCGGTGTTCCTGCTCAACGAGCCCTACACCTGCGCCCACCACCGTCTGGGCCGCATCCTGTACGGTGTGCTGGTGGGTGCGATCACCATGGGCTTCCGGTATTACGGCGTGTACGAGACGGGTGTCTGCTTTGCCCTGCTCACGGTCAACAGCATTTCCGGCTGGATGGACCGCACCGAGAGCCGCCTGTATCAGCTGATGCACCGCCCTGCGGCCGGAAAGGAGGGCGCTGAATGAAACGTTCCATTGCAGAACTGATCACCCGCGATCCGGAGAAGTTTGCCCACCATGACCGGGTGTTCAAAAATAACCCCGTTGTCATGCAGGGCATGGGTCTGGCTCCGCTGGTGGTGCTTGCCACCACAGGCAAAAATGCTTTGATGCTGGCCGTGGCTGTGGCCCTGCTGCTCACGCCTTCCCGGATGCTGGCCTGCCTGGTCAGCCGTCTGTTCCCTCTGCGGGACGAGCAGCCCGCCCCGGAAGAGCTGGAGAAAAAGCTGCTGCCCCGGGCGCTGGTGTACAGCGGCAGTGCGGCGGTGGTCTACCTTGCCGCTTATCCCATCCTGAACGCTGTGTTCGGCACCGACCTGCTGATGCTGGGTATCTACCTGCCCATGCTGGTGGTGGAGCCTCTGCTGACCTACCGCTTTGGCCGTGTGCAGGAAACCATGCGCAAGGCTGTCTCCAAGGGTCTGCGCATCACGGTGGGCTACGCGCTCATCCTGTTCATCGTGGGCTGCCTGCGGGAGTGGCTGGCGCTGGGCAGTGTGTTTGGGATCCAGCTCAGCCGCTCTGTCCTGCCCATGGCATCCATGCCGGCAGGCGGTTTCGTCGTGCTGGGCGTGGTGTGTGCCGTCTGGCGCGCGCTGGCCCGCAAACACAAGGAATACCTGAAAACTGAGGCGCGCGGCACTCTGGCTGCGCACCCCCGGAAGGAGGTGCAGGATCAGTGAGTGCTGTGATGAATACCATCGGTGTGGCCTTTGCCTACACCGTGCTGGCCCTGTTTGCCCAGAACGCCATCTTTACCCGTGGTCTGGGCGTGTCGCGTCTGATCCAGCTGGTGGGTGACGAGCGCACCAGCAGCTGGTGGTTTGCCCTGCTGCTCTGTGTTACCCAGACGCTGGTGGCCCCGCTGGCGTATTTTGCGGGCAGCCAGATCGTGGACCTGCCCTACCGTGCCCAGCTCCGCCCGCTGCTCTACCTGGCCTGTGTGGCGGTGGTCTGCATCTTTGAGCACGCCATCCTGCGGGCGGTCAAGGGCCCCCGCAGCGGCCTGCTCATCCGCATCCTGCCCATTGCCGCCGTGAACAGCGGCGTGCTGGGCACCGTGCTGGTGGAGCGCACCCAGAGCTTTACGCTGGCGCAGTCCATCGGCTTTGGTCTGGGCAGCGGCCTGGGCTACCTGCTGGCTGTGATGCTGGTGACCGAGGCGGGCAACCGCCTGCGCAGCAAGGCCATCCCCGAAGCATTCCGCGGCCTGCCCATCACCCTGATCTATATCGGTGTGCTGGCGCTGGCCATCTACGGCTTTACCGGCCATTCCGTGATCCTGTAAGTTGACCCCAAGGAGGGTGGTTGATTATGGCAAGATATCCCAAACGCCAGAAGGTCAAGCGCTACCGGCGCAGCTTTTACACCCGCGAGATGCGGCTGAAAAAGGGCATCGGCATTGCGGTGCTGGTGGTGGCCGTGCTGGCAGCGGCCTGGGTGGCCGCGCCCCATGTGTTGGACTGGGCCACCCACACCTGGTATACCGTGGTGCGGGATCGTGACCTCTCCGCATCCAGTGCTGTCAGCGAGAGTGCATCCTCCGGGGCACAGAGCACCGCTGCCAGCGAACCGGCAGCTTCCTCTGTGCCGGAAAAAGAGCCGGAGCCCGAGGTCAAGGGTACTGATATTGTGACGGGCTTGTGGGCAGAGGTGGATGTGACCACCCTGACCGACGAGGCCGCCATCCGCTCCGCCGCCCGGCAGCTCAAGGCACAGGGCATGACGTATGCCATCCTGACCCTGAAGGACACCGCCGGGCAGGTGTATTACGCCTCCCAGACGGCGGTGGGTGCCGCCAATGCAGCCCCCACGCAGGTCGAGCTGACGAGTGTGGCATCCATCTTCAAGGAGGAGGGGCTGGTGCCGGTGGCTGCGCTGACTGCCTTCCGTGACCCTGCCGGTGCCCGGGCCGACCACGCTCTGGCCATCCGGTATCAGGGGCAGGAGTACCTCTGGCTGGACAACAAGGCTTCCGCCGGAGGCAACCCCTGGCTGAACCCCTACGCTGTTGAGACCGTGCAGTATATCGGTGATCTGATCGCCGAGGTGCACGCCGCCGGGTTTGATCAGGTGCTGCTGGAAAATGTCCAGTTCCCCTCGTCCACCAGCGCCAAGCAGGACTATGGCAACACCAACGGTGTGGATCGTGCCGGGCAGCTGACTGCGGATATTGCCGCCTGGCAGGCCCGCTTCGGGGATACGGTGACGCTCTGGTACGGTTATTCGCTGGCCGAGGTGACCGGCTCCTCCAGCCAGCTGGGAGCCCCTGCGGCCCAGCTGGGCGTGAAGAACCTGCTGGTGAAGGTCCCGTCCTCCTCTACGCTGGATGCAGCGGCCCGGGAGGAGCTGACCCTCTCCCTGACCGAGGCAGGTGTGGAGCATGTGGTCATCCGGGACGATGCCGCCAGCTATTTTGAGTGATCCCTGCGTTTTTGTGAGAGGGAGGGAAGTATTATGAACAAAACACCCTGTTTTTCCCCGGCGCACATCCTGCTGCCGTCGGAACAGATCCCGGTGGGGCAGTGGGGCTGTGTGGCCTGCGATCAGTTCACCAGTGACCGCTCCTATTGGGAAAAGGCTGCGCAGGCCGCCGCAGGCGGCCCCAGCACACTGGACCTGATCCTGCCGGAGGTCTATCTGGAAGAGGATGACGTGGATGCAAGGATCAGCGCCATCCATGCGGCCATGGACGATTACACCCGGAACGTGCTGACCCGCGCGGTGGACGGCTTCATTTATGTGGAGCGCACTGAGCAGAGCGGCCGGGTGCGGCAGGGCCTTGTGGGCAAGATCGACCTGGAGGCATACAGCTATGCCGAGGGTGCGGTGCCTGCCATCCGCCCCAGTGAGCACACCGTGGAAAGCCGCATCCCGCCCCGTATGGCGGTGCGCCGGGGGGCAAGGCTGGAAACGCCCCATATTATGATGCTGGCCGATGACCCCGGCTGCACCCTCATCGAGCCCATCGGCGAGAAGAAGGAGCAGCTGCGCAAGGTCTACGAGGGCGACCTGATGCTGAACGGCGGCCACATTGCCGGCTGGGCAGTGGAAGATCCCGCCCTGCTGGCCCAGATCGACAGCGCTCTGAACGCTCTGGGCAGCCAGGAGGCCTTTGATGCCCGGTATCCCCAGGCAAAGGGCGGCGCGCCCCTGACGCTGGCCGTGGGCGACGGCAACCATTCGCTGGCTTCCGCCAAGGCCTGCTGGGAGGAGCTGAAAAAGACCCTGACCCCGGAGCAGCAGCTGACCCACCCGGCCCGCTGGTGCCTGGCTGAGGTCTGCAATGTCCACTCTCCGGCCATTGAGATCGAGCCCATCCACCGCGTCCTTTTCAATGTGGACTGCGGTGCCGTGCTGCTGGCCCTCATCGCGTGGAGCGATTCCCACGCGGCAGGCATCTGCTTCGGCGATGCAAAACAGCAGTCCTTTACGCTGGCAGGCCCCCATGTGGCCAATGTGCTCAGCTTTGAACATCCCGTTGCCCCGCTGACCGTGGGCACCATTGACGCATTCATTGAGTATTTCATGGCCCGCCACATCGAGGCCCGGGTGGATTATGTCCACGATGAGCCCGCTGTCCGCGCCCTGTGCAGGCAGGGGGGTGTGGCTTTCCTGATGCCGCCCTTTGAGAAGAGCGACCTGTTCAAGGGCATCGTTATGGGCGGTGTGCTGCCCCGCAAGACCTTCAGCATGGGGCACGCAGAGGAAAAGCGCTATTATATGGAATGCAGAAACATTTTAGGTGAAGAATGACATTTAACGAACTGAATCTTTCCGCGCCTGTGCTGCGTGCTGTGGCACAGGCGGGCTATGAATCCCCCTCGCCCATTCAGGCGGCGGCCATTCCGCCGGTGCTGGCCGGGAGGGACTTGATGGGCTGCGCCCAGACGGGTACCGGCAAGACGGCTGCCTTTGCGCTGCCCATGCTCGACCGCCTGACTGCCAGCGCGCCCCGCAAAAAGGGGGCCATCCGCGCCCTGATCCTGACCCCCACCCGGGAGCTGGCTTTGCAGATCGGCGAGAGCTTTGAAGCCTACGGCAAGTATCTGACCCTGCACAGCACCGTCATCTTTGGCGGTGTGGGTCAGGCTCCGCAGGTCGCGGCCCTGAAAAAGGGCGTGGACATCCTCATTGCCTGCCCGGGCCGCTTGAACGACCTGGTGGGGCAGGGGCTGCTGGACCTCTCCAACATTGAGATCTTTGTTCTGGACGAAGCCGACCGGATGCTGGATATGGGTTTTGTCCACGACGTGAAAAAGGTGATCGCCAAGCTGCCCAGGCAGCGCCAGAACCTGATGTTCAGCGCCACCATGCCCAAGGAGATCGAGCAGCTGGCCGCAGGCATCCTGCACGACCCGGCCTTTGTCAAGGTAGACCCGGTGTCCAGCACGGTGGACCGCATCCAGCAGAGCCTGTATTTTGTGGAGAAGGGCAATAAGAAGTTCCTGCTGCCCTGGCTTATCAAGAACTTGAAGCCTGAGGTGGTGAACGCGCTGGTGTTCAGCCGCACCAAGCACGGGGCCGATAAAATTGCAAAAGATCTGAACAAGCAGGGCATCCCCGCTGCCGCCATCCACGGCAACAAGAGCCAGACCGCCCGCGTGACGGCGCTGGAGGATTTCAAGGCGGGCAAGACCCGGGTGCTGGTGGCGACCGATATCGCCGCTCGCGGCATTGACATCAGCGAGCTGTCTCATGTGTTCAACTACGACCTGCCCGAGGTGCCCGAGACCTACGTCCACCGCATTGGCCGCACGGCCCGTGCCGGTGCCGACGGCACTGCCGTCAGCTTCTGCGCCCCGGAGGAAAAGGAATATCTGGCCGGGATCGAAAAGCTGAACCGCCGCCAGATCCCGGTTGTCTCCGGCCATCCCTGGGACGGCGTGCCTGCCCCTGTCAAGGCTGCACCCCCGGTGCGGGGCAAAAAGCCCAAGGCGGAAGCAGAGCAGCCGGAAAAGCCCGCCAAAGCAGAAAAGGCAGCCAAGGCCGAAAAGCCCGCTGCCCCCAAGAAGGAAAAAGCGGCTGCAAAACAGCCCAGCCCCAAGAATACCGAACCGAAAGAAGGAACATCCATGGAGGAAAACCAGAAGCGCACTTCCGGCGGCCGCAATGAGAACCGCCGCTCCAATAACAGCCGCACCCGCCGCGAGGGCAATGCCCCGCAGCCGGCCAACCGCGGCAGCAACGCCCAGCCCAAATTCGACCCCCACTTTGTGAGCGCCCCGGAGGCTACCCCACTGCGCCCGGTCAAAAAGGCTCCGGTTGCGCAGCCTGCCGCAAAGCAGACTGCTCCGGCCCAGAACGGCCAGCGTCAGCGCGGCGGTCAGCCTGCCCGTGCCGAGCAGCGCACCGACCGCAATGATCCGCGCACCGAGCAGCGGGCAGAGCGGAATGCGCGCAATGCCCGCCCGGCCCAGAACGGCCAGAGCCAGCAGGGCAGCCGCAATAACCGCAATGCAGTGCAGAGCAGCCGCCCGGACCGCCCCGCCAAGAGCGAGGCACCCCGCGGCCGCAGCCGGAACGCCGCCCCCGCACGGGACGAGGACCCGGGCCTGATGCTGATCAGCCGCCGCCCGCCCCAGCAGAAGTTCACCAACTTTGAAGAGTATATGACCGCCCACGGCGGTGCCACCGCACCCATTGAGGATCACACCGATGAAACCTGAGCCGTTTGCCCCCTGGCAGTGCCCGCTCTGCGGCGAACCCCTGACCGGGGACACTGCCCTGAAATGCGGCAGGAACCACAGCTTTGACCGGGCGAAAGAGGGGTATTGGCACCTGCTGCCGGTGCAGAGTATGCGCACCAAGGCCCCGGGCGACAGCAAAGAGATGGTCGCCGCCCGCCGTGCCTTCCTGAACGCCGGGTATTACGGCATCTTCGGCCGGGCGCTGGGGGAACTGTGCCTTGCGTATGGTGTTCCCACCGGGGCAGATGCACCGCTCCACCTGCTGGATGCGGGCTGCGGCGAGGGCTGGTACGACCGCTGCATTGCACAGGCCTTTGCACAGGCGGGCAGGTCGGTGCAGCTGGCGGGCTTTGATATCGCAAAGCCTGCGGTGCGTCTGGCCGCAAAGGCACTGCCTGCCGCAAAATACGCGGTGGCATCCAGCTTTGCCCAGCCTGTCCGCACCGGATGGGCCGACCTGCTGCTCAACTGCTTCTCGCCCTTTGCGCAGGAAGAGTTCCGGCGTGTGCTGCGCCCGGGCGGACGGATGATCTATGTCGTGCCCGGTGCAGAGCACCTCTACCAGATGAAGGCTGTTCTCTACGACACGCCCTATAAAAATCCGGTGCAGGAGGTGGCCTATGAGGGCTTCCGCCCCATTGGGGAGCGGGAAGTCTCGGGCAGCATCACAGTGCCTGCCGGGCAGCTGGAGGCGCTGTTCGCCATGACCCCCTATTACTGGAAAACGCCACGGGATGGCGCGGCCCGCCTGGCCGCCCTGCCCGAGTTGACCACGGACATCGCGTTCCGCTTCCTTGTGTTTGAAAAAGAGTGATCGAAAAGCCCCCGGCCTGTGAGGATACAGGCCGGGGGCTTTTTGTATGCAGAAAACAGGGTTACATCGCGATCCAGCCCAGTGCGTTGGCGACCGAGCTGGCCAGGATGATAGCCGCGAAGATGGGGCAGAGATACCGGAGCATAAAGTTGAACACCGGTTTGCGGCGGAAGGGTTGACCTTCCTGCGTGACCTCTTCCTCGATCTTTTCCACACCGACGATCCGGGAGACCAGCAGGCAGGTGGCAATGGCCGCAATGGGCATCATCACCGAGTTGGTCAGGAAGTCGAAGAAATCGAGGAACTGCATCCCGAACACGGTCACATTGGCAAGGGGGCCGTAGCCCAGCGCGGAAAGGCTGCCCAGTGTGATCATAATGCAGCCGATGAGGATGGTGGAGCGGGTGCGGTCCCAGCCCAACTCGTCCTCAAAGGTAGAAACAGCACTCTCGGTCAGGGCAATGGAGCTGGTGAGGGCCGCGAACAGCACCAGCACAAAGAAGAGCACGCCTACGGCAGTGCCCATGCCCATGCTGGCAAAGACCTTGGGGATGGTAATGAACATCAGGGCCGGGCCCGCCTGCAGGGTGTCAGGGTCGCCGCCCGAAAAAGCGAACACGGCGGGAATGATCATCAGGCCCGCCATGATGGCAATGGCGGTGTCGAAGATCTCCACGTTTTCCGTGGACTGCTCAATGGACACGTTCTTTTTCATGTAGGAGCCAAAGGTCACCAGGATGCCCATGGCAATGGAGAGGGAGTAGAACATCTGGCCCATGGCGGAAACCACGGTCATCCACGAGAAGTTGGCCGGGTTGGGCACCAGAAAATACTTTACGCCTGCCAGTGCGCCGGGCCGTGTGACCGAGTAGACGGCAATGACCACCGAGAGCACCACCAGCACCGGCATCATCACCTTGGAAACGCGCTCCACGCCGTTGCGCACACCCGCAAAGATGATGCCCAGCGTGATAAAGGTGAACAGCAGGAATGCGATCTCGGCCAGCAGACCGTTGGAGATGAAGCCGGAGAAATACCCGTCCGATGCCAGCGCGCTGCCGTGGCCGGTGAGATACTGGGCCAGATAGTGGATGACCCAGCCGCCGATGACCGAATAATAGGGAACGATCAGGATGGGGATGACGGCGTTGATCCAGCCGCCGAACGCCAGCCCCTTCCCCTTGCCAAAATGGCTGTAAGCGCCCACCGGGCTTTTGCGGGTCATCCGGCCCAGCGCCGTTTCGGCAATGATCATGGTGTAGCCAAAGGTGACAGCCAGCAGGATGTAGATGAGCAGAAAAATGCCGCCGCCGTATTTTGCGGCCAGATACGGGAAGCGCCAGATGTTTCCCAACCCGACCGACGCACCGGCGGCGGACAGCACGAATCCGAGTTTGCCGGAAAACGCACTGCGCTTGTGTTGAGTTTCCATGTTTTTTTCCTCTTTTCCAGTTGATAAAATCAAGTGTAACATAGAGAAAAGAGGATTTCAACGAATTGCAGGCGTTTCACCGGTGGAGAGATTTCAGGCGGAAGGTGAAGAAAAGTGAATCACTTTCGGGTAAAGGGCTCCATGCCGTGCTCCTCGGGGGCGTAGTATTCCATCAGGGAAATGTAGTTTTCCGGGTGGTGGCAGAACGCCGCGCGCAGAACGCTGTCCAGCTCGCCCCGGGCGGTGAGCAGACGGATGATGTACTGGGCCACCATCTGCACCACATCGGTCTCGATGCCGTAGCACAGGCCGACCGCCAGCACCGGGATAAGGATCTGCCGGGCCAGCAGGGGCACGTTCTGGCCGTACCGCTCAAGGATGGGGCGGCTCATGGTGGAGGCGGCCCAGACGCTGCCCACGATCTGCCAGTAATCGATCTCTTTCATGTGGGAAAGGCTCTGCAGCCGCTCCACGATCTCACCGTCGCTGAGGATGTAGCCATCGACCACCTCTTTTTCGGAGCGGAGAAAGGCACACTGGATCATGTCCATGATGGCGGCTTCGTATTTCTGGTGGAAATTTTCCCGGGAAACGCAGAACTTGGCCACGATGTTGATGAGGGCACTGGTGTCCTCGGCGGTGGCAAGACTGCTGATCACCAGCGGCGTGGGGCCGAATTCCGCCCCCAGTGCGTCCAGGTCGGCCAGTTCTTCGGCATTCCGGGTGGCGGGCAGAAAGCGGTCACAGCCGTTGCGGTGGTAGCCCCAGGCAGCGGGCAGCACCCGGGCCACCGCGTCGCCGCTGGAAATGATGCTGAAGATGTTGCTCTCGGGCCAGTTTTCCAGCAGGGTGCCGTCCGGGGCGTGATTGGCATCGAAATCCTGCTGCAGGTCAGGTCGGTCGGCGGCAGTCAGGGCTGCAGGCACCGCAAAGCCGTATGCATAGATGTTCTCCCGCCCCAGCTGGGGCAGCTCCCGGGCGATCTTTGCCGCCAGCAGATTTGCAATGATGGAACCGCGGCTGTAGCCGCCCAGCCAGAGCTTGAAGGCACCGCCCTGCCCTGCCCGGGCCAGATAGGCCTTGAGGGACGCAAACACCGCCGCCACAGGCGTGACAAAGCCGGTGTGCGCGCTGGTATCACCTGTGTGGAAGTTGCTGGCCCACTCGCCGCCGTAGCCGCCGCCCCGCAGGACAAGTGCCACAAGGGTGGTACGCTGGCCGTTCAGGGTCAGGGTCTTGCGGGCCAGCGAGTAGCCCACAAAGTCTCCGGCCCGGCCGGTGTCGAGGTCGTAATTGTAGAACAGCGCGTCCTCAAAGCCCAGGGTCTCGTAGGCGGCGGCAATGTGGGCTTCCCGCCCCACAGAGCCGTTGACCCAGTATTCCGCATCGCTGGCCACGGTGTTGGCCGCAGCGCAGACCAGACCCAGCGTTGCCAGCGCCAGCTGGTGGTCATATTGGGTGGCCGGGTGGGTGAAAAAGCTGTCGGAATAATAGAACGCGTGGGTCAGGTCACAGCCGCTCAGGTCGCTGCGGATGCCGATGGTGTAGCGGCCATCCGGCACTGCATGGCCCACGGAGCCCTGCCCGGCGGCCTGGACCATCAGCCCGGGCAGCAGAGTGCTGCCGGCCGCAAACCCCAGCACTTTGCAAAAACTTCTTCGATCCATAATTTTTCCCCTCAAAAACCAGAATGGATTTTTTCTTAGTATACCGTATCCCGGGCGGGGATACAATCCAAAGTTTTCCGGGCGGCAAAAAACGGGCCGGTGTTGCGCACACCGGCCCGTTATGTTACACTGTTGTTCAGTCCAGATCCTTGCAGCACTCCACGATGTGGTGGAACATCTGCTCCACGGCGGGAGCCATGGCGGTGGGGCGCTGGACGGCCAGACCCACCACGCGGTCCTCTTCGGGCTCGATGGGGTAGATCTTGACCGCTGCCGTGCAGTTGCGCAGCAGCATCCGGGGCATGATGGAAATGCCCAGGCCTGCCTCGACCATGGCAATGTTCGACTGGTCGTCAATGACATGGCAGCGGCGCTCCGTTGAGAGGGAATACTTCTTGAGGAACTGACGCATCTCCGCGTCGGTGGCATCCCACTGCACCACAAAGTTCTGCCCGTTCATCAGGGCGGGGGTCATCACGCCGTTGGGCGGCTCGGGCCAGTCCATGGGGGTGATGCAGAGCAGCGGCTCGTGGAACAGCTCGGTCAGAACAAACTCCTCCCGGCAGTTGTTGGAGAGGAAGGCAATGTCCACCTGACCGGTGCGCAGCCACTCCTTAACATCGTCGTAGGTGCCCTGATAGACCTCGACTTCGATCTGGGGGTAGTGGGCCATAAAGCCCTTGAGGATGCTGGGCAGCAGCCCGGAGCAGATCGAGTTGAAGGCACCCAGCTTGACCTTGCCCTTTTCCAGGCCGTTCAGGCGGGCAATGCTCTGCTGCAGGGCCTCGTCGCTGTTCAGCACCGCACGGATGGAGGGGTACAGCGAAGCGCCGTAGCTGGTCATGGTAACGCCGTTTTTGCCGCGATTGAATAAGGTAAAGCCCAGCTCGGCCTCCATCACGGCGATGGCGTGGCTGATGGCCGAGGGGGTCAGATGCAGCTGCTGAGCCGCCTTGTTAAAGCTGCCCTGCCGTGCAACTGCGTCGAAAATCTCATAAGAAAACAGCGTCATTCCCAATGCCTCCTTCCGGTCTGATCTGGTTCGGAGACGCTCGATCCTCTGTGAATCTTTTTCATCTTTGGTTTGAGATAGTTCAATTATCTTCTTGATTTTACTATCCCGCGCCCGTCCTGTCAAGCATTTTGGGCTGATTTGTGCACGCTCTATGCAGATTTTGCCGCAGCAGACGGAGGAAATGCCACCTTTCCTCCGTTATAGTTCCTGTAACGATTTTTTACAAACTGACCGAGGTGTTTTTTATGACCGCACTTTCCCCGCGCTGCAGCTTCAGCGGCACCGCCCTTAAAACCATTGCCTGCATCACCATGCTGGTGGACCACATCGGTGCATCCTGCATCGAGGCCGGCCTTTTGCTGCCGGAGCTGGAAACGGGAGAAGTTTCCGGCGGCGCATGGGATCAGCTTTCGCTGTTCCAGCTGGACAGGGTCCTGCGCTTTACCGGGCGGCTGGCCTTTCCCATCTTCTGTTTTTTGCTGGTGGAGGGCTTTGTACATACCCGCGATGTGAAAAAATACGTCCGGAGACTGTTCCTGTTTGCCCTCATCAGTGAGGTGCCCTTTGACCTTGCATTTTTCCGCACGCCCTTTGCACTGGACCATCAGAATGTTTACTGGACGCTGGCGCTGGGCGTGCTGGCCATGGCAGGTCTGAAGCATTTTGAAAAGCCGGACGGCTCTGCCAGCTGGAAAGGGCTCTTGTGTGCGGCAGGCTGCACGCTTGCGGCGCTTCTGGCTTGTACGGACTACGACGGCATCGGTGTGCTCATCATCTGTGCGCTGTACCTGACCCGTGGCGACCGCAAGCGGCAGTGCATCGTGGGAGCCGTGCTGTTTGCCTGGGAACTCACCGCACCGCTGGCCTTTGTGCTGGTCTGGTTCTATAACGGCCAGCGGGGCCGCTGCACCCCCGCCATGCAGAAGGTGTTTTACTGGTTCTACCCGGTGCACCTGCTGGTGCTGGCTGCGGTGACGAATCTGATCTTGTAATAGAAAGGCCGCTTTCACGGAACGAATTCCGAGGAGGCGGCCTTTTGGTTTCTGAAAATGGAAAAAGCCCGGTGATTTCAAAGAATCATCGAGCTTTTTCTTGGCGGAGTAGGAGGGATTTGAACCCTCGCGCCGTTGTTTAGACGACCT
>OHRP01000529.1_pt1 | contig 12989 bp, 8 predicted proteins | sample 1578451 | NCBI WGS metagenome assembly OHRP01 (sample SAMEA3879588, study PRJEB24766) | human gut metagenome | biome: human-associated habitat; feature: feces | place: USA | collected 1985/1987
TAAAAAAGAGGACTTCCGTTCGGAAGTCCTCTTTTTTGACTCAGTTGAGCTTGAGGTGCTTCTGCATCACGCCGAGGAGGGGGATGCCGAGGACATAGCAGGCGACAGCTTCGCCGAGGCCGACGGTGAGGGCGTTGTAGAAGAACGCGGGCGGGAAGCCGTTGCCGACGCCTGCTTCCTCCCAAGCGATGAGCGCGCCGATGAGGATGGCGTTGCAGAGCACGGGCGGCAGCGCCGCCGTCCACTTATTGCGGCAGCGGGCGGTGAGGAGCGCTGCGAGCAGCGTGGCCGCCGAGCCGACGATCATGTCGAGCGGGCCGTAGGGGCTTAAAATGTTGGAGAGCACGCAGCCGATAAAGAGGCCCCAGCTCGCCTCGGGCATCAAAAACGGCAGGACCGTCATCGCCTCGGAAAAGCGGAGCTGGATGGGACCGTAGGCAAGGTTCAGGGCGTTGGAGAGCATCGTCAGCGCGACGTAGATGGCCGCGATGAGGGCGCAGCGGGTGAGCTTTTTGGTGTCAAAGTGCATGGGTCGGGTTCCTTTCTGAAATCATGCGGGTGGGGTGGAAACGGATGAAAAACATGGCGCGGGCGGCCATCTGGCCGCCCGCAGCGGTTTTTACAGAAGCTCGGTCAGGTGCAGGTGCTTGACGACCTCGGCGCAGCGGGGGCAGAGACCCTCGGCGTTTGCCTCGAGCGAGTGCTTCCAGCAGCGCGGGCACTTTGTGCCGGCGGCGTTATCGACCTTGACGGCGAGCGTGTCGCCGATGGCCAGCTCCACCTTGGAAACGATGAAGATGTCGGCCAGCGCCTCAGGGCTCTCGTCGGCGAAGAAGCGGTCGCTCTCGGGCACGGTCAGGTGCACGTCGGCCTCCAGGCTCTTGCCGATGACCTTGGCCGCGCGTGCCTCTTCGAGCGCGCCGTTGACGACGGTGCGCACCGCGATGATGTGCTCCCAGCGCGCCATGGTCTCGCTGTCGAGGGCGTAGGCGATGAAGGGCTTGTTCATCTCGTTGAGGACCACGTTGCGCGCGTCGTCATCGCCGGCGTGCGGCATGGCGAGCCAGATCTCGTCGCAGGTGAAAGCGAGGATCGGCGCGAAGAGCTTGGAAAGCGTGTGGAGCGTGAGGTACAGGGCGGTCTGCGCGCTGCGGCGGGTGGCGCTCTCCGCGCCCTCGCAGTACAGGCGGTCCTTGACGATATCGAGGTAGAAGCTCGAGAGCGTGTTCACGCAGAAGTCATTCACCGCATGGGTGATGATGTGGAACTCATAGTCACAGTAGGACTGCTCGGCCTTCTCGATGAGCTCGTTGAGCTTGGTGAGGAGCCAGCGGTCGAGCACGGGCATATCCTCGGGCTTGGTCAGCTTTTCGGGGTCGAAGTCGACAAGGTTGTCGAGCATGAACTTGCAGGTGTTGCGGAACTTGAGGTAGTTCTGGCTGAGCTGCTTGAAGATCTCCTTCGAGCAGCGGACGTCCGCGTGATAGTCCGCGCTGGCGGCCCACAGGCGCAGGATATCCGCGCCGTTCTCGTTGAACACGTCCGCGGGATCGACGCCGTTGCCAAGGCTCTTGTGCATGGCCTTACCCTCGCCGTCGACCGTCCAGCCGTGGGTGACGCACTCCTTAAAGGGCGCGCCCTGGCCGAAGGCGCCGACAGCGGTCAGCAGCGAAGACTGGAACCAGCCGCGGTACTGATCGAGACCTTCGAGGTACATCGTGGCGGGCCAGAAGCCCTGATCCTTCTTCATGGACGCGAAGTGCGTGGAGCCGGAGTCGAACCAGCCGTCAAGCGTGTCCTCCTCTTTGGTAAAGCCCGAGTTCTTGCCGCAGTGCGGGCAGGTGAAGCCCTTGGGCAGGATGTCGGCGGCATCCGTATCGAACCAGGCGTTGGAGCCCTTTTCGGCAAAGAGGTCAGAGACGGCCTTGATGGTCTCGTCGGTGCAGATGGGCTTGCCGCAGTCCTTGCAGTAGAACACGGGGATGGGCAGGCCCCAGCGGCGCTGACGGGAGATGCACCAGTCGGCGCGCTCACGGATCATGCTCTTCATGCGGTCGATGCCCCAGCCCGGGACCCAGCGCACGTCGTCGCACGCGGCGCAGGCCTCATCCTTAAAAGAGTCGACAGAGCAGAACCACTGCGGGGTGGCGCGGAAGATGATGGGCTTCTTGCAGCGCCAGCAGTGCGGATAGCTATGCACGATCTCCTCGGAAGCAAAGAGGGAACCGGCCTCCTTCATGTCGTTCAGGATGACGGGGTTGGACTCTTCAACGAGCATACCCTCATATTTTCCGGCATAGTCGGTGTGGCGGCCCTGATCGTTGACGGGCACGACCATGTCCATGCCGTAGCGGCGGCAGGTCTGATAGTCGTCCGCGCCGAAGCCGGGCGCGGTGTGGACGCAGCCCGTACCGGAATCCATCGTGACGTAATCGGCCAGCACCAGACGGCTCGTCTTGGGCAGGAACGGGTGCTGCGCCAGCATGTTCTCATAGAAGTTGCCGGGATGAGTCTCAAGGATCGAGTAGTGCTCGACGTTGCCGACGGTCATGACCTTTTCGACGAGCGCCTCGGCGACGATGTACATCTCGCCGTTATCCTCGTTCTTCACGATGGCGTAGCTCTCGTCGGGGTGCAGGGCGATGGCAAGGTTACCGGGCAGCGTCCAGATCGTGGTCGTCCAAATGACGAAGTTGAGCTTGGACTTGTCGAGATGGCTCAGCTTGCCGAGATCGTCGTTCATCGGGAACTTGACGTACACGGTCGTGCAGGGATCGTCCTGATACTCGATCTCCGCCTCAGCCAGGGCAGTCTCATCGTGATAGCACCAGTAAACGGGCTTTAAGCCCTTGTAGATGTAGCCCTTCTTGTACATCTCGCCGAAGACCTTGACCTCCTCGGCCTCGAAGCCGGGGTCCATGGTCTTGTAGGGGTGCTCCCAGTCGCCGAGCACACCGATGCGCTTGAAGCCCTCCATCTGCACGTCGATATAGTGCTGGGCGAACTCGTGGCAGGCGGAGCGGAACTCGGAAACAGGCATGGCCTTGTGGTTGAGCTTGTTCTGCTTGATGATGGCGCTCTCGATGGGCATGCCGTGGTTGTCCCAGCCGGGGATATAGGGCGTGTAGTAGCCGCGCATCGCGTAGGAACGGGTGATGAAGTCCTTCAGGGACTTGTTGAGCGCGTGACCCATGTGCAATCCGCCGTTGGAGAACGGAGGGCCATCGTGCAGGGCGAAGCGGGGCTTGCCCTCGTTCTTTTTGAGCATGAGGTTGTAGAGGTCCATTTCCTCCCAGTGCTTGAGCATCTCAGGCTCGCGCTTGGGAAGACCTGCGCGCATCGGGAAGCCGGACTTGGGCATATTCAGCGTGCTTTTGTAATCCATGTTGCGTCTCCTTACATTTATATGAATTTCGATCTTATCGTTGTTGTCATTGCAGGCAATTCATTTTTGCCGCGGCGTGTACGTGGCAAAAATTCCTTGACCCAGCCGCCTTGGGCGGCGACGCCAGTGACTTGTGTCACTGGTGCGGGGGACTCTAAAGGGGGGGGGATGAAATCCCCCTCTTTACTAAAAAAATACGCGCCCTGTCCCCATAAAGAGACAAAGGCGCTGACCTCTGCGGTACCACTCTTCTTGCTGTGTCTTGCACAGCCGCTCAAATGCTGCGATATAACGGTCGCACCCGTCCGGCCTTACTTAAAGTTCAGTCCGGCTGCTCCGAGGTGATATTCGGCCCTGCCGCGTCCCGCCTTTCACCAAAACGGCGGTTCTCTTTGCCGCGGGGGAGGGGTTTACTTGTCCTCATCCACGCATATTTCATAATGCAGTAGTAATATATCGGCTTTTTTGGGCTTTGTCAACCCCACCGCGGCGCTCTCAGGGCAGAAAAAGATGTAAATTTGGAGTAAAAACTTGTAAACTACGGCAAAATACGCCCGTGAGCGCTTGACAGCGCAAAAAAAATGTGATACCTTTTGCAGCACGGAAAAAGGGAGTAGCCGGCGCCTACGGGCGTTGAGCAGATCGTCATCGCGGGAAAGTATCCCCGGTCTGCTTGCGAAATGGCAAGACTTTTACCCCGGGCGGCGCCCGCGGTAAAGGTCTTTTTTCTTTTGTCCGGCTACCAAAACCGACTGAGTATAAGGAGTGTTTACAGCATGGAGTTTTTGCTTGACGGCATCCGCGCGGTCACACCGCAGCAGTGCGTGATGTATGTGGTGGGCGCGCTGCTCATCTATCTCGCCATCAAAAAGGACTATGAGCCCTCGCTTCTGCTGCCGATGGGCTTCGGCGCGATCCTCGTGAACCTGCCGATGTCCGGCGTTCTGAACCAGATGGTCGCGGGCGTGGGCGAGAGTCAGGGCATCATTCAGTGGCTCTTTGAAACGACGATCGAAGCGAGCGAGGCGCTGCCGCTGCTGCTGTTCATCAGCATCGGCGCGATGATCGCGGCGGTCATGCTGGGCTTTGACCTCAAGGACGCGGCCTCCATCGGCATCATCGGCGCGGCGGACGGCCCGACGTCGATCCTTGTTTCACAGGTCTTACACTCTAATTATATCGGCCCCATCGCTGTCGCGGCGTACTCGTACATGGCGCTCGTGCCGATCATCCAGCCGTTCGCCATCAAGCTCGTGACCACCAAGAAAGAGCGCGCGATGCACATGCCCTACAACCCCAAGCATGTCTCCCGTTCGCTGCGCATCTGCTTCCCCATCATGGTCACGATCATCGCGGGCTTCATCGCGCCGATGTCCGTCTCGCTCGTGGGCTTTCTGATGTTCGGCAACCTGCTGCGTGAGTGCGGCTGCTTGGAGCGTCTTTCCCAGACGGCGCAGAACGATTTGGCGAACCTCATCACGCTGCTTCTCGGCATCACGATCTCGTTTTCGATGCAGGCCGACCAGTTCGTCAATCTCAACACGCTCATCATCATGGCACTGGGCCTTATCGCCTTCGTCTTTGACTCCATCGCGGGCGTGATGTTTGCAAAGCTTCTGAACCTCTTCTGCAAGAACAAGGTGAATCCGATGGTCGGTGCGGCCGGTATCTCGGCCTTCCCGATGTCCGCGCGCGTCATTCAGAAGATGGGGCAGGAGGCGGACTGCACCAATCACCTGCTGATGCACGCCGTCGGCGCGAACGTCGCCGGTCAGATCGCATCGGTGCTCGCAGGCGGCATGATCCTCAATCTCGTGCCGCAGCTCATGGGTTAAGGAGGAACGCACTATGACAAATCTTGAGATCGCGCTGCTCATCACGGGGCAGGGAATGCTCGGCATCTTCGCTGTGATGGGACTCATCACCGTATTAGTCACACTCTTCACCAAATTCGGTAAAAAGTAAAACCCCAGACATAAACAGGCGGCCGCTGCCAACGCAGCGACCGCCTGTTTTAACATCGTAGATTTTGCACCGCGCACGGCGCAAATAATTTTAATCGTAATTTGTCGCGACATGCGCGTGACAAATTACTCTCTGCGCGGAGCGCGTGTCGCATCCGCCTCACGGGCGGCAAGGCACGAAGCGCAGCGAATCCCCTTGAAAAGGCGGCATAGCCGCCTTTTCAAATACTCAAAAACCCGCGTTTTTGAAGTAATATAGAGCATTAAAGCTGCGACATCCGCCGGACTGACGCCCGAAATTCTCCCCGCCTGCCCCAGATTCTGCGGACGGATGGCGGCGAGCTTTTCGCGCGCCTCCAGACGGAGACCGTCGACTTTCGCGTAATCGATATCCTCGGGAATGGCGCGGTGCTCCAGGCGCGCAAACTCCGCGACCTCCGCCATCTGGCGGCGGATGTAGCCCTCGTATTTGACGGCGATCTCCACGCTCTCGGCGAGTGCGGGCGGGAAGGCGCGGCAGCCCGCATCAAAATCGCGCAGGTCGTCATAGGTGAGCTGCGGGCGGCGCAGCAGCGCGATGAGCGAGCTGCCGTCGTGCACCTCCGCTGTGCCGCGCGAAGTCAACAGCGCGTTGAGCGCGTCGGACGAGGGGACGCCCGTGTGCTCGAGGCGCTTGATCTCGCGGCGCACCGCGTCGTATTTGCCCACGACCTTTTGCAGCGTTTCATCGCTGACAAGGCCAAGCTCGTGCCCAATGGGCGCAAGGCGCTCGTCGGCGTTGTCCTGCCGCAGGATGAGGCGGTACTCGCTGCGGCTCGTCATCATGCGATAGGGCTCGTTCGTTCCCTTGGTCACAAGGTCGTCGATGAGTGTACCGATGTACGCCTGCTCGCGGCCCAGAATGAACGGCGTTTCGCCCTTTAATTTGCGTGCGGCGTTCACGCCCGCGACGAAGCCCTGCACCGCCGCCTCCTCGTAGCCCGACGAGCCGTTGAACTGTCCCGCGCCGTACAGGCCCGAAATGTGCTTGTATTCAAGCGTCGGGTAGAGCGCGGTCGGGTCGATGCAGTCATATTCGATGGCGTAGGCCGGGCGCATCATCTCCGCGTGCTCAAGGCCCTTGACCGAGTGCAGCATTTCGATCTGCACCTCCTCGGGCATGGAAGAGGAAAAACCCTGAATGTAAAGTTCCTCCGTGTCAAGCCCCATCGGCTCGATGAAGAGCTGATGGCGGGGCTTGTCGGGAAAGCGGACGATCTTTGTCTCGATACTCGGGCAGTAGCGCGGGCCGACGCCCTCGATGACGCCGGAGTAGATGGGACTGCGATCCAGATTCTCGCGGATGACGCGGTGCGTCTCCTCCGTGGTGTAAGTCAGGTAGCAGACCGCCTGATTTTCGGGCGGGTGTTCCGTCGAAAACGAGAACGGCAGCGGCGTTTTGTCGCCCGTCTGCACCTCCATCTGAGAAAAATCGACGCTGCGCGCGTTCACGCGCGGCGGCGTGCCGGTCTTGAAACGGCGCAGCGGCAGTCCGAGCTTTTTGAGCGCGTCCGCCAGCGTCAGCGAGGCGTGCATCCCGTCGGGGCCGCTCTCGCGCACGCATTCGCCGACGATGGTGCGGCCATCCAAAAATGTGCCCGAGCAGAGGATGACAGCCCTGACCGCGTAAACGCCGCCTGTCTCGGTCACAACGGCGGACACGTGGCCGTCGGTGACGCGTAAGTCGACGATCTCCGCCTGCCGCAGCAGCAGATTTTCCTGCGTTTCAAGCGTGTGCTTCATCACGCTCTGATAGCGCCGCCGGTCAGCCTGCGCGCGCAGCGACCAGACGGCGGGGCCCTTGCCGCGGTTGAGCATGCGGTACTGGATGCAGGCTTTATCCGCGGCCTTTGCCATCTCGCCGCCGAGGGCGTCGAGCTCGCGCACGAGATGGCCCTTGCCTGTGCCGCCAATGGCGGGGTTGCAGGGCATGTTGCCCACCGCGTCTAAGTTGATGGTAAAGCACACCGTTTTCATGCCGAGGCGCGCACAGGCAAGAGATGCCTCGATGCCCGCGTGGCCCGCGCCGATGACGGCGACGTCGTAGCTTCCGGCAGAAAATTCACGCATAGCCTCAGCCCCTTTCCAGTGTAATGACCGCGACCTGCGGCCGATTCAGAATGCGTGGGACGATCTTCGGCGAATTGCCGAGCCCGCGGTTAACGAACACCATCGCGCCCTCGCAATTTTCGTCCGTGCAGTGATAAAAGCCGCTCGTGAACGAGGGGAAAAGCGTCAGCGTCGTGTCGATCAGACCGTCGGTGAATGGCAGGCGCCAGATGCCACCGTGCGCGTGGCCCGAGAACGTCAGATCCGCGCCGAGGCGGCAGTAGTAGCCGTTAAAATTGTTGTTGCGGTGCGCCAGCAGCAGCCAGAACGGGTCGCCGTATTTCGCGTAGACTTCCTGCGCGAGCTCCTGCGGTGTCTCCTGATCGGCGTAGCCGTTCGGATCGTCGATGCCCGCGAGGACGATACTGTCGCCATTTCGCGTGAGCGGTACGAATTCGTTCGAGAGCACCGTCACGCCGCTCTCCCGCAGTGTGCGCTTGATCTCCTCCACGACCTTTGTGCCGTGGCCCCACTCGTGGTTGCCCGTGACGTAATACGTCGGCGCGATGGCTGAGAGCGCCGCGCCGACCTCGCCGGCGTAGACAGTCGGGTTTTCGGTTTTGCGGTCGACTAAGTCGCCCGTCACGAAGATATACTCCGGCTGCGCGGCCTTGACCGCGCGATATAAGCGTTCGTTATCCTTGCCGAAGTATTTGCCATGCAGATCACTGAGCTGCACGATGCGGCAGCCGTCAAAGCCCGCAGGTAGCGCGCCTGAGGTGAATGTCGCCTCGTCGGTCTCGATGCTGCGGTTGCCCCAGTAGAGGTAAATGCCGAACAGCACGATCAAAATGAGCAGGTTGCGCCAGAAATGATGTTTTCTTCTTTGTCTCGCCATGGGAACTCCAATCTATAAGGAAGCAATAAAAGTCAAAGCGGCATGCCGCTTTTTCGACAATAGTAAGGGGCGGCTTTTGCCGCCCCTTATTGTAGCACATTGCCCTGCCTTGAAACAAGAAATTTTATTCCGCGCTCTTGAGACTCTCGACCATGTCGATCTTCTTCATCCTGAAGTGCGCGAGCACGTTGACGAGCAGCGAGAACAGCGCCGTCAGGATCGCCGCGTACACGTAGGCCGACGGCGCGGTCTGCCGCCCGAACATCATGAGGTCAATTTCCGTCGAGCGCACAAGGTAAATGTGCAGCCAGTGGCCCATAAAGCAGCCGAGCAGGATGCCGAACAGCGTGAGCACGATGTTCTCGCGATACACATAGGCCGAGACCTCGCCGTCGTAAAAGCCCAGCAGCTTGATCGTCGCGAGCTCGCGCTGGCGCTCAGTGATGTTGATGTTCGAAAGGTTGAAGAGCACGACCATCGCCAGCGCCGCCGCCGCCAGAATGATGATGACCACAACGAAGTCCACGCGCTCCATGCTGTGCATGTAGGTATCCTGCGTGTCGCGCATGCGCGAGGTCGTCGCCACGCCGCTCATGTCGAGCAGCTTTTCAAAAATGGCGTTGCAGGTGTCGGTATCGTCGCTCGTGAAGTTCAGAAGGTAGGCGTTCGGCTCGCCGTCGGCGTGGAGCGCATTTTCATAGTAGTCGGGCGTCATATAGATGAAGTGGCCCGTATAGTGCTCGTAGATGCCCGCGACCGTCACATCGCCGCGCACGTCGCCGTCGAGGAAGAAGGTGTCGCCCACCGAGACCTTCAAAAGCTCGGAGAGCTTCTGGTCGATGTATACGCCCTCATCGCCCATTGTGATGGGATCTCCGCTCTTGTAGTCGAAAAGGTCCACGACCTTGCCGATCTCGTCGGAGGCCATCACCTCGACATAGGCGGTGGTTGAATAGGAGGGGGTGACCACCGTGGCGGACGAGGCCGCACAGGGGATGTAGTTCACAATGCGGGAGTCGCCTGCAAGGAAGTCCTCCACCGCCGCGCGCTCCTCGGGCAGGGCGTTGTCGGCAAGCGTCACCTGTGCCGAGTAGTGGAACAGCTCGTCATACTGGCGCGACATCGTGAAAAGAAGCGATGAGCGCATGCCAAAGCCCGCGATGATGAGCGCCGTGCAGCCGCCGATGCCGATGACCGTCATCCAGAAGCGCTTTTGATAGCGGAAGAGGTTGCGCGCCGTGACCTTGTGGATGAACGACATGCGCTTCCACAGGGGTTTGATGTACTCAAGGAACACGCGCTTGCCCGCCTTCGGCGTGCGGGGGCGCATCAGGCTCGCAGGCGTCTCGCGCAGCGTGGCAAGGCAGGCCCAGAGCGTCGCGACTGTTGTGCACGCGACCGCCGCAAGCACGGAAAAGAGCGAAATATCCGTGTAGGCGTGCAGCTCGATATCCGGCATCTGGTACATGATCTGATAGGCCGTGAAGATCATCTTCGGGAACAGGATATAGCCGATGACAAGGCCCAGAACGCCGCCGACAAGGCTCGGCAGCAGCCCGTAGCCGATGTACTTCCGTGAGATCGAAAGGCGGCTGTAACCGAGCGCCTTGAGCGCGCCGATCTGCACGCGCTGCTCTTCGACCATGCGCGTCATCGTCGTCAGGCACACGAGCGCCGCGACGAGGAAAAAGATGATCGGCAGCACGCTCGCGAGGTTCGCCATACGGTCGGCGTCCTGGCCGAAGCCCGTGTAGCCGGGGTTGTAGCTGCGGCTGAAGATGTACCATTCGCAGCTGTCGATATCCGCGACCTTGCGGCGCGCGTCGGTGATCTTTTCCTGCGCGTCAGCGATCTTCTCGTCGGCCTCCGCCTTGCCGTCCGCGTATTCGCGCAGGCCCTTGCGGTAGTCGCGCTCGCCGTCCGTCAGTTCGGTGTAGGCGTCCGAGAGCTCCTTGACGCCGTCGGCGTACTGCTCTTCGCCGTCGTAGTAGTCCTTCCAGCCGTCGTCGAGTTTTTTGCGCGCGTCAGAAAGCTCCTTTTTCGCGTCCGCGAGCTGCGCAGGCGCGTCGTTGAGCTGCGCTTTTGCGTCGTCCAGCTGCTTTTTGGCGTCAAGCAGCTCTTTTCTGCCCGCGTCGAGCTCGGCCTCGCCGCTGTAATACTCGCTCCAGCCGTTGTCCAGTTCCCGCTTGTTTGCGGCGATGCTGCTCGCGCTGACGCTGTTTAACTGCGAGAGGTTCTCTTCCAGTTCCGCCTTCGTCGCCTGCGCGGTCGCAATGCCCGCCTCAAGCTGCGGCTTCGCGGCCTGCGCTTCAGCAAGCATCCGCTTCTGCTCCGGCGTCATGTATTCGGGTGGAATCTGCGAGAGTTGGTCGATTGCTGTATTGACTGTAACCAACTGATCCTGCATCTCGTCAATCTTGCTCTGCGCCTGCGCAATACCGCCGGTGAGCTGTGCGCGCATACCGCCCAGCGCGCCGTCCGTCGCGGCGATGGCCGCGCTGTCGCCGCGGCCGAGGTCTTCGAGCAGCTTCTCCGGCGCGCCCGCATAAGGAGAGCCTGTGCCCGCGAGCGCGTCCGTCACAGTCTTGGCCAGCGAGTTGAGCTGGCGCTCACCGCTTTCCAGTTGTCTCCGTCCCGCGGCAAGCTCTTTTTCGCCGCTCTCAAGCTCCTTGACGCCGTCCTCGTACTGGGCAAGGCCGTCTTCATACTCTGCCCTGCCCTTTTCGTACTCGTCCAGCGCGTTCTCGTACTCCTCCATACCGTTGAGGTATTGCATTTCGCCGTCGTCGAGCTCGATCTTTGCATCGTCCAGCTCGACGCGCGCGTCCTTGAGCTCCTGCTGGCCGTCGTAGTAGTCCTTCCAGCCGTCGTCGAGCTTCCTGCGCGCGTCGCTCAGTTCTTTTTGCGCGTCGCCGAGCTTATCGTCGGCCTCGGCCTTCGCGTCGTCGAGCTCACGCTGCGCATCGTCGAGCTTTTCCGTCGCCTCGTCGACAAGATCGTCGTGGCGCAGCTGAGAGCGTGCGTCGCCGAACGGCTCCAGCTCGTCGATGACGGTGTCGATGTAGTCGTCATAGTCGCTGTAAAACGCGGTCATCTCCGCCGCGCCGGAAACGCGCACATAGGCTGCCGTGTAGTAGTCGAGCGTGAACGCCTCGCGCGGCAGGTACAGATACGCCTTGACCGTGCCGCTGCCGAGTGTCGACGTGCCGCGCTCCACCGCGAGATACACCGGCGAGCGCACCGTGCCGACGACCGTATACGTGTCCTGCGCGAGCGCGTCGGAGAGATCGTCCCCCGGCGTCAGGGTGATGCGATCTCCAAGCGCGATGTTCATCAGCGAGAGCATGTTTTCCTCCACCACGCACTCGTCCGCGCGCTCGGGCATGCGCCCGCCGCGCAGCAGCACCTCATTGATGCCGCGGCCCGTGAGGGAGAGGACCTTGACCACCGCGTCGAGCGAATCGGACGAGGCAAACGCGTCGATGACGTACTCGCCCTCGGCGTCCTCGACCTTGTCCTGCGCGCGAATGGCCGTGATGTCATCGTCGGTCAGGCCGAGCGTCGAAAGCACTTGAATGTCCGCCAAGTGCAGGGAATCGAGATAATCGTCGCCGGTCTTCTTCATGTCCGGCGCGGTCGCCTTGAGACCGGAGAGAAACGCGACCGATAGCGCGACCAGGATCATAATGGAGAAAAAGCGGCTGCGCGTGTGCTGGATCTCGCGCCAGAAGTCCTTCTGCATGGCGTTTTTCATCGCGCCGCCCCCTTTCGTTCCGATTTCTTCGTTACCATTCGATCAGTTCCACGCTGGTCGGATGCTCATTGCACTGCATGCTCTCCACCGTGCCGTTTTTGATGTGGATGACGCGGTCGGCCATCGGCGTGATGGCACTGTTGTGCGTGATGACCACGACCGTCACACCCTTTTGCCGGCAGGTGTCCTGCAAGAGCTTGAGGATCTGCTTGCCGGTCACATAGTCGAGCGCGCCGGTCGGCTCGTCGCAGAGCAGGAGCTTCGGATTTTTCGCCAGCGCGCGGGCGATGGCGACGCGCTGCTGCTCGCCGCCGGAGAGCTGACCGGGGAAGTTGTTCGCGCGCGCGGACAGGCCGACTTCGTTCAAGACCGTCGCTGCGTCGAGCGGGTCTTTACAGATCTGCGCCGCGAGCTCGACGTTTTCAAGCGCCGTCAGGTTGCCGACGAGGTTATAGAACTGGAAGACAAAGCCGATGTCGTGGCGGCGATAGGTCGTGAGCTGGCGGGCGTTGAAGCCGCTCACGCGCGTCCCGTCGACCGTGATGGTGCCGCCCGAGCAGGCGTCCATGCCGCCGAGCATGTTGAGGACCGTCGTCTTTCCCGCGCCCGAGGGGCCGACGATGACGCAGAATTCACCCTTTTCGATCGTAAAGCTGATGTGATCCACCGCGCGAATTTCGATCTCTCCGCTGTGGTAGACCTTGGAAACATCCTCAAATGTGACGAAAGCCGCCATAGTCCGACTCCTCCGCTTCAAATATCATTTCGATTTTATTATAAGTGGAAAATAACGGAAATGCAAGTGCAGATATAGCAACTTGCATGAAAAAGTCGCTAATTTTTTGGGCAAAGCCATGAGAGCTGACGATTGAAATTTGCGTTTTCCGCGCTTATAATACA
>OHRP01000545.1_pt1 | contig 12743 bp, 10 predicted proteins | sample 1578451 | NCBI WGS metagenome assembly OHRP01 (sample SAMEA3879588, study PRJEB24766) | human gut metagenome | biome: human-associated habitat; feature: feces | place: USA | collected 1985/1987
CTTCGCGGGTGCAGGGCAGAGCCCTGCCGGAGTCCAGAGGCAGAGCCTCTGGCGCCTCCCCATAAAAAATGCGACTGCCAGCGCAGCCGCATGATACGTTGGTCAGATGTAGTCGGAAATATAGGGGGCTTCATGCAGCAGCGCGTGGTCAAGACGGGCGATTGCTTCGTCAGAGCCTGTGATGCGCCCGATGCGCGCTAACTTCGCGGCGGTCTTGTAGCCGATGAGCAGGGTCGAGAGCGTCGCGATGCTCATGCGCAGCTCGTAGTCCGGGTCGCGGTCGGTCAGTGTGCAGTTCCCACCCTCGAACCAGACGCGGAACGGGCGGTTGTTCCACGGCAGGAAGGCATCATCAATATCCAAATCGAAGCAGACGCCCTTTTCCTCCGGCGAACAGTGGTAGAGGTGCAGGAACTCTTCCACATCGACGATGCGCCCCATGATGTACGGGCGAATCATCTCGCGGATGTCGCCGTCATCCATCTCAAAGGCAATCGGCTCGTTGAAGTAGGAATTGCCGCGCACCTCGTCAATCATCGAGTCGTGCGCGCGAATATATTCCCACAAGCCTTCATGCGCCTCACGGTTGATGTAAATCATTTCCTTGATGTGCATGATATCATCCTTGATGAGATAAACCATGTAGCCCATCGGGGTAGCGTGCTGGTCGTAGTAGACGGCGACGACGGTGTCATCCTCGTCCCAGCGCCAGTATTCCTCCCACGCCAGCGAGTTGCGGAACAGGCACCCGTGGGTGCTGCTGGCAAAGCGCGTGTGGAGGTTCATAAAATCCTTGTTCTCCCAGTTGACACGGCGGACATAGCCGGGCGCTTTTGCCTTGGATGGGATTTGCCTGTCCTTGACGGTGAAGGAGATTTTGTTGGAGATGATTTCCCAACCGAAGCGGCGGTAGAGCGGGATGGAGTAAGGGAACAGCATCCCGAAGGGCTGTTTGCGCTCCCGCATGTGTACCAGCGCTTGGTACATCAGGCGCTTCATGATGCCGTGCCCGGTGTATTCCGGGTAGGTGCAGACGCTGGTGACGAACCCGATGGGGTACACCGAGTCGTAGATATTCGCCTTCAAGGGGTAGACGGCAATCTGTGAAATGAGGGTTTCGCGGTCAAAACAGCCCAGCACGTCCGCGCGCTTGAGCACGGGGCACTTGGACTGCTTGATTTCCTCGTCCTTCCAGCCGGTGTCGAACAGCTCCTGCTCCGTCACCTGAAAGGCATAACGAAGCAGGGCGTTGTACTGGTCAAGGTCGTCGGTCGTCAGCGGTCGTATCTGATAGCCCTGCGGCAAATCCATGCTTTGTTCCATGTAGGGAAACACCTCCTGCGTTACACTGAAATTGTAACGCGAAACGCCGGTGAAGTCAAGGGGAAAAGCGCTGCTGGACTTTTTCAAAATGCGAAGGTTGCACAAATGCGCTTCCTATGCTATAATAAAATGTCCACGGAATGTTCATTAGCGGACATTCCGCGTTCAGACACTTTGCGAATATACCGGGGCGCGCAGGCTGCTCCGTTTTGAAACATTGCAGCAGGAGGTGAGCCGGCACTATGCCGGATACCATGTTCATGAAAGAACGAATGCTCATCACGGGCGGTCACGCGCTTCAGGGAACGGTACACATCAGCGGCGGTAAAAACACGGCGGTGGCGGTCATTCCCGCGACGCTGCTGTGCGACGAGCCATGCACCATTGAGAATCTGCCGGATATTTCGGATGTTCATGCGCTGGTGGATATTCTTTGCAGCCTTGGCGCAAAGGTGGATTACGAGCCGAACCGCTTCATGACCGTTGACCCGCGCCCGGCGGAAGGCTGGCAGGTCTCCTACCGCGATTCGCAGCGCCTGCGCGCAAGCTACTACCTGCTGGGCGCGCTGCTGGGGCGGCGTGGTCAGGCGGAGGTATACCAGCCCGGCGGATGCGAAATCGGGTCGCGCCCGATTGACCAGCACCTCAAGGGCTTCCGGATGCTGGGCGCAAATGTAGAACAGATGGGCGGGCGCATCAAGGCGAAAGCGGACGTGCTGACGGGCACGGACGTTGTTTTTGACTGCGTATCTGTCGGCGCGACGATTAACGTGATGCTCGCCGCTGCCAAGGCACACGGTACGACCATTATCTACAATGCCGCCAAGGAGCCGCATGTCGTGGATTTGGCGAACTTCCTGAACTCGATGGGCGCGCGCGTCAAGGGCGCGGGCACGGATGTTATCCGCATCTTCGGGCGCGATTATCTCCACGGCGCAAACTACACCGTCATCCCTGACCAGATTGAGACGGGCACGCTGATGATTGCGGCGGCGGCGACGCACGGCGATGTGGAACTGACAGGCTGCATTCCGACGCATATGGAAGCGCTGTCGGCGAAGCTGCTGGAAATGGGCGCGCGCGTGACGGAGTCCGACGATACCTTGCGTGTGCGCGGAACGCTGTGCGGCTACCGCGGCGTGAACATCAAGACGCAGGTGTATCCGGGCTTCCCGACTGACCTGCAGCAGCCGATGAGTACGCTGCTGACGACAGCGATGGGACAGTCCATCGTCCGTGAAACCATCTTTGAATCGCGGCTGAAGCATCTGACCGAAATTGGGCATATGGGCGCACACGTTCAATTCGTGGACAACGCGACGGCGATTATCGAGGGCGTGCCGGAGCTGTACGGCGCACCGGTAACGGCCACCGACCTGCGCGCGGGTGCGGCGCTGGTGATTGCGGGCCTGATGGCGCGCGGCGTGACGGAAATCTACGAGCCGGAGTACATCGACCGCGGCTATGAGCATCTGGAGGACAAGCTGTGCTCGCTGGGCGCGGAAATCCGGCGCGAGAAGTTCGAGTGACGGGGTTCCGAAGGATGACCATGAACTGTTCAAAATTCATGGCTTCGGATATTGATATATGCCAGGCAGCATCACATCCCTTGCTGTTGGATGCGCTGACTGCGACGGCTCCATGAATCAGGCGCTTGGCTGCTGATTCCGTGGGACAACCTGCGTGCCTTCGAGTGAATTAGAATAGCAAAACAGCCGCAGAGCAAACAGGAGGTGTTGGCGATGCGGAATCCATTTGGCGTATTGGGGTTGGAAGCGTCTGCCGACGCGGATCAGGTGCGCGCAGCGTATCGCAAATTGGTAAAAACTTGCCATCCCGATAAATTTCAGGACGAAACGGAACGAAAAGCCGCGCAGGAAAAAATGATTACGCTGAATCTGGCGTATGAGGAAGCGATGAAGCTCGCGGTCAACCGGACGACGGCATCCGCTGCTTTCAACCGCGAACTTGACCAGCAGGATGCGCTGACACTGGCGGCAAAGATGCTCCGGCAGGACAATCCTGAAGCGGCACTGCGGCAGCTCCTGCGCGCATCCACCCGCGACAGCGCATGGTACGCCATGCAGGGAAAAGTCCTCATGGCGCTGGAACAGTATGAATCGGCACACCAGTCCTACCGCGAGGCGATTCGCCGCGAGCCGAACAACAACCTGTACCGGCAGGGGGCGCTGGACGCGGCGGTGGCGCTGAAAAAGTCGCGGACACCGTGGGGGCGCATTCAGAAGCTGATTCGCCGCTGGAAAAAGGAACACGGAGGGGAAAAAAGATGAAAAGGCTGCTGTCGCTGCTGCTATGCGCGGTACTGGCGCTGTTCTGCGCGACGACCGCACAGGCGGCCGGCGTGTCCATCACACTTACGGCATCGGAATACGCGCTGCATTATGCCTTTGATGCGGGCGCGCAAGACCCGTTCGTCATCCTCGAATACACAACGCCCGCCGAAAAAGGCTGGATGATGCTGTACAGCGCGGACGGGCGCTTTGAAGGGGATATCGCCCTTGCCTACTCCGGCGCGGGCGGCAAAACGAGCGTTGCGCTGACCTCGGCGCGCACGACGGGCAGCATCGGCAAAGCATCGACGACGCTTCCGAAGGCTGTGGATTATCAGAAGCCGACCGGGAAGAGCAACGCGAAAGTGATGGATTTTGTGCTGACGGAAACGCCGGAAGGCTTCCACTACGCGTTCAACGCCGCCGGGACGGACTACATGCTCCTCTACTGGCGAAGCAAGGAACAGACCGTCACCCAGCCGGTTTACCCGGACGAAAACGGGCATTACGAGGGCGACGTCATCAGTGAATTGACCTTCGCGCGGACGCAGTTCACCGTGCAGGTGAAAAGCGGATCGGGCAGCATGAAGAAGGAAGCAACCGTGCGCAAGGGCTACCAGGCGCCGGAAGCGCCGCAGCGGCAGGAGGGGCGCTTGAGCGGCGTGACCGTCTGCATTGACGCGGGACATCAGGAAAACGGGCGCTTCGTCAATGAGCCGATTGGACCGGGGCTGACTGGCTCGACCAGCGGCAAGGGCGGCATGGCGCAGGGAACCAAGACGAATCGCCGCGAGAGCATCGTCTGCCTGGAAATTGGGATGCTCCTGCGCGACGAGCTGCTTCGGCAGGGTGCGAACGTCATCATGACCCGCGAAGATCAAACGACGTTCCACACGAACATCGAACGCTGTGAAATCGCGGAAGCGGGCGGCGCGCAGATGATGCTCCGCCTGCACTGCAACAACTCCAGCAACCACAGCAAGCGCGGCATACAGGTTTACGGCCCGCTGAACAGTGACTATGCCAAAGCGGTTGCGGATGCGGACACCTACCGCGAAATGGGGCAGAAGCTGCTGGACGCGATGAAAACGCGTGTCGGAATGACGCTGGCGAACTCCACGGGCATGGTGCGGCTGAACGACAACTATGTCGGCAACAACTGGGCGAAGATGATGTGCTTCCTTGTGGAGATGGGGTATTTATCGAATCCGGCGGAGGAATATCTGCTGGTGACGCCGGTGTATCAGCAATGGCTGGCGGAAGGCATGGCGGACGGGGTGTATGAGATTGCGGTCGCCCGCGGGTGGGTGCAAGCGCAGTAAGGAAAGGGATTTCGCCTCTGCGGAGGCGACAAGGGGGCAATGAAAACAGACGAATGTCTGCGGTCGCCCCCTTGACCCCTTCGCCCGTCGCCCTCCGGATGTTAGTATATGGCAGTGCTGCTTAGGAGAACGAAAGGCACACTAACTATATAACAGCTGCGATAAAAACCAACAAACATCAGTGGGGATGCGAAGGAGTCCAGAGGGCGATCGCAAAGCCCTCTGGTCGCTCCCGCAGGAGCGAAACCCTGTATAAACATGCGGACACAGCATGAGCGTGTCACCAACCGAATCGCGCGGAAGGGTCAAGGGAGAAACTCCCTTGTGGAAAGGAAAACGTATGAAACGGAAACTGCTGCTGATGCTGCTGTGCGCGGCGCTGGGATTGGGCGCGGCGCAGGCGGAGGTGTACCGGGTGGAGAGCGAGAAGGATGTGCCGGCGGATTGGGCGGAGAAGGATACGCTGCGCCTGACCTGCATTGACACGAACCGCTCAGACGCGATGGTGCTGCAATCTGGCGGGGAAGCCATGATGGTGGACGGCGGCGAAGGGCGCTATCGCAAGCGCGTGTATGCGACGCTGGATGGATATGGCATCACGGAACTGAAGTATCTGCTCAACACGCACTGCGACGATGACCACCTGCACGGCTTCATCTACCTTATGTACTCCGATTTGTATCAGGTGGATGCGTTCCTGTCGCCCAACACCACGACGTATGTGGACGAAGAGGGCTACCATCAGCAGGCGGTCAAAGCGACGGGGACGAAGAACATCCCCTATGTGCAGATTGGCGACGGCGACGAATTGACGCTGGGCAACGCAAAGCTGACGATTTTCCGCTGCCCCCTGCCGACGGGGCAGAACAACCGCAGTGCCGCCTGCATGGTGCAGTTTGGGGATTCGCGGGCGTTCCTGACCGGCGATATTGACAACGAGACGATGCAGTGGTACGCCGCGACGTATGGCGAAAAACTCCGCTGCGATATTCTCAAAGCGCCTCATCACGGGTTGGCGACGATTCCGGACAGCTTTGTGGAGCAGACACAGCCGCAGGTGCTGTTCGTCCCCAACCGCTCCGCCCTCAGCACGAAGGTGACGGCAGGCTGGGTGAAGAACCACATGCCGGGCGCGGCGCTCTACTTCTCCGGCGACGGGACGGTTACGATGCTGACCGACGGCACGGACTGGTATATCTGGCAAGAACCGAATTACGTCGACCCGCAATAAGGAGGGGCTGCTGATGAAACGCATGATGCGTCTGCTGTCGCTGGTGCTGTGCCTGATGCTGGTGCAGCAGACGGCGTTTGCCGCGATTCCGGAGGATTACGTCGTCCGCCACGGCGACCGCGAATCAAAAAAAATCGCGATTACGGTGGATGACGGCTGGAACATGGATGCCGTGTATAAAATCCACGAATTGAGCATTGAACTTGATTTTCCGGTGACGTGGTTTATCGTCGGCAAGCTGTTCTGCGCGGAAGACCGTGAACTGTGGGAAGACGCGCTGGCACACGGCGATGAGTTCGGCAGCCATACATGGAAGCACGCGCAATTGCTGGAATACTCCGAGTCCAGCGCGGATGCGCAGGTGCGTCTGTCGCAGGAGCGCGTGGACGAGGTGCTGGGCTACCACTACCCGCTGCGGCTGCTGCGCCCGCCGTTCGGGCACTACATGAACTCCGAGAAGAACTTCCTGCCGATTTTCTATGCGCACGGCGTGGAGAAGGTCGTCCTGTGGGATGTGGCGCAGACCGAACCTTATCAGGCGTTCCGCGACACCCAGAACGGCTCGATTCTGCTCTATCACGCGCGAATGGCGGACTATGAGTGCCTGAAAACGCTGATTCCCATGCTGCGCGACGCGGGATTCGAGTTCGTGACGGTTTCTGATTTGCTGGGGCTTGAACCGCTGGTGCTGGACAAGCCCGACGATGCGGAAGCGACCGATGCGCCCGAAGCGACAAAGCCCCCGGAGACGACGAAAGCGCCGGTAGTGACGAAAGCCCCGATGCCGACGAATCCGCCGAAGCCGACGGACGTGCCGAAGCCAACGGAAGCGCCGAAGCCGACGGACGTGCCGGAGCCAACGGAAGCCCCGGAGCCAACGGAAGCGCCGAAGCCGACGGATGTGCCGGAGCCAACGGAAGCCCCGGAGCCAACGGATGTGCCGGAGCCAACGGAAGCCCCGGAGCCGACGGATGTGCCAGAAGCGACGGACGTACCGAAGCCGACGGAAGCGCCGAAGCCGACGGAAGTGCCGAAGCCGACGGATGTGCCGGAAATAACGAATCCGACGGAAGAAACGGAATAAGCAAACAGCTCCCTGAAGGCAGCAAAAATCTGCTTCATTAGGGAGCTGAATTTTTGTCTAAAAACGAAAATTTGTACATTTGTCGTATTATACAAAAACGGGTCAGGGGAATGTGCATCCCTTGACCCGTATTCGTTTACTTATCCGCCGGACGGTGCGTTGCTTCCCAATTGTCATAGTCATCCAGGAAACTGTATTCCTTTTCGCCGATTTTCCAGCCCGGCATGGTGTCCAGACTGACGGCGTGAATCGCGCTGAAGACGTTCTTCTCTACATCGGGGTTCGTCTCCCGAAGCGTTTTCAGCAGCTGCTTGATTTCCGCGCGCTTCGAGTTGCCGATGCCATCGCCGCTTTTGTCGCGCTCTTCGGTCAGGCGGCAGGCGCAGGCGATAAAGTGCAGGGCGTTGAAATCGCGCCAAGCGCAGATGTCCTCCTCGTGGATGCAGTACATTGGGCGAATCAGCTCCATGCCGGGGAAATTGCGGCTGTGCAGTTTCGGCAGCATGGCCTGCAGCTGGGCACCGTAGAACATCCCCATAACGGTCGTCTCCACAACATCGTTGAAGTGATGCCCAAGTGCGATTTTGTTGCAGCCCATTTCCTGCGCACGGTCGTAAAGGAAACCGCGGCGCATCCGGGCGCAGAGGTAGCAGGGATTTCGCTCGGCGATTTTCGTTGTCTCGAAAATGCTGCTGTCAAAAATGCGGATGGGGATTTCCATCAGGGCGGCATTGTCGATGATACGCTGGCGGTTTTCAGCATTGTAGCCGGGATCCATGACGAGAAACTCCGTCTCGAAGGGAATGTCAGTGTGGCGCTGCAGTAGCTGCATCATTTTCGCCAGCAGCATGGAGTCCTTGCCGCCGGAGATGCACACAGCGATGTGGTCGCCGGGAGCAATCATCTTGTACTGCTTGATGCCGCGGACGAACAGCCGCCAGAGCGGTTTGCGGAAATCGGAGAGGATGCTGCGCTCGATGCGTGCAGCAGGGGATAGGGTACGCGGCATGGGGCGTACCTCCTTTGTCGAGTGAATTGGTGTGTTTACCGTTCCTATTGTAGCATACTTTCCTGCGTTTGTCATGGAGAAAATTCGCCGATACCGCATACTGTTTCCGGCTCGTTCAGTCCTGTCCATCCTCATTTTTCTTCGGCGTGATGCGCGATAAGACTGGATTGCGATAATAACCATCGGGGTCAAGCTGCATGGTTTTCATAATCGCCGCCGCATCCAGTTCCGCATTGTCCAGCCCGTCGTACATTTCAACAGGCTGACCGCCGCAGTTTGACCAAAGATGGCTGTGATTGTTCAATTCACAGAGGCGGTTCGCGAATGTTTCAAACTGCGGCTTGGTAAACTGAATGCCGGCTTCTTCAAGCAACTCCACATAGTAAGAAAATTGATCACAGACAAACGACAACAGAATCCCGCGCTGGATTTTTTCCATGATGCGCTGCAAGTATGGCTTGTTTGCTTCTTCGGCAACCGCTTTTTTGCGCCACGCCGCCTTATAATCGTCATACTCCCAGTGGTCATCTTTTGTCCAGAATACAACCTCTGACAACGCCTTGCCGCGCAGAGGCGTGCCGTCGGGCGCAGTGGTTTTGGCGTCCGGAGCGACATGGAGGTTTGCCAGAAAGAAACGGAGAGAACGCGCTTCTGGCGTTTCCCAGAAATAATTCGGGTCGGCATACGCATAGAACACATCGTGTGCGGGAACGACACAGGGCTTATCGTCCTGATAGCTCAGCAGCTTGTAATACTCATTCAAGCCCAAAATGTTCGGGTAAATCAGCATTCTATGAACCAGCTCGGCATCCTGAATGCTGATGGACGTCTCCTCTTCGTACAGGTCAGGCAGCAGCATGATGGCATAGGCATGCTTTTCAACGCGCACAATTTCCGCGAAGGAAAAGAAATCCTTGCGGAGAATCTTTTTCTTGGCAGTCAATTCCGGCTCAACATGCTGAAAAAGCTCCCATGCGTGCCAGAGTGTCATCGTCCCATAAAGATTGGCACAGGCATCAAAGAAACGGTGGAGGAGGTCAAGGCGCGCTTGCCCTTCTGCGGTGCTGTTGTCAAGTCGATGATGGGTATCGATGGCAAGCCGTGTGTATAGGCGCGAGAGTTCTGTTTTGCTGACGGGTTTGGGCATTTTGACGCTCATGCGGATTCCTCCCTTCAAGCGGAAAAACAACTGCTTTCATCGGCGATTATAACACGAAATCACGATGGGGGCAAAGGGAATTTTCTTTTTTGCAAAAGCGGTGGAAAATACGGATTTTCCCTTGACGGACAGGGCGAATTTTGCTACAATAGACTTTTGGCTGAGGGGCATTTTCCTCTCGGCTTCATAGGGGACTGATACTATTTCTGGATTCACCTGCGCCATTTGCTTGCGCCTTTTCATCCGGAAATAGTATGAATACGGAAAGGAAAGCAATATGTCAGAAAAACAGGAACAGCAGAACACGGAACGCAGCCGGATGCTGGGCACGATGGAGATGCGCAAGCTCGTGCCGACGGTGTCCGTGCCGATTATGGTGTCGATGCTGGTGCAGGCACTGTATAATATCGTCGATGGGATTTTCGTCGGGCAGTATTTGCCTGATGCGCTGACGGCGGTCAACCTCGCTATGCCGATGCAGATGCTGATGATTGCTGTTTCGACCGGCATGGGTACGGGCATCAACAGCTTGATTTCACGCCGGCTTGGCGAAAAGCGCCCGCATGAGGCGCGCGATGCCGCCCGCCACGGCATCCTGATTGAGGTTGTCGGCTGGCTGCTGTTCGTTATCGTCGGGCTGTTCTTCGCCCGCATGTATATTGGCATGACGAACCCGAAGGCGGAAGTGCTGGAAATGGGCACACTGTACCTGCGCATCGTCTGCACGCTCAGCTTGGGGCAGTTCATGTCCATTTGCTTTGAACGCATGATGCAGGCGACGGGCAACACAACGCTGTCGATGATTACCCAGCTGTCCGGCGCGGTGACGAATATCATCCTTGACCCGATTCTGATTTTCAGCTGCCAAATGGGTATCGCCGGCGCGGCGATTGCGACGGTTATTGGTCAGGTTGTGAGCTGCACCGTCGGTTTCGTCCTGAATCAGTGGAAAAACCGGGAACTGCGCCTGACGCATGAGGGCTTCCGTTTCGACTGGAAGACGGTGCAGAATATCCTCGTCGTCGGCATTCCGTCCACCATCATGCAGGCGATTTCCTCCGTCTGCACGACGCTGATGAACATGATTCTGGCAGGCTTTGGCGATATTTATGTGAACGTTCTGGGCGTATATTTCAAGCTCCAGTCGTTTGTCTTTATGCCGGTGTTCGGGCTGTGCAACGGCATGGTGCCGATTGTGGGCTACAACTTCGGCGCGCAGAAGAAAAAGCGCGTCTACGAGTGCGTCCGCGTGTGTCTGGTGTATGCGCTGGTGATTATGGCGGTCGGCGCGCTGCTGTTCCTTGCTGTGCCGAACCTGCTGATGATGCCGTTCGACTCCTCGGCGGACAAGGCGCTGACGGCGGAAGGCTGCGTCGCCCTGCGGATTATCTGCTCGCACTTCCTGATTGCGGCGGCGGGCATTACGCTCAGCACGGTTTTCCAGGCGGTCGGCCGCGGCACATACAGCCTGATTATGAGCCTGTGCCGCCAGCTGATTGTGCTGCTGCCCGCGGCGTGGGCGCTGTCCCTTATCGGCCCGAACGCCATCTGGTGGGCGTTCCCGATTGCGGAAATCGTCTCGCTGACGGTTTGCCTGCTGCTCTACCGCAAGTGCGACCGCGAACTGATTGCGCCGCTGCCGGAAGAATAACGGTATTTATACTATTTCCAGATTCAACTGTGCCATCTGCTTGCGCCGCGAATTTTCATCTGGAAATAGTATTAGGCAACACCGCCCGACGCGTCGCCGAGTTGCGCGGTGCTGCCATTATAGAAGAATCGCCCGATGCGCGGGAAATGCTCCGCACGCATCGGGCGATTTCTTTATCATGACTGCATTTTGCAAGGAACTATGATATCCCTTGTCAGATGTACAATTCAGCCTGTCAAAGACGCCGTTTCGCGCAGCAGTGAAGCGGCGTCAAGCACATGCAAGAGAGCAGTAAAGCATGGCATCAGGTGTTTTTTTGTTCGTTTTTCAGGGACTTGCGCAATCACTGTACAGATGCTATAATATTGTCACAGCGATTGAACAGACTGGAAACGGGAAAGAAGTTCCGTATCCTTTTGTGACAGATGGAACGCTGACGGCAACGAATGTCGTTCTGTCAAGAACCACAAAATGAATAGTAAGGATACGTTAAAACAAGGGAGGCAAGACCTATGAAACCGTATTGCATGATCAGCAATGCAAAGACCTTCGCTTTCTCCGCAGAAAATCCCACAGGCGCCAGAGCGGGCGGCTCCAAAGGAGGAGACTGCACCAAGCTCAGTCCGACCGTGGCGATTCGCGCAGGGGAGACGGTGACGCTGGTGGACACCGACGGTCCCGGAATGATCCAGAGCATTTGGTTTACCGGCTACGTTGGACACAGCTTCGTGATCCGCATGTACTGGGACAACTGCGAATATCCTTCCGTGGAAGCGCCCATTTCCGCATTTTTCGGAACCGCATACGATGAGAATTTTGTGGACAGGGATGGAAAATACGCGGTGCTCAATTCCGCACAAATCCTGGTGGCTCCCGGACGGGGACTGAACTGCTACTGGGAGATGCCTTTCAAAAAGCACTGCCGGATCACCATGGAAAACCGCGGCGAAAAGGATCAGAGCCTGTATTATATCATCACCGGCTGTCACTGTGAGGTGCCTGACGAGATCGGATATTTCCACGCTTCCTACCGTCAGGAGCATCCCGTTCAGAAGGGGCGTTCCTACACCATTATCGATGGCATTCAGGGAAAAGGTCAGTTCGTGGGCGTGACCCTGGCCACCGGAATGAACGGAAACAACACCTGCTGGGTGGAAGGCGAAGCCAGAATGTACATAGACGATGATAAATATCCTTCCATTCACTATACAGGCACAGAGGATTATTTCTGCGGCTCCTACGGCTTTGGAAATGATGTTCAGATTAAATCCTATCAGACTTACAGCGGTCTCTACAGCGGAATGTACGCCATTTACGGTGATAACCGTGCATTTTACAACGGTCAGCAGAGATTTCTGCTGTACCGCTTCCACGTCGCTGACCCGATCCACTTTGAAACCGGATTTCGCATGACGCTGGACAACATGGGATGGACTGGACCGCGGTACGACGACTATACTTCCTGCGCATACTGGTATCAGACGCTGCCGTCCGCGCCGCTGAAACCGCTGCCGTCGGACAAAGAGATGATCATGAAGTGACCGCCGCAGGCGAACGGGTGAAAAGCATTACAAAAAAATTCAGGGTGTCAAGCAAAAGCGCTTGACACCCTGTTGACTTTAGGTAACACCGCACAAATGAGGTGGTCGGCTGGCGAATGGATTTTTCGTCAG
>OHRP01000553.1_pt1 | contig 12607 bp, 8 predicted proteins | sample 1578451 | NCBI WGS metagenome assembly OHRP01 (sample SAMEA3879588, study PRJEB24766) | human gut metagenome | biome: human-associated habitat; feature: feces | place: USA | collected 1985/1987
TCAAGGGGGCTTTTGGAAAGATTTCGACAATATTTCTTGCCCATCAGTTAAGTAACAAAAAGCCGGAAAATTCAAGGACAAAAGACACAAAGCGGCGATAAAAACCAGTGACAGGAGTGGCGAAACCGAAGGTGCCCAGCGGGCAACCGCGGACTTTGTCCGTTTTCATTGCCCTCTGGAAGCATGGAAAAGACCAGTTCAAACATGCCTATCAGCATAGAATCAGAAAAAACCACCCAACGAAACCATTTTCGTTCTGGTAAGAAATCAGACATTCTTGACAAAACACAATTTTTGTGTATAATTAAATTATTGCATCATCCATTCCATAGACCCCCACGACGCTAAGGGAGGAAATTAAACATGAAACACTGGGTCGCACAAGCGCTTTTTCTGCTGATGGCACTCTGCTTGTTTCTGCCCTGCTTCGCCGCAGCGGAAGAAGCCGCGCAGACCGCCGTCACCATCGACTTTGAGGATGGCAACGCCGCCGCGTTCAGCCAGTCTGGCTCCTGCACCGTCGGCGTGACGGAATCGCAGGCGCACAGCGGCAAGCAGAGCCTGCGAGTTTCTGGACGCGGCAGCAATAACTGGGATGCCGTTGACCTCTCCGCTGCGTCGCTTGGCATTGAAGCCGGCGCGAAAGTCCACCTGTCCGCCTGCGTCTACGTCGAAAGCTCGGAAGACGGCGCTATGGCGATTGGCAAGGTGGGCGGCGATTACGCCTACTACGCGCAGGTGAACGTCAAGGGCAAGGAGTGGACGGAAATCTCCTGCGATTTCGAGGCGGACGCGGGCGTCAACATCCGCTTCCTCACGGCGTCGGATAACTATCTGGGCAAAAACTACTGCCTTGATGACGTTACGCTGACCATCACCGCGCCCGAAAAAGTGGATTACTCCGACGCGCCGCAGATTCATTACACGTCGGACTTTACCAGCGGCACGGACGGCTGGTATGCGCGTTCTGCGGGCGGTGCCGCCATCGAGGCGACCGCTGACGGGCTGTACATCACCGGGCGTACCGCGACGTGGAACTCTCCCGGCCGCGACTTCGACCTTGTGCCGGGGCGCGCCTACAACCTGTCCGTGCAGGTGAAGCAGGACGAGATGGATTCGTGCAGCTTCATCCTGTCCGTCGCCCATACCCGCGACGGCGAGGAATCCTATGAGAACATTGTCACCGGCACGGCGAAGAAGGGCGAATGGGCAATGCTGTCCGGCACTTACATTCCCGGTCGGTATGACAAGTATGTGCTGTACGTTGAGGGTGCGGGCAAGGAAACGTCCTTCACCATCCGCAATTTCACCTGCGACGAGAAGATTGACTCCTTCGACACCACTTCGCTGCCTGTCCTCAAGACGCTCTATGCGGATAAGTTCGATTTCGGCACGGCGGTTGTTGCCAGTGAAGTGGCGGACAGCAAACGCATGGCGTTCTACGGCAGCCAGTTCACCATCATGACCGCGGGAAACGAGATGAAGCCGGATTCGCTGCTGGACATGGCGGAATGCCGCAAGCTCAGCCGCACGGACGACACGGCCGTCGCTGTGAAGTTCGACAACTGCATTCCGTTCCTCGATTGGTGCCGCGACAATGGCGTGAAGGTGCATGGACATGTGCTGGTGTGGCACTCCCAGACGCCCGAAGCCTTCTTCCATGAGGGCTACGCGACCCACAAGCCGCTGTGCAGCCGCGAAACCATGCTCGCCCGCATGGAAAGCTACATCCGGCAGGTGCTGACGTGGACGAACGAGAATTATCCGGGGCTGATTGTCTCGTGGGACGTTGTGAACGAAGCCGTGGCGGACGGCAGCGACCAGCTGCGCGAATCCAACTGGACAAAGACGGTTGGTCAGGATTTCGTGAACCGCGCGTTTGAGTACGCCCGCAAGTACGCCGCGGACGGCGTGAAGCTGTACTACAACGATTACAACACCCCCCTTGACCCCAAGCTGCACGGCATCTGCGTGCTGCTGGACAGCCTGATTGCGGATGGCACGATTGACGGCTACGGCTTCCAGGCACACTACTCCGTCGGCAGTCCGACGATTGACCGCGTGGATTGGGCGTTCCAGCAGATTGCCAAGCGTGATTTGCTCCTGCGCGTGTCCGAACTTGACGTGGGCATTGACGACACGAGCGAGGAAAATCTGCAGAAGCAGGCGAAGTATTACGGCGACCTGATGAAGATTTTCCTGCGTTACGCCGACCGCATCGAAGCGGTGCAGGTATGGGGCACGGTGGACGACTTGAGCTGGCGCGCGGACAAATACCCGCTCCTGTTCGACAAGGATGCCCAGCCGAAGCCCGCGTTTGACACGCTGGTGGAACTGGCACAGTAAATCCATCATAAAGGCAGCACCGCACAATCCATTTGCCAGCCGACCACCTCATTTGTGCGGTGTTACCCTAACTTTAAGGAGGCGACGAAGATGAAGAAGAAGCGTTTTGCCATATTGCTGGCTGCGGCGCTGCTGCTGTGCCTGCTGCCGGGAATGGCGCCGGAAGCGAAGGCGGAAACCATCCGCACCGTATGTTCTTTCTGTAACACGCGGGCATATCATGAGATTACAGGATTCGAGCGATACAACGACGATCAGCATTGGGTAATTCACAAATGTCCAAACTGCGGTGAAAGTGAACGTAGCATATTTCTTGGCAATCCAATCAGCTATCACTCTGGCGGCACCGAAACGCCGACCTGCACCACGGGCAAAACCTGCGCCAAGTGCGGCGCTCAATACGGCAAACTCGGTCACGACTGGGGCGCATGGCAATCCAGGGGCAACAACAGTGAGCATTTCCGCACCTGCCAGCGCGACGGCTGCGATGCGGTGGACACTGCAAGCTGCTCCGGCGACAGCAGTGCGACCTGCATTGCGCTGGGAACATGCAGCACCTGCGGCGGGCGGTACTACGGCGCGCATGCCTTCCTTGAGGCTCCGAACTGGGATTCGGATGCCGAAAACCACTGGGTTAGCTGCACCGTCTGCCACGAAGCGAAAACTAAGGTGGGCGCACATTTCTTCGTTCAGGGCAACGATAGCTCGTGCCTTAAGTCCGCAGCCACCTGCGTTTCTCCGCCCGTGTACTACACAAACTGCGCTTACTGCTACCGCAAGGGAACGGATACTTATGTACACCCATGGTATGAACCTGACCCGAACAACCACGACCTGGTGCACCACGACGCCAAGGCGCCCACCTGCACCGAAATTGGCTGGGATGAATATGACGCCTGCCAGCGTGAGGGCTGCACTTACACCACCAAGGTGGAAATCCCTGCGCTGAAACACAAGCTGGTACACCACGACGCGAAGGCGCCCACCTGCACTGAAATTGGCTGGGATGAATACGATACCTGCTCCCGCTGCGATTACACCACCTATCAGGAAATCCCTGCGCTGAAACACAAGCTGGTGCATCACGACGCCAAGGCGCCCACCTGCACCGAAATTGGCTGGAATGAATATGATACCTGCTCCCGCTGCGATTACACCACTAAGGTGGAGCTGCTTGCGCTGAAACACGACCTGGTGCACCACGACGCCAAGGCACCCACCTGCACCGAAATTGGCTGGAATGAATATGACGCCTGCCAGCGTGAGGGCTGCGATTACACCACCAAGGTGGAAATCCCTGCCCCCGGGCACGATTATACCGAAAAGGTCGTCAAGCCCACCTGCGGAAAGGGCGGCTACACGCTGCACACCTGCAAAAACTGCAATGACAGCTATAAGGATCACCAGACGAAGACGCTGCTGCACTGGTATGGCGAATGGACGAGTAACGGCGACGGCACGCACAGCGCGACCTGCAAGCGCAAGGATTGCAAGCACGTCGGCAAGACCGAATGCGCCATCGTCGAATTCAAGCAGGCTGAAGCGACGCGCACGCTCTGCCCCGTATGCGGCAATGTGAGCGATAGCACACATCTGGCGCTGGTTGAAGAAGTGAAGGCGGAGGGCGAGCATCTGCCCTATGGCGAGCTGGTGCTGCGCATAGGTGAAACTGCGAACGGCAATACGCTGCTGAGCGTCTGCTTTGAAGTTTCCGGCAAGCTCACCCAGCCGAAGGGCGAGGTAAAAATCACGATGCCCGCCGAGATGCTGAACGGCGTTACCTTGGCGCTGCTGAATGCCGACGATACGGAAATTGATCTGCCCTACATCGTGGAAGGTGAAAACGCAGTGTTCACGCTGGATTTCACCGATGTGGAAATTCCCACCGCGCTGATTCGCCTGATACCGACAGCGGAATAATCTTATTTCCATTTCATAGCGTTTTTAAAAATTTGAGGAGGAGAAAAACATGAAAAAATGTTTGGTTACATGTCTCCTGGCGATTGCGCTGCTCTTTGTAGCAACCACGGCGATGGCTGCGCATATCAGGTTGAACGGCGACTATTGCGAAGGGAATACCTTTGAAATACGCAAAAGAGAAAAAGATTACCATACGCTGTACTGTTACCGCTGCTATGATGAGTTTACAGAGAATCATTGGAGCATAGATACACCCCAGTACAAAGCCACTTGCACGAAAGTTGCGGTATGTACTTCTTGTCTTATGTCCTACGGTGAATACGGGCCGCACGACTGGGGCGCATGGCAATCCAGGGGTAACAACAGAGAGCATATCCGCCACTGCCAGCGTGACGGCTGCGATGCGGTCGACACCGCAAGCTGCTCCGGCGACAGCAGCGCGACCTGCATTACGCTGGGAACATGCAGCACCTGCGGCGGGCAGTACTACAGCGCACATGCATTCCCTGCGGGGCAGAACTGGCATTCGGACGACAAAAACCACTGGCTTAGCTGCACCGTCTGCCACGAAGCGAAAACTAAGATGGGCGCACATTGGTTCGTTCAGGGCGCCGTTAGCGTGTGCCTTAAGTCCGCAGCCACCTGCGTTGCTCCGGCCGTGTACTACACAAACTGCGACTACTGCTACCACAAGGGAACGGATACTTATGTAGACCCATATAATGGACCTGACCCGAACAACCACGACATGATGCACCATGACGCAAAGGCTCCCACCTGCACCGAGATCGGCTGGGATGCCTACGAAACCTGCCAGCGCGAGGGCTGCACTTACACCACCAAGGTGGAACTGCCTGCGCTGAAACACAAGCTGGTGCATCACGACGCCAAAGCGCCCACCTGCACCGAAATTGGCTGGGAGGAATACGATACCTGCTCCCGCTGCGATTACACCACTAAGGTGGAGCTGCTTGCGCTGAAACACGACCTGGTGCACCACGACGCCAAGGCACCCACCTGCACCGAAATTGGCTGGAATGAATATGACGCCTGCCAGCGTGAGGGCTGCGATTACACCACCAAGGTGGAAATCCCTGCCCCCGGGCACGATTATACCGAAAAGGTCGTCAAGCCCACCTGCGGAAAGGGCGGCTACACGCTGCACACCTGCAAAAACTGCAATGACAGCTATAAGGATCACCAGACGAAGACGCTGCTGCACTGGTATGGCGAATGGACGAGTAACGGCGACGGCACGCACAGCGCGACCTGCAAGCGCAAGGATTGCAAGCACGTCGGCAAGACCGAATGCGCCATCGTCGAATTCAAGCAGGCTGAAGCGACGCGCACGCTCTGCCCCGTATGCGGCAATGTGAGCGATAGCACACATCTGGCGCTGGTTGAAGAAGTGAAGGCGGAGGGCGAGCATCTGCCCTATGGCGAGCTGGTGCTGCGCATAGGTGAAACTGCGAACGGCAATACGCTGCTGAGCGTCTGCTTTGAAGTTTCCGGCAAGCTCACCCAGCCGAAGGGCGAGGTAAAAATCACGATGCCCGCCGAGATGCTGAACGGCGTTACCTTGGCGCTGCTGAATGCCGACGATACGGAAATTGATCTGCCCTACATCGTGGAAGGTGAAAACGCAGTGTTCACGCTGGATTTCACCGATGCAGAAATTCCCACCGCACTGATTCGCCTGATACCGACAGCGGAATAATCCCATTTCATAGCGTTTTTAAGGCCGTTGCAGAATACGAATCCTGCAACGGCCGTTATGGTGCGCCCGGCTTAGCCGAAGGCAAGGGTGTCCATCGAAAGGCGGAGTCTGAAGGAAGCCGGATGCCAGCGGGCAAACGCCCGAACCGACGAACAGAAATCACATAGTAGACCGTAGAGGAACGGACGAGTGTGCCGAGCAACACAAAGTCCAAGGCTGCCCGAATCCCGTGCGGTAAATGTGGCGGTTATGTGGAAGAAAAAAGGCGGCTGCCAGGCTTATCTCCTGACAGTCGCGCCATTGCTTACTTCTTTTCTACTTTGCTGCTGCCGCGGATGGTCGCATCCGGCTTGGCGGCCTGCTTCATGAACGCCGACGGGCTGATGCCGACGATGTTCTTGAACTGCTTGGAGAAGTGGTACGGATCCTGCATCCCGACTTCGATGCCCGCCTGACGAACCGTGTGCCCTTCCTCGCGCAGCAGCTCTTTCGCGCGTTCCATCTTGCAGTGCAGCACATACGACAGCGGCGGCATACCCACTTCGCTCACGAAGCGCTTGCGGAACGTTTCCATCGGCATACGGGAAATTGCCGCCATCTCCGCCAGAGAGAAGTTGTCCTTGTACTGATTGGCGCGCAGGGTGTCCACGACCTTCGCAATCTCGTGCGAAAGCATCGCGTCCATGGCGACCGGCTGACCCCAGTGGCTTGCCAGCATCCCGTACATCAGGTGCTGCAGCTGATATGTCGCGTCGCTGGTGTCCGTGTGGCGGACGATGACCTGCACAATCTGCTTCGCCAAGTACATCTGGCTCGGCAGCGCCCCCTGCTTCAGCGGCATATGCAGCAGCGCGCCCATCTTGCGTACGACCATCGGCGCAAGCGGGCCTTCCAGCGCAATCCACACGCAGCGGACGCTCTCGTCAATCTGCAAAGCGGCGTCGCGGTTGCCGGCGGGCAGGAAGCACGTTTCCTGCTGTTTCAGCGTCAGCTCATGCCCCTGCCAAACCAGCGTTGCTTCGCCTGCCTCCACCGCGAACCAAATCCACTGGTCATGCGGCTTAATGGGGCGTCTCCCTGCCTCAAACATCGCCGTGCCTGCCGCGTGAATCCACGCACCGCTGGAGCGGGTCAAGCTGCCCGGCTTGTGGTATCCTTCCACCACCATAGTATCCGCCGCAGCCTCTACGTCTGCGAACAGGTAAGACTCCATGCCCTTCATCCTCCTTCAACCAAATGGCACAATTGTCATTATGGCTATTATAATGCCCAAATCGGTTGATTGTCAAGAGGATTACACGATTTTCCCGAAATTTTTCTGAAAGATAGCCGTGCGTGCCCGAGTATGGATGAATGCCATCCAATACAGGTTAGCATCGGCAAACTTTTCGCCCGAAAAACAGCAAATGTACAATCCTGCCCTTGACAAGCGCGGGATGAGCGGACTATAATAAATCCGAATACGCGGCAATGATGCCGCCGGACGGAGGAATTTTCTCCATGATGCTGTCTGTGCTGTTTCCGTTTACGTTCCCGGCGTTTTTCGCCGGGCAAATTGACGTACCGTGAAGCAGCAGCCGCAGCGATTGAGGAAAACATCAGGCGCGGAAGCTCTTTTGCGGGCTTCCGTGCTTTTTTTCGTCCATTTGAGCCAATAATGATTTTGAGCCAATAATGATTGACGCAGGAGGTTGAACACCATGATTATCGTCTTGAAGCAGGGCACAACCCAGCAGGAAATCGACACCGTCACCAATGCCGTGGTTGCGCGCGGCGTATCCGTCAGCCCGATTGTAGGCACGGAGATGACCATCCTTGGTCTGACTGGCGACACGAGCCGCATTGACCCCGACCAGCTGGAATCCTTCCACTGCGTCGAGCGCATCATGAAGGTTGCCGAGCCGTTCAAGAAGGCGAACCGCGCGTTCCACCCCGCGCCGAGCGAAATCAAAATCGGGAACACGGTTGTCGGCGGCAAGAAACTGGCGATTATGGCTGGCCCCTGCTCCGTGGAGAGCAACGAGCAGATTACCGCCGTGGCGCAGGCGGTGAAGGACGCGGGCGCGACGGTGCTGCGCGGTGGTGCGTTCAAGCCGCGCACGTCCCCGTACTCCTTCCAAGGACTGGCATACGAAGGGCTGGACATGCTCTGCCATGCCCGCGAGCAGACCGGGCTGCCCATCGTGACCGAGCTGATGTCTCCCTACGACATTGACACCTTCGTGGACAAGGTGGACTGCATTCAGGTCGGCGCGCGCAACATGCAGAATTTCGACCTGCTGAAACAATTGGGGAAGATTCGCAAGCCGATTTTGCTTAAGCGCGGTTTGTCCGCCACCATCGAGGAGTGGCTGATGAGCGCGGAGTACATCATGGCGGGCGGCAATGAGCAGGTGATTCTGTGCGAGCGCGGCATCCGCACGTTCGAGACGTACACGCGCAACACACTCGACCTGTCCGCCATCTGCGCGGTGAAGAAGCTGAGCCATCTGCCGGTGATTGTCGATCCGAGCCATTCGACCGGCAAGAGCTGGATGGTGCAGCCGATTGCGCGCGCGGCGATTGCGGTCGGCGCGGACGGCGTGATGATTGAGGTGCACAACGACCCGGCGCACGCTTTGTGCGACGGTGCGCAGTCGATTACGCCCGCCGCGTTTGTGGACGTGATGGCGGATATTCGGAAAATCGCCGAAGCTGTTGGGCGCGAGGTGTGATGATGCAAAAACTCCCCTGCTTGATATGGACAGGGGAGTTTTGAATATTGACCTTTTTGTTTATTGCGTGATGTTGCCGCAGGGGGAATCGCCGCTGCTGCGGCGACAAGGGGGCTTTCCGATCGCCCCCTTGACTCCTTCGGCGCGGTCACTCCCATGTTGCTTGGTTTCTACCGGAAATTTAGCGAACCGTAGGTTCGCTGGATAAACACGCGGACACTGTATGCAGAAGTCACCAACTGAATCGCGCGAAAGGGTCAAGGGAGGAACTCCCTTGGGTTCCCCCAATAAACACGCGGGCACAGTCTGAAAGTGTCACCAACTGAATCGCGCGAAAGGGTCAAGGGACGAAGTCCCTTGCGGGGTCAAGGGGCAGCGCCCCTTGGGTCACTCACTTCACGAAGCGAATCACGTTCCAGCTGGCAGCAGGCAGAACGAGGGGGTCACCGGGCTTCGGGCAGGGGAGGATGACCGGCTTCACCACGTCCGGGGCGGATTCTGTGTTCTCTGCCTTCATGTCGTCGTGGTGCAGGACGGAGTGCATCGCAGGGCGCAAATCGCCGAAGGAACGCAGGTCGAGGTCAAGCACCATCGGCTCGGTCAGGTCGCGGTTGACGGCGAAAATCGTCACGTTGCCCGCGTCGTCCATCACGGCGGCGGCATCCATGTCCGGTACATCATTGTAATGCTTGGTGTCGTGCTTGCCCGCCACAATCTTCGGCAGCAGCGACGTGCCGCGACCGTACATCGACGCATCCATCATCGGGTAGAAAATCGTCTGCGCCCACGCGCCGCCGTTTTCACGCGTCATAATCGGCGCAATCACGTTCACCAGCTGCGCCAGGCAGCCAATCTTCACGCGGTCGGCGTTGCGCAGCATCGTGATGAGCATCAGACCCACCAGCAGCGCATCCTCAAAGTTGTACACGTCCTCCAGCAGGTGCAGCGCTGTGCCCCACGGCTTATTCTTGTACAAATCATGATCCTGATTCTTGGAGTGATACCACACGTTCCACTCGTCCAGCGACAGGTTGACGGTCTTCTTGGAGTGCTTTGTGCCCTTCACGCCGTCGCAGATGGCGGCGACGGTCTTGATGAACTCGTCCAAATCCATCGTCGAAGCGAGGAAGTCCTGCGTGTCGTTGTGCGGATTGCCGTAGTAGCGGTGCAGGGAGACGTAATCCACGTTGTCGTACGCCTGCATCAGCACTTCATGCTCCCAAGTGCCGAAGGTGGGCATGCCTGTGCCGGACGAACCGCACGCAACCGTCTCGATGGTGGGGTCAACCCACTTCATGACCTTCGCGGCTTCGTTTGCCTTGCGGCCGTACTCGTAGGCGGTTTTCGCGCCGGTCTGCCACGGGCCGTCCATTTCGTTGCCCAAGCACCACAGCTTGATGTTAAACGGGTCTTTCGCGCCGTTCTTGATGCGCAGGTCGCTCCACGCAGTGCCGGAGGGATGGTTGCAGTATTCGACGACGTACTGCGCGTCGAGAATATCACGCGTGCCGAGGTTGATGGCGTACATGACCTCCGTGTTCGCCTTCTTCGCCCAGTCGACGAACTCATGCAGACCGAATGTGTTCGGCTCGGTCGTCTTCCACGCCAGGTCGAGGCGGCGCGGACGCTGCTCCTTCGGGCCGATGGAATCCTCCCAGCGGAAGCCGGAGACGAAGTTTCCGCCCGGATAGCGCACGACAGGCACATTCAGCTTGCGCACCAAATCCAGCACGTCGCGGCGGAAACCCTGTTCATCCGCCAGCGGATGGTCAGGCTCGTAAATGCCGGTATAGACGGCGCGGCCCAGGTGCTCAATGAACGAACCGTACAGGCGGCGGTCGATGGGGGAGATGATGTAGTCCTTGTCCAGAATCAGCTTGGACTGTTTCATGTTGATCGCGTCCTCCTTGATATATAGGAAGAAAAATTCTGGGCGGCCAAATGCTTCGGAGGAATGTCCGAAAATCGCCCATTCAATCCATTTCATTCGACATGGGATTGGAAATTCCTCTTTCAAAATGGGCGCGGCGAAAATTTTCAGAAAATATTTTCGGGAGAATCATGCAGGGATTTCCGGACTTATGGCGAAATGTTTGTGCAGAAACCAAATCTCCTGCTTGGCAGGACAAAACGGAGGAAATTTATGCCGCTTGCACAGTTGCCCCCGATGGGCTGGAACTCTTGGAACACGTTCGGCTGGCAAATCAACGAACAGTTGATTTTTGAAATGGCTGACCTGATGGCTTCGCAGGGCTACCGCGAGGCGGGGTATGAATATCTGGTCATCGACGACTGCTGGAGCCTGCGCGAGCGCGGCAAAGACGGCCGCATCGTGCCTGACCCGGAGAAATTCCCGAACGGCATGAAGGCGGTTGCCGACTACGTTCACAGCAAGGGATTGAAGTTCGGCATGTACTCCTGCGCGGGCGTGCGGACGTGCGCGGGCTATCCCGGCAGCTATGACCATGAATTTGTCGATGCGCAGACGTTTGCGGACTGGGGCGTGGATTTCCTCAAGTACGACTTCTGTAATTTCCCGCAGTCCGGCAACTGCAAGGCGCGCTACCTCACCATGTCGATGGCGCTGAAAGCGACCGGGCGCGAAATCCTCTTCTCCGCCTGCAACTGGGGCATGGAAGAACCCGGCGAGTGGATGCGCGCAATCGGTGCGCACATGTACCGCTCCACCGGCGATATTATGGATAACTTCGTCTCCTTCACCGACATCGTCAAGAGCCAGCTGAAGAAGCTCTGCATGAGCGGCAACCACTGCTTCAACGACATGGACATGCTCACCGTCGGCATGGAGGGCAAGGGAAATGTCGGGCTGGGCAAGGTGTGCAGCTATGAGGAATACCGCTTGCAGTTTGTGCTGTGGTGCCTGTGCGGCGTGCCGCTGATGATGGGGGCTGACTTGCGCAGCCTTGCGCCGGAATACCGTGCGCTGATGCTCAATCCCGCGCTGCTGCGCATCAATCAGGACGCGGAATGCCGTCCGCCGTATATCGTTCGCCGCGACAGCGTGTGTATCCCGAACCCTGATGACGCGCAAGCGCCGTGGACGCATCCGGCAGACACGGCGTTCGTGCTGCTGCGCCATCTGACGGATCGCGAGTTTGCGCTGTTCTATGCGAACCTGTCCCATGCGGACGCCGAGGTGCATTGTGAATTCGCGGATATGGGTCTGCCCGTGACCGGCGGCGTTGCGCTGGACATGACGGACGTTTTCTCCGGCGAGCATCTGGGGCCGCAGAAGGATTCGTTCAATCCGCACATCAAGGCCCATGACTGCCGCCTGTTCCTCTGCCATCTGGTGAAGGACAATGCCTGAATGTATGCAGTGCCATCGGGCACTGCAAAGCGTGGAAATTGCGCTGACGAAGAAGCTGATTAACCGCGGGGCGACGCGCTTTCTGTGTCTCAACTGCCTGGGGAAGAAGTTCGGCGTCAGCGAAGAAACGCTGCTGCAAAAGGCGAAGGAATTCCGGGAGATGGGGTGTACTCTGTTCGGGTGATGGAGAAATTTTTTGCATGGAACGATTTGCGTGGATGGGAAAAATCAAGCCGGGGATGCAGGCGGAATATAAGCGCCGCCACGATGCCATCTGGCCGGAAATGAAGACACGCTGAAATCAGCGGGCATTCGCAATTACAGCAGATGTTCCTGCTGGAATGAATGCTGACGATTAGAAGGGCTGTCCCTGCAAGCAGGGGCGGCTCTTTTGCTCACCGGATCAGCACGCGGACATAGCATGAGAGCGTCACCAACTGAATCGCGCGAACGGGGGTCCAGGGGCAGCGCCCTTGGGTTCCCCCAATCAACACGCGGGCATAGTATGAGAGCGTCACCAACGCAATCGCGCGAACGGGAGTCCAGAGGGTCGAAGACCCTTTGGCGGGGTCAAGGGGC
>OHRP01000558.1_pt1 | contig 12509 bp, 8 predicted proteins | sample 1578451 | NCBI WGS metagenome assembly OHRP01 (sample SAMEA3879588, study PRJEB24766) | human gut metagenome | biome: human-associated habitat; feature: feces | place: USA | collected 1985/1987
TGGGCGGCGGCAACGTGGCCATGGACGCTGCCCGCAGCGCCCTGCGTCTGGGTGCCGAGACCGTGTACATCGTCTACCGCCGCGGCATGGCCGAGCTGCCTGCCCGTAAGGAAGAGGTCGAGCACGCCGAGGAAGAGGGCATCATCTTCAAGACCCTGTGCAATCCCGTGGAGATCCACGCCAACGACGAAGGCTTCGTCAAGTCCATCACCTGCATTGAGATGGAGCTGGGTGAGCCCGATGCTTCCGGCCGCCGCCGTCCCATTGAAAAGAAGGGCAGCGAGTTTGAGCTGGATGTGGATACCGTGATCATGAGCCTGGGCACCAGCCCCAACCCCCTGATCCGCTCCACCACCCCCGGTCTGGAGACCAACAAGCACGGCTGCATCGTCACCGAGGGTGACGAGGGCAAGACCAGCCGTGAGGGCGTGTACGCCGGCGGCGACGCCGTAACCGGTGCCGCCACCGTCATCAAGGCCATGGGTGCCGGTAAGGCAGCCGCCAAGGCCATGGATGAGTACATCCAGAATAAGTAACCGTGATCCCTGGCTCCCCTATTCGGAGAGCTCCGCAAGGCGCTGGCACAGCCAGACCGAAGCGGTGAGAGATTCAGCCGACATTCCATTGTGGAGTGTCGGCTTTTTTGTTGTTGTATCCCATTTCTTATGCATCCTGCCCAAAAAACAGAGCAATATTTTGTCACTCAAACTTGGCGGAATCTGATTGATTTTGACTGAGATTTTGCTATAATAAGGGTACAAGGCGGTCAGAACCCGCCAATGCCAATCAAAATCAATCATATAAATCGAACAAGGGGGAATGTTCCCGATGCTGGCAGAAGAACGATTCAGCCTGATTTTGGATCTGCTGGCGCGGCAGCGCACCGCCACCGTGCAGGAGTTGTGCGAGGCGTTGAACGCAAGCGAATCCACCATCCGGCGCGACCTGAACGAGCTGGACAAGCAGGGCAAACTGAACAAGGTGCACGGCGGGGCCACCCTGCCGGACAGCCCCTTCCGCACCGACGAGCCCACCATGGCCGCCAAGGAAGAGCTGGCCGTCAGTCAGAAGCAGAGCATCGCCCAGGCGGCGGCAGAACTGATCCTGCCGGAAGATTTCATCTATCTGGATGCAGGCTCCAGCACGCTGGCTCTGGCACGGGCGCTGAGCGGCCCGGCCCTGAACGCCAGCTATGTGACCAACGGCGTGGCCCACGCCCGCCTGCTGGCCCAGAAAGGCTGCCGGGTGTTCCTGCCCGGCGGGCTGCTGCGGCCCCAGACCGAGGCCATCATCGGGGCGGCTGCGCTGACTGCCATCCAGCAGTACAATTTCACCAAAGCCTTCATGGGGGCCAACGGCGTGGCACTGGGTTCCGGCTTTACCACCCCAGACCCCGAGGAGGCCGCCGTCAAGGCTGCGGCTCTCCACCGGGCACGGGAAGCGTGGTTCCTGGTAGACGACACCAAATTCGCGCAGGTCTACCCCGCCGTCATCTGTGATCTGCACAGCGGTGCCATCCTGACGAACCGGTGCCCCAACCCCAAATACCGGCAATACACTCTGATAAAGGAGACCGAGGTATGATCTGCACTGTTACATTCAATCCTGCCATTGATTATGTCGTCCGTCTCGACAGGCCCCTTGAGGTGGGCGAGGTGAACCGCGCCGCCGGGGAGGACTGCGTGCTGGGCGGCAAGGGCATCAATGTTTCCGGCGTGCTCCGGGAGCTGGGCTGTGAGAGCGTGGCTCTGGGCTTTGTGGCCGGTGAGACCGGTGCCTGGCTGGAGCGTGGTCTGGCCGCGCAGGGGCTCCGGACCGATTTCATCCATCTGGCCGAGGGCATGACCCGCATCAACGTCAAGATCAAGGCCGGCACCGAGACTGAGCTGAACGGCGCAGGCCCCAGCATCCCGGAAAGCGCCATGCAGCAGCTGGAAGCCCAGCTGGACACCCTGCAGCCTGACGACATCCTCGTTCTGGCAGGCAGCATCCCCAAGAGTCTTTCCCAGAGCACCTACGAGCGGCTGCTGGCAGGGCTGGAGGGCCACGGCGTGCGGGCCGTGGTGGATGCCACCCAGGATCTGCTGGTCAACGTCCTCCCCTATCACCCCTTCCTGATCAAGCCCAACGATCACGAGCTGGGCGAGATCGTGGGCCGGGAGCTGAAAACGGACGAAGAGATCACCGCCGCCGCCCGCACCCTGCAGGAAAAGGGTGCCCGCAACGTGCTGGTGAGCATGGCCGGAAACGGCGCTCTGCTGGTGGATGAGCACGGCGAGGTGCACCGCATCGGCTGCCCCAAGGGCAAGGTCGTGAACAGCGTAGGCGCAGGCGACAGCATGGTGGCCGGTTTTGTGGCAGGCTATTTGCAAAGCGGCAGCTATGAGCAGGCTCTCCGGCTGGGCACCGCCTGCGGCAGTGCCACCGCGTTCAGCCTTGGGCTGGCAACGAAAGAAAAGATCGCCGAACTGATGCAGGAAATTTGAAGCAGCTGAGAGGGCTGCACAGAGAGAAAGGAGAACCCTTATGCGCATTACGGAATTATTCACCGCAAAGTCCATCGAGCTGGATTCTGCGGCCTCCAACCGGGACGAGATCCTCTCCCGGCTGGTAGAACTGCAGGCCACCCACGGCAACATCACCGACACAGAAGCCTACAAGAAGGCACTCTACGCCCGGGAGGATGAGGCCTCCACCTACGTGGACAACGGCATCACCGTTCCCCACGCCAAGACGAATGTGGTCACCCGGCCCAGCCTGGCCGCCCTGCGTCTGAGCACCCCGGTGCAGTACAACGCCGAGGATGACGGCAAGACCGACCTGCTCTTTGCCATTGCAGCCCCCGAAAACGGCAGCCTGCATGTGGATATGCTGGCCCGCATGATGCAGATGCTGATGAACGAGGACTTTGTGGAAAAGCTGAAGGCCGCCAAGACCCCCGCCGAATTCCTTGCCCTCATCGACGCACAGGAGGAGGCCCAGTTCGGTGAGGAGAGCTTCACCCAGCAGGCTATCCCCCAGAGCGGCTACCGCATTCTGGCCGTGACCGCCTGCCCCAACGGCATTGCCCACACCTACATGGCCGCCGAGGCGCTGGCCAAGGCCGGTGACAAGCTGGGTCTGCCCACCAAGGTGGAGACCAACGGCTCCGATGGTGCCAAGAACGTGCTGACCCGCGCCGAGATCGCAGCCTGCGACGGTATCATCGTGGCTGCAGACAAAAATGTGGAGACCGCCCGCTTTGACGGCAAGCCCGTGCTGTTTGCCCGGGTGGATGACGGCATCCACAAGCCCGAGGAGCTGCTGAAAAAGGTGGCCCACGGTGAAGTTCCCGTGTATCACGCCAAGGGCGGTGCCGCCGCTGCCGAGGAGGAGACCTCCGGCGACAGCTTTGGCCGCAAGGTGTACAAGGACCTGATGAACGGCGTGTCTCACATGCTGCCCTTTGTGGTGGGCGGCGGCATTATGATTGCACTGGCCTTCCTGCTGGACGATTACACCATCGACCCCTCCAACTTTGGCATGAACACCCCCATCGCCGCCTTCTTCAAGACGGTGGGCAGCGCCGCCTTTGGCTACATGCTTCCCATTCTGGCAGGCTTCATCGCCATGTCCATCGCCGACCGTCCCGGCCTGGCCGTGGGCTTTGCGGGCGGCGTGCTGGCCATGAACGGCACCAACTTTGCAGGCCTTGCCAACGGTGAGACCACCGGCATTTCCGGCGGCTTCCTGGCCGCTCTGCTGGCCGGTTTTGTGGCCGGTTATGTGGTCGAGTTCCTGAAGAAGATCACCGAAAAGCTCCCCGCCAGCCTGAACGGCATCCGTCCCATGCTGATCTACCCGCTGGGCGGCATCCTCATCATCGGTGCCGTGATGTGCGGCATCAACCCGGTCATGGGCATGATCAACACCGCCATGACCAACTGTCTCAACGCCATGGGCGGCACCTCCAAAGTCCTGCTGGGTGCCATCGTTGCCGGTATGATGAGCATTGACATGGGCGGCCCCTTCAACAAGGCTGCCTACGTCTTTGGCACTGCCGCACTGGCCTCCGGCAACTACGAGGTCATGGCTGCTGTCATGGTGGGCGGCATGGTTCCTCCCATCGCGATTGCCCTCTCCACCACCTTCTGCCCCAAGAAGTGGACCCCCGACGAGCGCCGCAACGGCATCGTGAACTACGTCATGGGCCTGTGCTTCGTCACCGAGGGTGCCATCCCCTACGCCGCCGCCGACCCGCTGCGCGTCCTGCCCAGCTGTGTGGCCGGTGCCGCGCTGGCCGGTGCCCTCTCCATGACCTTTGGCTGCGCCCTGCGCGCTCCCCACGGCGGCATCTTCGTGTTCCCCGTGGTCGATCATGCCCTGCTCTACTGCGTGGCTCTGGCCGCTGGCAGCGTTGTGGGTGCCGTGATCCTGAGCCTGCTCAAGAAGGACCGCACCGACGCAGCCTGATCTGCCATTCTCCTTCTTCCTTTACCATATAAAAAGGGCCCGTCTGCGCGCACCAAAATGCGGCAGACGGGCCCTTTCGTGCTTATCCCTTGATGATCCGGAGCAGGGTCTTGTCCAGCTGGATGGTGCGGTTCCAGGGGTTCAGGATGATGCCCTGGATCTCCGGCACCTGCAGTGCGGCATCCAACAGCTTTTCAAACTCCACCAGAAAGGTGGACTGCACCGCTTCCGCGCCCTTCATCTCCTCTTCAAAACTGGTAAAGGCATACCACCAGCTGGCCCCATCGGCCGTGCGGAGGGCCCGCAGCTGCATCTGCTCACTGGCCGGGTTCGGCTCCACCGCCACCACTACCTGTCCGTTTTCCCGCATCCGCCGCCGGATCACGGTCAGGGTATGCGCCAGCTGCTCCTGTGTAGGCTCCTGCTGTAACTGGCAGACCGCCTGTTCGATCTTTTCGTTGCCGTTCAGGCCCTCGTCCTTCTTCTGCGCCATAAGCTCTCCCATTCTTTTTGTTGTATTTTATGCTTGTATTATATCCGGACTTTACGAAAAATGGAAGCGCTGGCCAGAGATTCTTTCTTTTTTCGTCTGCTTTCGGGTGTTTTTTCAAAAATCAGTAGCCCCCGCCCCGAAAAAGTGTTACAATGTTTTCGTCTGGTATCATTTCAGAAACGACAGGACGCGCCGTTTTTCCGTGAGCCGTTTTGTCGGAATGGGAGAGATAATGTAATGAAACGAATCCTTCGTTCTGCCGTCAGTCTGCTGCTGTGCGCCGCCGTGGCGCTGGGCGGCACTGCCTGCGGCCGAAGCAAGCTGCCCACCACCATCACGATCTGGACCTACTACAACGGCGATCAGCTGGAATGCTTCAACCAGCTGGTGGAGCAGTTCAATTCCACCGTGGGCAAAGAGAAGAACATCCGGGTCGAAAGCTCCAGTCAGGGCAGCGTGAACGACCTGGAGACCAGCGTGCTGGCCGCCGCCGAGGGCAAGGTGGGTGCCGAGAAGCTGCCCAACATCGTCTCCTCCTACGCAGACACCGCCTTTACGCTGGATCAGATGGGCCTTGCCGTTGACCTGAGCCCCTACCTGACCGAAAAAGAGAAGTCCGCCTATATCGCCGGGTTTCTCGAGGAGGGCGACCTGATGAACAACGGGGAGCTCAAGGTCTTTCCCATAGCAAAATCCACTGAGCTGCTCTACCTGAACACCACCGACTTTGTCCCCTTTGCCGAGGCCACAGGCGTGACCTATGCGGATCTTTCCACCGTGGAGGGGCTGAACGAGGCCGCACACAAATACTACGACTGGACCGATGCCCAGACGGCTGCGCCCAACGACGGCAAGGCCCTGTATGGCCGCGACGCGCTGACCAATTACCTGCTCTGCGGCGCACAGGAACTGGGTACGACCATCTTTGATGCCGAGAACGGCGTGATGACCCTGCACTTTGACAAGCCGACCCTCCGCAAGCTGTGGGATAACTACTATGTCCCCTACATCAAGGGCTGGTGCAGTGCCAGCGGCAAGTTCCTCAGCGACGATATCAAGATCGGCAGCCTGCTGGCCTATGTCGGTTCCTCCTCCAGCGCTTCCTTCTTCCCCACCCAGGTGCTGACCAGCGACACCGAGAGCCACGGCATCGAGATGGCCGCGCTGCCCTGCCCCAGCTTTGCAGGCTGTGAGCCGGTGGCCGTCCAGCAGGGAGCCGGCATGGTGGTCATCCCGGGCACCGAGGACGAGATCAGTGCCTGCGTTGCCTTCTTGAAATGGTTCACCCAGCCGGAAAACAACCTGCAGTTCTCGGTGCAGTCCGGCTATATGCCCGTGACCTATGCCGCCAACAGCATATCTACCCTTGAGAACAGCGGCCTGACGGTCTCCGACAGGATCCACAAGGTGCTGAGCCTGTCCATTGATGCCATCGATCGCAGCAAGCTCTACACCACCCATGCCTTCCCGGCTGCCCTGCGCGCCCGCAATACCCTGCAGTACGCGCTGGAGGACCTTGTCACTGCCGACCGTGCCACGGTGCTGGAGCGGCTGGCTGCCGGGCAGACCCCCGAGGAAGCCGAAGCCGAGTTCCTGACCGACGCCTATTTTGATGCCTGGTACGACCAGACTCTGGCCGCTCTCAGCGCCTTTGCGGGCTGAGATGCCCTTGGAACAACCACAAAAGGAGAGACCCTCAGATGCAGAACCGCAAGCCGCACAGCCAGAAGGCCCCTCAGACGGGCCATTCTATCTTCGGCACCATCCTTTTCTCCCTGCTGGCTGTGCTGGCGGTGGAGTTCCTGCTGCTGACCTTTGCCGTCCACGCCACCCGGCTTGGCCCCCAGCTGAACCAGAACGCCGAGGATATCCTTGCCATGCAGGTGGACAACCGCAGCCGGTATCTTTAGTCCATCTTCCACGATGCACAGGAGCTGACCAGCCTTTCCGATGCCATCAATGGCCTAACCCAGCAGCTTCTGGACGAGGGAGAGATCAGCCTGAGCACGCTGGACAGCAGCAGCGACGCGGCCTATCCCCTGCTGGAAGCCGCCGCGCCGGAGCTCATCAGCACCCTGCGCATCAAGTCGGTGACCGGCGTGTTCCTTATCCTGAACACCCATGATCTGGACAAGCGGAAGCAGGACAGCCTCATGCCCGCCATCTACCTGCGGGATCTCGACCCGGATGCCGCTCCCTCCCAGCGCAACGCCGACCTGACCTTTGTGCGGGCACCGGCCCAGCTGGTGCAGTCCCTCTCCATTGCCACGGACAATAGCTGGTCCCCCACCATCCGCTACCGGGCACTGGGAAACCGTGGCTTCCTTTATCCTCCTTTCCAGGCCGCCTATAAAGACGGAGCCAGCCTTGCCGCCTCCGATTATGGCCACTGGACCTCACAATCCTATCTGGTGCCCGGGGACACCCACGAGGCCATTGCCTACAGCCAGCCCCTGATCCTGCCGGACGGCACCGTTTACGGCGTGATCGGCGTGGAACTGCTGGCCGACTACCTGTGGGAGAACCTGCCCTGCTCTGAGCTGCAGAACAACGGCACCTATTTCCTTGCCGTGACCGATACGGAGGAGCTCTCTGCCTCTGAACTGCAGCTGCGTCCGGTGCTCCGTTCCCACTGCGACGGGCAGCCGGGTTCTGCGGACGAAAGCCTTACGCTGCGCCTCCACAGTGCCCATACCCGCCGCTACCTCTTCAGCAATGCCCTCTACATTGCTTCGGTCTCCCCCTTGAACCTCTACAGCCGGAACGCCCCTTTCTCGGGCAAGCACTGGCTTCTCGTGGGCTCCGTTCCCGCGGTGCAGCTCTTTGCTTTCGCCCAGCGGCTGCAGCAGCTGTTCTCCTTCATCATGCTGATCACGCTGGCCGTTGGCTTTGTTTGCAGCTGGCTGATCAGCAGGCGGCTGGCCCGGCCCGTTGCCAAGCTCTCGGCCGAGGTAGCCGCTGCCGAAGCGGATTCCTCCGCCATCCCGCATCTTTCCACCACCGGCATCAGGGAGCTGGATCAGTTCTCCTCTGCCTTTACCCAGCTGAGCAAAGACGTGCTGGACTCCTCCACCCGCTTTTTGCGCATTATGAAATTGGCCAGTGCGGAGCTGGGCGGCTATGAGCTGCGCGATGACAGCGTTTATGTGACTGATAACTTCTTCTCCATGCTGGGCCTTGCGCAGGAGCAGCCAGATCCGCTCACGCCAAAGGCTTTCCGCGCCCTGATGGGCACACTGGAGCAGCGGTGGTTCTACCGCCTGTCCCCGGCCAACAACAAGGTCTTTGCCATCCCCCAGCCCGACGGCAGCACCCACTACATCACCCTGCGCATCACCCATATCCTGGGCGAAAGCGCCTCCGAGGTGGGTCTTGCTGAGGATATGACCACCACGGTGCTGGAGCAGCAGCGCATTGAGCACGAGCGCGATTACGACACCCTGACCGGCCTGTACCGCCGCCGTGCCTTTGACCGCGCCTGTGACGCGCTGTTCCAGCAGCCCGAAAAGCTGGGCTGTGCCGCCCTGCTGATGATGGATCTGGACAACCTCAAGCAGATCAACGACACCTACGGCCACGACTGGGGCGACCAGTACATCCGCCAGACCGGCCAGTGCTTTGCGGCCAACACGCCCGCCAACACCATCTGCTCCCGCCTTTCGGGCGATGAATTCCTGATCTTCTTCTATGGCTACCAGGATCAGAAGCAGCTCCGCGCCCAGCTGGAGCTGCTGAGTGCCGCCCTGCAGCGCAGCGTGTCCATCCTGCCCAACGGCAAGCAGCTGCACATCAGCATCTCGGGCGGCATCGCCTGGTACCCCACGGACGGCCACGACCTGCTCACCCTGAAAAAATATGCCGACTTTGCCATGTATCAGGTCAAGCATTCCCACAAGGGCCGCATGTGTGATTTTGATATCGGCAGCTACCATCAGGAGGCATACGCCGCCCAGACCCAGCAGGACTTTGAGCGCCTGCTGCAGGAGGAGCTGGTGTCCTACCACTTCCAGCCCATCTACTCTGCCCGCAGCGGCCGGGTCGCAGCCTACGAGGCCCTCATGCGGGTCGATCTGCCCACCCTGCACTCCCCCGCTCAGGTCATGCAGCTGGCCCATGAGACGGGCCGCCTGTATGAGATCGAACGGATCACTGTGTTCCATTCCAGCGAGATCTTCCAGCGCATGCAGGCACAGGGCCTGCTCCAGAGTGATGCCCTGCTCTTCATCAACTCCATCGCCAATGTCAGCCTGACGGTTGAAGATGTGGAGGAATATACTCAGCGCTACCCCGAGCTGCTCAAGCGGCTGGTGGTGGAGATCACCGAACAGGAAGATCTGGACCGCGCATGTCTGGAACGGAAGCGGAACGTTCCGGGCTTCTCCGGCTCCTTTGCACTGGATGACTACGGCAGCGGCTACAGCAATGAGCTGAACCTACTGGAGCTGTCGCCCCGGTATATCAAGATCGACATTTCCATTGTGCGCGGGATCGACACCGACCGCGACAAGCAGCAGATCGTCTCCAACATTGTGGCTTACGCCCACGCCCGCAGTATGCAGCTCATCGCCGAGGGCATTGAGACCGAGGCCCAGCTGCGCACCGTCATCGGTCTGGGCGTGGATCTGCTGCAGGGCTACTACCTCAGCCGCCCCGCCGCAGTACCCGCCCCCATTGCACCGGCAGCCCAGGCGGTGATCGACCAGCTCGAACACCAGCGGTTTGATCCCCTCGGTTTATGATCTTTCCGGCTCCCCTGTGGGGGAGCCTTTTGTGACCCCATTCAGAGAAAGGAGACACGATGAACCACGAATCCAGTTCCGCTCTCCCCGCCGCCATCCGGGTGCGGGGCGCGCGGGTGCACAACCTGAAGAACATCGACGTAGATGTGCCGCTCCACAAGATCGTCGGCATTGCGGGCGTGTCCGGCTCCGGCAAGTCCTCGCTGGCGCTGGGTGTCCTCTACGCTGAGGGTTCCCGCCGCTATCTGGAGGCCCTTTCCACCTACACCCGCCGCCGGATGACCCAGGCCGAAAAGGCACAGGTGGACGAGATCCGCTATGTTCCCGCCGCGCTGGCCCTCCACCAGCGGCCCGGCGTGCCCGGAATGCGTTCCACCTTTGGCACCATGACCGAGCTTTTGAACAGCCTGCGCCTGATGTTCTCCCGGCTGTCCCACTACCCCTGCCCCAGCTGCGGCTGCATGGTGCCGCCCAGCCTGAACATTGCGGCCGAGATCCCGCTCTACTGCCCCCGGTGCGGCGCGCAGGTGCCGGTGCTGGGCGCGGAGCAGTTCGCCTTTAACAGCACCGGAGCCTGCCCAGACTGCGAGGGCACCGGCATCGTGCGGGTGGTGGACGAATCCACTTTGGTGCCGGACGAGAGCCTTTCCATCAACGAGGGCGCGGTGCTGCCCTGGCAGACCCTGATGTGGTCGCTGATGAAGGAGATCGCCGAAAAGATGGGCGTGCGCACCAACGTTCCCTTCCGGGAGCTGACCCCGGAAGAGCGCGACATGGTGTTCCACGGCCCCGCCAAAAAGGTGCACCTGCTCTACCAGAACAGCAAGACCGGCGCGGCCGGCGAAATGGATTTCACCTACTTCAACGCCGTTTATACCGTAGAGAACGCTCTTGCCAAGGTGACGGATGAAAAGGGCATGAAGCGGGTGGAGCGGTTCCTGAAGCAGGGCCCCTGCCCTGCGTGCGGCGGCTCCCGCCTGAACGCCGCGGCCCGGGCTCCCCGGCTGCGGGGCATCGGGCTGGCCGATGCCTGCCGCATGACGCTGGACACGCTGGTGCAGTGGGTGGAGGGGGTACCCGCCTCCCTGCCCGTGGAGATGCGCCCCATGGCTGAGAGCATCTGCGAGTCCTTTCAGGCCACCGCCGCCCGCCTGCTGGATCTGGGGCTGGGCTACCTCTCCCTTGACCGGGAGGCCGCCACCCTTTCCACAGGGGAGCGCCAGCGGGTGCAGCTGGCCCGCTCGGTGCGCAACCGCACCACCGGCGTGCTCTATGTGCTGGACGAGCCCTCCATCGGCCTGCACCCCTCCAATATCGAGGGCCTGCGGGGCGTGATGCATGACCTGATCGCGGATGGCAACTCCATCGTGCTGGTGGATCACGACACCGAGATCCTGCGGGATGCCGACTGGCTCATTGAAATGGGCCCCGGTGCCGGTGAAAACGGCGGCACTATCCTGACACAGGGCACCGTGGAGCAGGTGGCCCAAAGCCCGGCCTCCCGCATCGGGCCCTTCCTTGCCGACCTGCACACCCTCTCAGCCCGCACCCGCACCCCGGAAGCGGAGCTCTTTGCGCTGGGCACCATCACCCTGCGCACCCGGGCCATCCACACCGTCAAGCCGCTGGAAGTCCGGCTGCCCAAGGGGCGGCTCATCGCGGTGACCGGCGTGTCCGGTTCCGGCAAGACCACGCTGGTGCTGGAAAGCCTGATCCCCGCGCTGGAGGCCGCCGCCAAGGGCGAAGCTCTGCCCGCCCATGTGGAAAGCATCACTGCACCGGGCATTGCGCATGTCAAGCTCATTGACGCAACACCCATCGGCATCAATGTGCGGTCCACGGTGGCCACCTACGCCAATGTCCACGATGAACTGCGCAAGATCTACGCCCGCTCTCCCCTTGCCAGGGAGAAGGGCTACAAGGCGGGCGATTTTTCCTACAACACAGGCCGCCTGCGCTGTCCCGGCTGCGACGGCACCGGCACCATCAGCCTGGACATCCAGTTCCTGCCGGATGTGGAGATCACCTGCCCGGATTGCGGCGGCTCCCGCTACCAGAAGGATGCCGCCGCCCTCTACCGCACCCGGAAGGACGGCACCCAGGCCGAGAGCCTGCCCCGCCTGATGGAGATGAGCGTGGACGAGGCCCTTGCCGCCTGTTCCGACCTCAAGCTGGTGGCCAGCCGGCTGCAGACCCTTTCCAGCCTGGGGCTGGGCTACCTGACTCTGGGCGAGGCCACGCCCAGCCTTTCGGGCGGGGAGGCCCAGCGGCTCAAGCTCGCCAGCGAGATGGGCAAAGGGCAGGCCGACACCGTGTTTGTATTCGACGAGCCCACCATCGGCCTGCACCCGCTGGATGTGCGCACTCTGCTGGGCGTGTTCCAGCGTCTCATTGACAGCGGGGCCACTGTGGTGGTCATTGAGCACGATCTGGATGTGATCCGCAACGCCGACTATCTCGTGGACCTTGGCCCCGGCGGCGGCGAGAGCGGCGGACGCATCGTGGCCTGCGGCACACCGGAGCAGGTGGCCGCCGATCCCGCCAGCATCACCGGAAAATATCTGCACCTGTAACCAAAAGAGGGACCCCGCCCAACGGCGAGGTCCCTCTGACATTTTATGATAAATTTTAGGTATCCTGCAGTTCCCCGCGGCTGGCAGCCTTGAGGTAAGCAAAGATAAAGCCGTCCAGATCACCATCCATCACGGCATCGACATTGCCGGTCTCGTAGTTGGTACGGTGATCCTTGACCATGGTGTAGGGCATGAACACATAGCTGCGGATCTGGTGGCCCCAGGCGATCTCATTCTGGACGCCCTTGATGT